>Ga0116231_10005814_pt1 | contig 24044 bp, 15 predicted proteins | sample S1TSphgellanicum_2_FD_89695 | JGI IMG/M metagenome (GOLD analysis project Ga0116231, IMG submission 89695) | Host-associated microbial communities from peat moss isolated from Minnesota, USA - S1T2_Fd - Sphagnum magellanicum MG | ecosystem: Host-associated > Plants > Peat moss > Unclassified...
GTTCGGCGGCGAGCACGCCGACCGCGTGGCGAATGACCTCTTCGCTATGCTGCGAGCACATGAAGAATCGCAGGCGCGCCATCTTTTCGGGCACGGCCGGGTAGAGAATAGGCTGCACGTTGATGCCGCGCGAGAACAGCGCCTCTGAGAGCTTGGCGGCGCGCATCGAGCCGCCGACGATGGCGGGAATTACCGAGATGCCGGCGCTGGTGCCGGTATCGACGCCCGCGGCGCACGCGAGTTCCAGGAACAGCGCGCCGCGCGCCTGCAGCGCCGCCACGCGCTCAGGTTCGGCGCGCATGCGCGCGAGCGCCGCGAGCGAGGCGGCGGCGAGCGGCGGGGACATGCCGACGCTGTACAAAAAGCCGGGCGCGAGGAACTTCAAGTGCTCGACCAGTGCATGGTTTCCGGCGATATAGCCGCCACAACCCGACAGGGTCTTGCTCAACGTTCCCATCCAAATGTCGACCACATCGCCGTCGAGGCCAAAATGCTCCTTGAGCCCCAACCCGGTGGCGCCCATGACGCCGAAGGAATGCGCTTCGTCGACCATGAGGAACGCCTTGTGGCGGCGCTTGATCTCGATGAGCTTGGGCAGGTCGGGATAGTCGCCGTCCATGCTGTAGATGCCCTCGACGACGATGAGCACCCGCTCGAATTCGCGCCGCTGCTGCGTCAGCAACGCATCGAGCGCGGACAGGTCATTGTGCGGAAACGGCAGGCGGCGCGCCCCGGCCAGCTGGACGCCCTGCAGCGTCGAGTTGTGAATCAGTTCGTCGTGCACGACGAGGTCACGCGGACCAAACAAGTATCCGATCGTGGTGACGTTGGTGGCGTGACCGCTCACGAACACGATGGCGTCCTCGACGCCATAGGCCTGAGCGATGGCGGTCTCGAGTTCGCGGTGCACCGGGCGCTCGCCGGACACGGCGCGGCTCGCCGACACCGAGGTGCCGTAGCGGTCGATGGCGTCCTTGGCGGCCTGGGAAATGGCGGGGTGGCCGGATAACCCGAGGTAGTTGTAGCTCGAGAAGTTCAAGAACTCGCGCCCGCCGATGCGGGTGCGGCCGCCGGCGACACCCTCGTGATTCTTGAAGAACGGGCTGCCGATGCCGACGCGCGCGGCGCCATCGCTGATGATGCGCAGCTGCTGATATCCCGGGTGCAAATCGAAGCGTGTGAATTGCTCCGGAATGTCCGCCACGCCGGACTCGCGCAACGGGCGCGCGAGGGCGGTCGGCGCGCCGGCTTGGCGCAGACGCCTCTCGAGACCCTGCTGAATTATCTTTTCCTTCAGTTGCGCGGTGAGTCCCGGCAGTGTCCTGCGGCTCATCAGTGGATCATGCGCCTGCCGGAGGCGGCGCTTCCCGTGATCAGATCGTCCGCCAAGCGTTGAATGTCGGCGGGCGGCACGTCGGCGGCATGCTGGCTGGCGATGAGGGCGACCTGAAGCCGGGTATCGTCGTGATCGCCGCTCACCGCGGCTTCCTCGCCCTTGAGGTGCGAAATGATCCAGGCCGACAACTTCTCGACCGTGGGGCTGTCGCTCAAGGCCATGACGGGCAAGCGCAGCCCGAAACGGTTCTCGACCGCCATGGCTAGTTCAACGCCCATCAGGGAATCCAAGCCCATGCCCTGCATGGATACGCTCGCGTCGATCTTTTCCGGCGCGATGCGCAGGATTTCGCCGATCTCAACCTTGAGCAGATCAATCACGGTGCTCTGCAGCTCGGGCTCAGGCAGGCTCATGAGCAAGCGGCGCAGGTCGGAAGTGCCTTCCTCTTCCGCCTCGGCATCGCCGCCGGCGCGGGCGAGCTCCGCGAACTTCGGGGTACCGGCGGTAGGCAGGAAACGGCTCAAGGAGCGCCATTCCAGATCGAGCACGCCCAGATCGGAGCGATCCGCCACAATCATGCCTTCGAGGGCGTCCAAGGCGCTCGAGGATTGCAGCGCGGCGCCGCCCATGCGCGACTGCAGCGCTTCCTTGACTTGCGTGTTGCGCGCCAGATAGCCGACATCGTCGATCGCGCCCCAACCCACGCACGTCGCGGGCAGCCCTTGCGCTCGCCGCAGGCGCGCCAAGGCTTCGAGCGCGAAGTTCGCGGCGACGTAATTGCCCTGGCCCGGATTGCCGAACAGCGTGGTCGCCGAGGAATACAGCACGAAGAAATCGAGCGGCAGGCCTCGCGTCAATTCGTGCAGGAGCTGAGCGCCCAGTGCTTTGGGCTCGAGCACGCGGCGCATCTGCGCCGGGGACATGTCGCGGATCAAGCCGTCTTCGATGACCATGGCGGCGTGCACGATACCGCGCAGCGGCGCACCTTTGAGCGCGATGTCCTTGAGCACGGCACTCAAGGCGCTGCGGTCGGTGACATCGCACGCCAGCGCGCGCACTTCGATGCCGCGGCGCTCGAGACGCGTCAGCACGGTGTGTGCTTCATCGGAGCCTGCGCTGCCGTTGGCGGCGCCGCGACGGCTGAGCAGCACCAGATGCCGAGCGCCGCGATCGGCAAGCCATTCCGCGGTGCGCAGGCCGAATCCGCTCAAGCCACCCGTCACGAGGTAGGTCGCATCTGCGGCGAGCTCCAAGCGGCGCGTGTCCGCCTTGACCGCCGTGTGTACTCCTTGCACACCGTTGCCGTAGGTCACCACGATCTTGCCGATATGCTTCGATTGCTGCATGTGGCGGAAGGCGTCGACCACCTCGGTGGCATCGAAGGCTCGATAGGGCAGCGGGTGCAATACGCCTTGTTCGAACAAGCCGAGCACCTCGGTGAACAGGCGCTGTGTCAGCTCGGGACGTTCCGACATCAGCTGGTCGGCATCGATGCCGAAGTAGCTCAAGTTGTTGCGGAACGGACGCAGGCCAACGCGCGTGTTCTCGTAGAAATCGCGCTTGCCGAGTTCCAGGAACCGGCCAAAGGGTTTGAGCACGCGCAGGTTGCGATTGATGGCCTCGCCGGCGAGGGAGTTCAAGACCACGTCCACGCCTTCACCGCCGGTAAGTTCCAAAATCTGGTCGGCGAAATCCAGATTCCGTGAATCGAAAATATGATCGACGCCGAGCAGGCGCAGGAAATCGCGCTTCTCCTGCGAACCTGCGGTGACGAAGATCTCTGCGCCGCACCACTTTGCCACCTGAATCGCGGCGAGGCCCACGCCGCCCGCGGCCCCGTGAATGAGCACCTTTTCCCCCTCCTGCAGGCGCGCCAGGTGATGCAGCGAGTAGTAGGACGTGAAAAAGGTGCTCGGTATGGTCGCGGCGGCCTCGAACGAAACACCTTCCGGCACCGGCGAGAGCGCCGAGCCTTGTGTGACCACACGGTCGCCGAAGCTGTAGGGTGCGAAGCCGACGACGGCGTCGCCGGGTGCGAACTTTTTGCAGTCCGGCCCCACGCGCAGCACCACGCCGGAAAATTCGAGCCCCAAGCTCGATCCGGCGAAGCCATTCTCCACGGCCTCGTCGGAGAGCAGCCCGAGCGCATACATGATGTCGCGGAAATTCAGGCCCGTGGCCCGGACCGCGACCTCCACCTGGTCGCCTGAGACCGCGGCGCGCGGATAGCTCTCCCACTGCAAGTTGCGCAACTGGCCGGGCAGCGTGAAGCCTAAGCGGGCGTTGCGCGGTTCGGCGGGCAGCGCCCGCGGCTGCATCGCGCGCGGCGCCAGACCGGCGCGCAGGCGTTGGGCGTAGCGCTCGCCGGCCGCCGTCAAGATCACTTCCTGTTCTGCGTCCGGGGCGTGCAACTCGCGCGCCAGGGCATCGGCCGTCACGGCGACGGCGGCGTCGCTGGTCTCGAGGTCCAGCCAGCGCACCTTGCCAGCGAAACCCTCATTCATGAGGGTGCGCGTGAGTCCGGCCAACGGTGCATCTGCCAATCCTAGGCGGCGCGCCTTGTCGTTCAGCACGCGCGCGGGCAACAGGTGTGCCGCGACATTCGCGGTCACGCAGCACACCTCCGCACGCGACTGAGTCGCTTCGCAGGCCTGCACCAATGCGATCAGATCGCTGCAGCGGCACAGCTGACTCTCGAGCAGCGCGCCGGCGTCGGCGTCGGCGCGGCGGCGGTTCAGTCCGCTCAAAGAAACGATGCCGTGCAGCGGGCCGGTCGCCGAAACGCTGTCCTCGATGATAGTGCCCAAGGCCAGGGCCTCATTGGCCACGCCGCGGCTGACGCGATCGCCGAGTTCACTCAAGCGCGCGCTCAAGTGCTCGGCGAGCTGCGCCGAGTAGCCTGCGGCATCGGAGAGCACCAGCCAATGTTGCGGTGCCGCCACCGCCGCCGCCGGCGCTGCCGCTGCAGGCACCGCGGGTGTGGCGAGAGTGCCCACCATCAGATACGCGCCGCAGCCAAGTTCATCCACGTGCTGGTGGAGCTTCACGCGCGGGAAGCCCGCGAGGCGCGCCCGTTCCTGCCAGAACTCTGCCGGCTGCTGTCGCCCGAGCGGCGCGCCGTCGACGGATTCGCTCCACCAATTCGCGTCGCGGCCAAAGATGAAGTCGAGCCAGCGGGACGCATGTTGTCCGATCAGCAGCAAGACGCCCCCGGGCGCGAGCGTGGATTGCGCAGCTTTGAGCGCGCGCAGTGCGTCGTCCAGCTTGAAGAAGTCGAGCGTCACCACGGCCAGCAAGCAATCGGCGGCGGCGGGCAGCTCCTCGAGCGTCGTGATCTCTAGCGCTGCATACCGCTCCTGCAGCCGCCGCGCTTCCTCGAGGCTCGAGGGGTCGGTACTGGCAAAGCGGCAGTCGGCGCGATCGAATTCGAGCGCGCGGCAGATCTCCGCCGTGAACAGCGGCGGTCCTTCGCAGATCTCGACGACACTCAAGCGCCGGCCTTCGGGTAGCACGTGCAGCGCCGCGACGATGCGCTGGCGCAATGCCGCATCGATCTGCAGCTTGAGCGCGGGTCCCAATGTTTGACGCATCAAGGTAGGCAGGGAGATGTGCCCGGCGCGCGCATGATCCGCCGGCAGATGCATGCCCACTTGTCCCACGGCATGCACGATCGTGAAGAAATCGGGGTAGTCGTCGATCAAACTATTCCAGATGTCCTGTGCAGAAGCCACGGCCTCGCCTGCAGGTTCACCCGCGGCACCCGGTCCCTGTTCCGAACCCAAGAGAGCTTCCGCCTCGAAGCGGTTGCAGAGTTCATCGAGCAATGGATCGATTTCGGTGGCGTACGCGCGCTGCGCGCGGCGCACGTCCGGATCGGCGAAGCATAGACTCAAAGCCGCATCCAGCGGCTCAGGCGGCAGCGCGTCGGTCGCAGCGGTGCGGCTGGGCAGCGGCCGCGGCACGGCGGCATATTCGAAGTAGCGGATTTGTTCGGCCGCGGAGCGCTGCAGGCGCACCGCACGGAACCTGACCTCTTCGAACAAGGCGATCAACTGCCGTTCTTCGTTGTAGAGCTCGAACTCGGCGCATACCGAGTGCGGCCCACGCGTCATCAAGCGCGCACGCGCGAAGCGCGGGTGGCCCAATCCTGCGCGGAAACTCAGGTGGCCGATGCGGGTGGGCACGAAGGTGATGCCGGTGTTCTCGAGCGCCGTATCGCGCAGCAGCTGAATGATCAATTGGAAGCTGCAATCGACGAGGCTCGGGTGCAGGTGGTACGCGTCGACGTCGTTGCCGATGGATTGCGGGATTTCGAGCGCGCCGAGCGCGCAGTTGCCGTCGACCCAACCGTGGCTCAAGGCGCTGTACGACGGACCATAATCCAGTCCGGCTGCGTGCGTGAGCAGGGCATGACTCTTGCCGGTGAAGTCCGGTTGGCGCAGCGGCAGAATGCCGAGCTCGCGGCTCAAACGAATTGGCGTGGCTTCCTTGAGCACCCGACCCACCACGTGCAGCGACCACGGGTCATTGCTCGAGAGGTCGCGCGACTTGATCGACAACTGACCGTCGCGCGGGTCCACGGCACAGCGCGTCATGCGGCTCGGCTCCTCGCCCAACAGCAGCGGTGCACGAATCTCCAGGTCTTCGAGCTCGGTCAATGCGCCTGGCTGCCAGCGAGCGCCGGCCGCCACCGCCACCTCCGCAAAGCCTGCCGCGGGGAACACCACGGCGCCGCCGACGACGTGGTCGGCAAGCGCTGGATGGCGCAAGGTGTCGAGCGTGCCTTCCCAGGTGAGCTCCGCCTGAGCGAGCGAATAGCCTAGCAGCGGATGTTCCTGCTTGCGGTCGAGCAAGCCCATCGATGCCGCCGTAGTGACGTGCCAATGCGGCTCGCGTTGCCAGGGATAATTCGGCAGCCGCACGTAGCGCCCGCGCCAGGGCAGCAGACGCTGCCAATCCATGGACGCGCCGGCGATCAATGCCTGATTGGCCCCTGAATAGATGCGCCGCGGGGAATCATCGCCGCGCGCGCCGGTGGTCATGACGCGGCCGGTGAGGCCGGCGTCGGCGAGACAATCCTGCACGTAGCGATGCAAAACGGCGTGCGGACCGATCTCGATGAAGATATTGATGCCCTCGTTCAGCATCCCGCGGACCGCTTGCTCGAACAGCACCGGTTCGCGGATGTTGCGCCACCAGTATTCGGCATTGAGAGCCTTGCCTTCGAGGCGGGCGCCGGTCACCGTAGAGTGAAACGGAATGCTGGCCTCATCGGGCTCGAGGTGGCCGAGCGATCGACGCAGCTCGGGAAACAAGCCGTCCATCGCGGGGCTGTGGAACGCGTAGTCGAGCGCCAGGCGCTTGTAGACGATTTTACGCTTGGTGAAGGCCCGTTCCAGACGTTCGATCTCGGACTTCGGGCCCGCCAGTGAGACGCTGCGGGAGCTGTTGACGCCCGCGATGCTGATGCTCTCGGTCAGACCGAGTTCTTTGATCAGTTCGCGCGTCTTGGGCTCGCTCAAATTGGCCGCCGTCATGACGCCATTGCCCTTGGTCGTACCTTGCAGCGAGCTGCGGTGATGGATGACGCTCACCGCCGCGGCCAGCGACAGCGACCCGGAGGCCCACGCCGCCGCCACTTCACCGACGCTGTGACCGATCACCGCCACCGGAACCACGCCACGCCGCCGCAACATCACGGTGATGCCCACTTGCAGCGCGAACAAGGCGGGCTGCGCGATCTCGGTCAATTCGTAGCGCCCTTCCCCGTTCTTGCCGTCGAGCTCGGCTTCGAGCGAGTACTCGGCATAGTGCGAGAACAAGCGGTCGACCTCGCGAACGGCAGCCCGAAAGGCAGGGTCCGCCAGCAAGCGCGAACCCATGCCCGCCCACTGCGAGCCGTTGCCCGAGTACACGAAGGCCGCGCCTTTGGGAGTGCTGAGCGATGTACCGCATTCCACACCGCTATGCTCGGCGCCGTCGGCGAACTGCCGCAACTTATCGGCGATGCTCGCCGGCGTCGAGCCGAACAGAACCGCGCAATGCGCGTGTCGTTCACGGCCGAAAACCGATTGATAGGCCACGTCGTAGAGGGAACTTTGCGGCTGAACGGCGATAGACTCGGACAGGTCGCGCGCCGCCTGCGTCAATGCATCGGCATCTTTTGCGGACACCACGATCGGCAACGGGCTGCCCTTGGGGAGAGCCGGCGTCGCGGCGGCCTCACGTGAATGACTTTCCAAGATCACGTGCGCATTGGCGCCGCCGAAGCCGAAGGAGTTGACGCCGACGATGAGCCTGCCCGTGGACTTCAAGGGCCGGTTGGCGGTCAGTACTTCGAGGTTCAGCTGATCGAACGGGATGTGCGGATTCGGGATGTCCATGCCGATGTGCGCCGGGACCACGCGATGGCGCAGACAATGCAGCGCCTTCAACAGGCCGGCGACCCCTGAGGCCGCTTCCAGATGGCCGACGTTGCCCTTGACCGAGCCGATGAGCAGCGGCTGGTTCTTCGGACGATGCTGACCCAGTGCTTCGCCGAGCGCGCGGGTTTCGATGGGATCGCCGACGGCGGTGCCCGTGCCGTGGGCCTCGATGTAGTCGATCTCCCAGGGCTCGATGGACGCCTCTTTGTAGGCGTTCGCCAACAGCGCGGCCTGCGCCGTGGAGCTGGGCACCGTCAATCCGGATTTGCGGCCATCGGTATTGACCGACGAGTGTGCGACCACGGCCATGATGGGATTGCCATCGGCCACGGCCTGATCGTAGTCCTTCAACAAGAACACGCCGCCGCCCTCGGAGCGCACGTAGCCGTCAGCCGAGGCGTCGAACACCCGGCAGCGGCCGCGCCGCGACAACATTGTGGCCTTCGAGAACGACACGAAGCCCATCGGATGCAGATGCAGGCTGATCGCGCCGGTCAGCGCCTGACTCACTTCGCCGGTGGCGATGGCCCGACAAGCTTGATGGAAGGCAACCAGCGATGATGAGCATGCCGTATCGATCGCCATGCTGGGGCCCCGCAAGTCATAGAAATACGACAGGCGATTCGCGGCGATGCTCGAAGTGTTTCCGGTGGCGAACGAAGAATCCACCGCGCCGATATCGTCGGCAAGGCGCCAGGAATAGTCCACCGTGGCGATGCCGATGTAAACGCCGGTACGGCTGCCGCGCACCGTCGCAGGCCTGATGCCGGCGTTCTCGAAAGTCTCCCAGCTCATTTCGAGCAGCAGGCGTTGCTGCGGATCCATGAGCGCCGCCTCGCGCGGCGAGATGGCGAAGAAGCCGGCATCGAAACCCTTCACATCGCCGATGGAACCCGCAGCGAACGTGTAGGCGGTTCCCGGATGCGCCTTGCTCGGATGAAAATATGCAGAAGATTCCCAGCGGCTGGGGTCCACCTCGGTCACCAAGTCACGGCCGGCCAGCAGGTCGTCCCAAAATTGCGCCGGTGTCGTGCCCGGCATGCGGAAAGAAGTCGCGACTATGGCGACCTTGCGCATGGTTCCTCTGGGATTTCGAAGTTTTGCGTCATTGCCCATCCAGTCCGCTGACAAAGCCTGTAGTCCCTTTTGCCTCGAAGCCCAAGCAGGCCCCCGGCGCGGAAATTAAAACATATTCCGATTGGCGACGACGGTACCTAACCAATAATTATTGTTGCAGAGCGAAATCGTTGTTGGCGGTGACGTACGTTCGAATTTCGCGCTTAAGATCAAGCGCCGCTGGCGGTGCGCATGAAGCTCTTCGCCTTCGGCGACCACCACTGCTCGACGTTCGCGGTCAAGCCCGCAAGATCCAGACCTGCTTTCGCGAGGCAGCTCTCGCGGGTGCCGTGCTCGATGAACACGTCGGGTATGCCGATGTGATGCAGGGGTAATTGAAAACCTCTCGAGGTCAGCAGCTCGCCCACCGCCGAACCCGCGCCGCCGATCACGGTGTTCTCCTCGATGGTGATCAACGCGTGATGACGCTCCGCCACGGACAACAACATACGTTCATCCAACGGTTTGACGAAGCGTAGGTTGACAAGCGTGGCATCAAATTTTTCGGCAATTTTTTGCGCTGGATCCACCATGGCGCCGACGGCCACGATCGCAAGGCCGCTGCGGCCTTCGCGGCGCAACTGCGCGACTCCGACGGGCAGCGCCGTCATTTCCGCCACGGGTGCGACGCCCGGTCCAGTGCCGCGCGGATAGCGGATCACCGCGGGGCCAGTAAGCGTGGTGCCGGTATAGAGCATCTGGCGGCACTCGTTCTCGTCCGCGGGCGCCATGATCACCAGGTTCGGGATGCAGCGCAGGAAAGACAGATCGTAACTGCCTTGGTGCGTCGCGCCGTCGCTGCCGACCAAACCGGCCCGGTCCACGGCGAATATCACGGGCAAGCTTTGCAGGGCAACATCGTGGATGAGCTGATCGTAGGCGCGTTGCAGAAATGTCGAGTAGATGGCGACCACCGGCTTCAAGCCCTCGGTGGCGAGGCCCGCGGCGAACGTCACCGCGTGCTGCTCGGCGATAGCCACGTCGAAATAACGCTCCGGGTAGCGCTTGGAATATTCCACGAGACCCGAGCCTTCGCGCATCGCCGGCGTGATGCCGACGATCGCCGGGTCCGCGGCCGCCATATCACAGAGCCACTTGCCGAAGATCTGCGAGTAGGTCGGTCCCGTGCTCGCTTCCTTGAAAATCGTGCCGCTGATTGGGTCGAACGGACCCGGTCCGTGCCACTTGATGGGGTCGGCTTCCGCGGGCGCGTATCCCTTGCCCTTGCGAGTGACCACGTGCAGAAACTGCGGTCCATGGAGGTTGCGCAGGTTGCGCAGTGTGCTGACCAGTGATTTGACGTCGTGACCGTCGATCGGACCGATGTAGTTGAAGCCCATTTCCTCGAACAACGTGCCCGGCAGCACCATGCCTTTCAAATGTTCCTCGGAGCGGCGCGCCAATTCCCACACCGTCGGCATCTTGGTCAGCACCTTCTTGCCGCGCTCGCGCAGGTGCGAGTACATGCGTCCCGACAGCGCCCGGGCCAGATAATTGGACAAGGCGCCGACGTTTTCCGAAATCGACATGTCGTTGTCGTTCAAGACGGTGAGCAAGTCGGTGGGCGACGAGCCGGCATGATTCAGCGCCTCGAACGCCATGCCCGCCGTCAGTGCGCCATCGCCGATGACCGCTACGACGCGCCGGTTCTCCTTGCGCTGCGCCGCAGCCACGGCCATGCCGAGGGCAGCGCTGATGGAGGTGCTCGAGTGACCCACCCCAAAGGTGTCGTACTCGCTCTCGCTGCGGGTGGGGAAAGGCGCGAGGCCCTCGGGCTGCTTGATGGTGTGCAACTGCCGCCGACGGCCGGTCAGGACTTTGTGCGGATAGGCTTGGTGTCCTACATCCCACACCAACCGGTCATAGGGGGTGTCGAATACGTAATGCAGAGCGATGGTGAGCTCCACCGTGCCCAAACCTGCGGCAAAATGACCGCCACGCGTCGCGACGCTGTGAATCAAAAATTGCCGCAGCTCATCGGCCAGTTGGCCGAGTTGGCCCAGGGGAAGTTTGCGCAGGTCGGCGGGCGATTCGATGGATTCGAGCAGTTTCAAAGTCACAGGTTTGGCGGACATCGGGTTAAGTTTATACCGCGATACCCCGGTTGCGCCAATGCCAAGCATCGATGTTGTAAATTTGCATCACCGGCGGCGCGCTCAAGATGATGCTATCTTCGAGGGTTTACGGGATACTGGACACCATGAACTCCGTGAGCTCAGATGGCGACTACCAGGATAAAATCCTGCCGCACGTCTCGCGCACCTTTGCGCTGACCATCCCGCAGCTGCCGGCGGCGCTCGCGAGGCCCGTGACGAACGCCTACCTGCTGTGCCGTATCGCCGACACCATCGAAGACGAGCCTGCTTTGTCGCCGCCCGAGACGCTCGAGTTCCTGCAGCGTTTCAGCGCGCTGGTCGGCGGCGAAGGCGATGCGCGCGCGCTGGCGCGCGACTTGAGTGGGCGCCTATCGGAGCGCACGTCAGTGACCGAGCGCGAGCTGATCGAGAACATGGATCGTGTGATGCGCGTGACGGAAAGCCTTGGAAAACCGCAGCGCGCGGCCATCGAGCGCTGCGTGAAGCTCATGTGCTACGGCATGCCGCGGTTTCAATTCAACGCGAGCTTGAGTGGCCTCAAGAGCTGCGCCGATCTGGACGACTACTGCTACTACGTGGCGGGCGTCGTCGGTGAAATGCTCACCGAGTTGTTCTGCGACTACTCGCCGCAGATCGCGCGGCATCGAGCCGCCCTGTCGGGCCTGGCAGCCTCGTTCGCTCAAGGGCTGCAGATGACCAACATCTTGAAGGACGTCTGGGAGGACCGCAGCCGCGGCGCCTGCTGGCTGCCTCAAGAGGTGTTCAGCCGGCATGGCGTGGACCTCTCCAACGTGCATAAGGATAGCCAGGATGCCGGCTATGCGCAGGCTGTGGCAGAACTCATAGGTGTCGCGCACGCGCATCTACGCAACGCGTTGGATTACACCTTGTTAATACCCGCGAAAGAGACCGGCATACGGCGCTTTTGCTTGTGGGCCATTGGCCTCGCGATCCTCACTTTGAGAAAAGTGGCCATGAATCCGGGATTCAGCGCGGGTGTCCAGGTCAAGGTGTCCCATGCCACCGTCAGCATGACCTTGAGCTTGACCAACGCGTCGGTGCGCAGCAACTGGATGCTGCGCCGCCTCTTCGATCTGGCGGCGCGCGGCGTGCCTCTGGCGCGCGTCAGCGACTTGGAATTGGCGCGGCCGATGCCGACCTCCAGCGCGGAGACCGCTCACGAGCCCGAGCAGGCGCTGCGCCGCTCATACGGGGGTTCCGGGTCTTGAGACAAATTGCCCCGAAATCCACCTCGCTCGCGGGCGAGGCGTCGGCGCATGGCGAGGTCGTCGCGCATCTCGTGCGGCGCGCGAGCGCCGAAGGATCGCCGCTCGACCGAGCCATCAGCGAGGCTCGAAATGCGCTGATTGCCGAGCAGAACCCTCAAGGGTACTGGCAATACGAGCTCGAGGCGGACTGCACGATCCCTGCGGAGTACATCATGATGATGCACTTCCTGGACGAGATCGATACGGAGCTGCAGGCGAAGATCGCGGCCTATTTGCGTGCGCGGCAGGGAACCGACGGCGGATGGCCGTTCTATCATGCCGGCGACATGGACATCAGCGGCACCGTCAAGGCTTACTACGCCTTGAAGCTCGCCGGCGACAGTCCGAACGCACCCCACATGCACAAGGCGCGCGCCGCGATCTTGCAGCGGGGCGGCGCGGCGAGGACCAATGTCTTCACCCGGATCGCGCTGGCGCAGTTCGAACAGCTGCCGTGGCGCGCCATTCCGTACATGCCCGTGGAGATCATGCTGCTTCCGGGGTGGGCGCCGCTGCATTTGAACAAGGTGGCCTACTGGTCGCGCACGGTGATGGTGCCGCTGTTCATCCTGTGCGCGCGCCGGACCGTGGCCAAAAACCCGCTCAAAATCGGGGTGCGCGAGTTGTTCACGACGCCGCCCGACGAGGAGCGCCATTATTTCAGGCGCGACGGCTGGGTGAGCAAAGCGTTTCTGGTGCTGGACCACATCGGGCGCACGATCGATCCGTTGATTCCGAAGCGCGTGCGCGCCGCGGCCACGTCCAAGGCCGAGAGTTGGTTCGTGGCCCGCTTGAACGGCGAGGACGGACTGGGCGCCATCTTCCCGGCCATGGTCAATGCCGTCGAGGCCATGGTGACGTTGGGCTACCGCTCGGACGACCCTAAGCTCGTCACCGCCAAACTCGCGCTCAAAAAGCTGCTGGTTGTGAACGGATCGAGCGCGTATTGCCAGCCGTGCGTCTCGCCGATCTGGGACACGGGGCTTGCGTGCCTTGCGCTGCAGGAGGTCGGCGACGAAGCTTCGCAGCGTGCCGTCCGCCGCGCACTCGAGTGGCTGCGCACCAAGCAATTGCGCGATGAGCCCGGCGATTGGCAAGTCAACCACCCGGGTGTGCCGGGGGGCGGCTGGGCGTTTCAGTTCGCCAACGACTATTACCCGGATCTCGACGATACGGCGGTGGTGGCCTGGTCGATGCATCAGGCACGCGATGCGCGGCCGTATGCCGAGAACGTGGAGCGCGCGCTCAACTGGCTCATCGCCATGCAGAGCCGCAACGGCGGTTTCGCCGCGTTCGATTCGGACAACACGCACTATTACCTGAACAAGATTCCGTTCGCGGACCACGGTGCGCTGCTCGATCCGCCTACCGCCGACGTGACGGCACGCGTCGTCACGTTGCTGGCCAAGGTTGGCCGCGATCAGGACAAACCCGCCTTGGAGCGGGCGCTGCATTTCTTGCGCCACACCCAAGAGCCCGATGGCTCATGGTTCGGCCGGTGGGGCACGAATCATATCTACGGCACCTGGTCGGTGCTCATGGCGCTGGCGCAGGCGGACGTTCCCAACCATGATCCTTGCGTGCGCCGCGCGGTGGCGTGGCTCACGAGCGTGCAGAACGAGGACGGTGGCTGGGGCGAGCACAACGACGGTTATGCGTTGGGCAAATTCGAGCCGATGGCGAGCACGCCCTATCAAACGGCATGGGCCATGCTGGGGTTGATGGCGGCCGGCGAGGTGAAATCCCCGAGCGTTCAGCGTGCCGCCGAGCATTTGATCCGACACCGCGATCCGGACGGCCTTTGGACTCACCCGACCTTCACCGCACCCGGATTCCCGCGGGTGTTCTATCTCAAGTATCACGGCTACAGCGCCTACTTCCCGCTATGGGCGTTGAGTTCGTACCGAACCTTGACGCGCCGTGGAACCCCACATTGAAAGCCGTCGGCGTCATCGCCGCACTCGATTCTGAGGCCCGTGTGCTGGGGCGCGCCCGACCGAACCGCACACAGGCCACCTTCGCGCAGGCGGCGCCACGTTCAAGGATTATGGCCTTGAGCGACGGCTCGATGCTGGCGCTGAGCGGCATCGGCGGCTTCGCGGCCACGCGTGCGGCGAGGGCGCTCATCGACGCCGGCGCTGGGGCATTGATGACCTTTGGCATGGCCGGAGGACTCGACCCGAGGCTAGAGGCCGGCAGCGTGCTGTTGCCCACCGAGGTGATCGCGCGTGACGGCGCGCGCTGGCCTACGGCCCGCGCATGGCGCGAACGGCTGACTGCAGCCTTGAACCCGCATTGTGCCGTACTGGACGGATGCGTTGTCTCCAGCGACACCAGCATCGATTCGCCGCGGGCCAAGGCGGAACTGTTTCGCGAGACCGGCGCTGCCGCGGTCGACATGGAGAGCGTGGCGGTTGCGCGCATCGCGGCCGACCATCGCTTGCCGTTCCTATGCGTGCGCGTGATCGTCGATACGGCAGCGGACGCGCTGCCCCGCGCCGTCGTGGCGGCGAGCCGCGAAGGCCGGGTGCGGATCGGCCGCTTGATCGGCGGACTGATCGTCGCTCCCGCGGATGTCGCGGCCGTGATTCGTTTGAGCGTGCGGTACCGCAGCGCCATGCGGGTGTTGAAAATGGTCGCGCGCGCGAGCTCGTTCGCACCGCTCGAATCCGAGACTATGTTCGCTTGAGAGCCTTGGTCACTGGTGCAACCGGCTTTGTCGGCGCCGCGGTCGCTCGCGCCCTCATCAAAGCGCAGTGGCAGGTGCGCGCGCTGGCGCGCCGCGGCTCGGACCGCAGCAATCTCGCGGGACTGCCCGTGGACGTTTGCGAAGGGGATCTGACCCACTCAGAGTCCTTAGACCCAGCCCTGCAGGATTGCATGGCATTGTTCCATGTCGCAGCCGACTACAGGCTGGGCGCGCGTGATCCTGAGCAGCTGTATCGCACCAACGTCGAGGGTACGCGCGCCATTTTGACGGCGGCCCGTGCCGCCGGCGTGCAACGCATCGTGTACACGAGCAGCGTCGCGACGGTCGGAATCCCTGCGGATGGTTCGCCGGGGACCGAGAGCACGCCGGTCGCGCTCGAGAACATGATCGGGCACTACAAGCGTTCGAAGTTCCTTGCCGAACAAGTCGCGCGCGACGCCGCACGCGAGGGTCTGCCGGTTGTCATCGTCAGCCCCTCGACGCCCGTCGGGCCCGGCGACGTGAAGCCCACGCCGACGGGTCAGCTCATCTTGGACGCCGCTGCGGGCCGCATGCCTGCCTACGTCGATACCGGCCTCAATATCGTGCACGTCGACGATGTCGCGGCAGGCCACTTGCTCGCGTATGAACACGGCGACGCGGGCGAGCGTTATATCTTGGGCGGTCAGGACTTGAGCCTGCGGCAGATCCTGGGCGAGATCGCAGGCTTGGTCGGCCGCAAGGCGCCGCGCCTGCGGCTGCCCTATGGCCTGGTTCTGCCGATGGCCTATGTCGCAGAGGGCTACACCCGGGTGTCGGGACGTTCCGGACGTTTGACCTTGGAGGGTGTGCGCATGTCGCGCAAGCGGATGTTTTTTTCGAGCGAGAAGGCCGTGCGTGAATTGGGTTACACGTGGCGTGCGCCGGTGCTCGCCTTCGAGGACGCCATTCGTTGGTTTCGCAAGACCGGACGCCTCCACTAGGCGCATGCCCCGCCGCATGGCTTTAGCCGGGACACTTACTCTATGATCCTCGAGCATGAACGACCAGACGCGGGATGAGGCCGCGGCTCGAAGCCCGAACGATGCTGACTCGCTGATCCTCGTCGACGAGACCGATCAGGGGGTGGGCTTCTTGAGTAAGGCGCTGTGCCACGCGGGACGGGGCATCCTACATCGGGCATTTTCATTGCTCATATTTAATGAGCGTGGTGACTTGCTGATCCAGCAGCGTTCCGCGTCGAAGCGATTGTGGCCTCTTTACTGGTCAAACAGCTGCTGCAGTCATCCGCGCGGCACCGAGACCCTGCAGACGGCGACAAAACGTCGTCTTTGGGAGGAACTCGGCATGACCTGTTCCTTGCAGTTTTTGTACAAGTTTCAATATCAAGCGCAATACGACGCCACCGGCGCCGAAAATGAACTGTGTTCGGTGTTCATCGGTCGGACCAGAGAAGAGCCACGCATCGATCCCGTGGAAATCAACGATTGGTGCTGGATTGGTCCGGAGGCATTGGCCGCCCAGCTTGCCGGGGCCAGCAGCCGCATTTTCACGCCGTGGTTCAAGATGGAATGGGCGCGGATTTGGCGAGATTATCGTGCCGAGGTCGCTACTTTACAGTAGGCTGCTCGCGTTCGAGGTTGTTAAGATAAGCCATGGCGATATCGTTTTTCGTGAGTGACATCAAGCGCGCAAGGCGCACGGCGGTCCGTATTCGTGAATGAGAGCGCCAACCGCATCCGGGCGGATGACGATGATGATGGCGCGGCCACGCCGCTAGCCGAAGCTCCCATCGAGAATTTCGGCGCGCAACTCGAGGCATGGCGGCTGCGCATGGAAAGCGCCCTCGCGGCGCGTTTGCCACAGTCCAGTCTGATTCCGGAACGCCTGCACGAAGCCATGCGCTACAGCGTGCTGGGCGGTGGCAAGCGTATTCGCCCGGCGCTGGTATTCGCGACCGCGCGCGCCGTTGGCCTGCGGGAAGACGACGTCGAAGCGGCGGCTTGCGCGATCGAGTTGGTGCATGTGTATTCCCTGGTCCACGATGATTTGCCGGCCATGGATGACGATGACCTGCGCCGCGGCCGTCCGACCTGCCACAAGGCCTATGATGAGGCGACGGCATTGTTGGTGGGAGATGCCCTTCAGCCGCTGGCGTTTCAATTATTGGCTCGCGACCCGAAACTGCCGGCATCCGCCGCGATTCGCTTGCGGCTCATCGACATCTTGGCCGAGGCCATCGGCACGTTCGGCATGGCCGGGGGCCAGGCGATCGACTTGAGCGTGCAGGGTACGCGGCTCGACATCGGCCAAGTGGAGGACATGCACGCGCGCAAGACCGGCGCGCTCATCCGCGCCAGTGTATTGATGGCGGCGGAATGTGCCCCGCCCTTGGATCCCAAGTTGTACGCGGCGCTTTCGCGCTTCGCCGATGCCGTGGGCTTAGCCTTTCAGATCCAGGATGACCTGCTCGATGTCACCGGCGATGCCGCGATGCTGGGCAAGGCGACGGGCGCCGACAGCGAGCGGGCGAAGCCCACCCATCCCGCCATCATCGGTATACCTGCCTCGCAGCAGCGAGTGCGGTTACTGCACACGCAGGCGATCAGTGCGCTCGCCGCCTTCGGTGCACGCGCCGACGCCTTGCGCGCACTGGCTCATTGGCTGCTATCGCGGCAGTACTGAGCGCATGCCGAGCCGCTAGCGTCGCAAATCTGCGACGCGCTTACTTGTGACGCGATTGGGGATATGCTCAAAAGTTGTACATATTCCCACGGCCGGTGCAAAAAGGAGTATTGAGGCCCGTGCAACGAAGCGGCATCACCCACTCGAGGCTCATGCGCGAATCGACGGACCGCATCGAGAGCGCACTTCGCAGCGAGGATGATAAGGACCATTTCATTGCGCATCGCATACTGGAATCCACCCAAACCTTCCACTCCTGGGAACTCGAGCACTCGGGCCTGATGCGGCAGGTTGCCGACTTCCGAAAACTACAGAACCAGGCCTTGGCGCTCCGCCACGCCGCATTGCGGCTGATTCACGCCAAGGCGTTGTTCGAGTACCTGCGGACGAACAAGGTGCGCGGCAAGGATCGGGTCAAGATCCTGGCCCATTTCCATCCGACCCGTTTGTATGAATACGCCGTTGCGCAAGAGCATGGCTCCTATCTGCGCAAGGCAGGCAGCTTCCTGTGCACCAGCCACCTCGGCACTGATTTGGTTTCGGACCCGGTGTTCTTGGACCCGATGCAGCGGTATGAGACCCTGTACATGGAATACTTCCAGTTATACTGCTCATCGCTGTTCCCGCCGCCCGACGGGACGGACGAGTCTGCCTCGAGTTCGTTGCTGCCTCTGCTCAAGCACCAGCTCAATGAATGGCGCTATGTGATATTGAAGCCGCGAGCGGGCTTGCCGATCCTCAAACGCGAGAGCCAAATTCGCGCGGCCGTCGGCGACACGCAACGCCTGCCCACGCTCAAAGCCGCCGGCCAGAAGTAATTCCCGACACCCCGCGGGTTACACCCGTTACCTTACCGATATCCGCTAAAATGCGGCCGATGCATCCGATGAAGCCCGCCCTGCGAATTCCTCATCAAGAGTCCAGATGAGTTCGTCCACGCTTCATCGCATTGCAGCCGGCGACTCCGCGGCTTTGCGTGATTGCATCGACCAATATGGTGCGTTGGTATGGAGTATCGCCCGGCGTCTCTCGCGCACCCCTGCGGATGCTGAGGACGCCACGCAGGAGATCTTCCTGGACATTTGGCGCAGCGCCGCGCGCTTCGATGCTTCCCAAGGTTCGGACAAGGTATTCATCGCCATGATCGCGAGGCGCCGCCTCATCGACCGGCTGCGCAAGACCAGCGCTGAACCTCCGATGGATCCGCTGGAATATGTGGATGCGGTGACGTGGACCGGGGCTTCCGCGTCGAGCGAAACTGCCATGGAGGCCGAGCAGGCCACGCGCGCACTCGCGGAGTTGCGACCCGAGCAGCGACAGGTCCTGGAACTGGGCTTGTTGCACGGGATGAGCCAGTCCGAAATTGCCGCGAAACTGCAGATGCCGCTGGGAACAGTCAAGTCGTTCATGAGGAGAGGTTTGATCAAGGTGCGCGAATACATGAACATCGAAGCCGAAGGCGTGTCCTCGAGCGTGTGATGCCAGAAACCCCGCCGCGAAGTCAACCGGATGAGGCCCTGATCGACTTGCTCGTCAAACAAGTCACCGAGGGTCTGTCCAGCACTGAGCAACGCGAACTCGACGTCTTGGACAGCGCGGCCGCGAGCGCCTACCTGAGGGATCTCGAAAAAGCGGCCGCCGCCCTGACAGTGGCGGCTAGCTCAGGCGCCGAGCCGCTGCCGGCCGCGCTCGCGCAGCGCCTCGCTCGATGCGCCGACGAACATGTCTCGGCCCTCGCCACCGCCAACGTCGTGGGCTTGGACGCCGCGCGCAGCACGCGTCAGGATGCCGCAGCCGTATCGCGTGAGGCCGCGCCGACGGAGGGTCACTCGCGATCGGGCACTTATGGGTGGCTCGCCGCCGCCGCCTGTTTGCTGCTCGCCGTCTACGCCTGGATGCGGTCGCCGCCGCAAACGCAAGCCCCCAACGAAGTGATCGTTCCGTCCCTGCCCGCCACCGCGGCCGGGATGCCGCCGCCGTCCGTCGCGCCGACCCCGTCCGAACAGCGCGCAGCGATGCTGGCCCAGTCGAATACGATCAAAGTGACCTTGAAAGCGACCAAGGATCCGGCGGGGAAGGGTGTCACGGGGGATGCGGTCTGGGATCCCGTCACGCAGAAAGGCTTCCTGCATTTCGTCGGATTGGCGTCGAACGATCCCTCGTCGAGCCAGTATCAGATTTGGATATTCGATGCGGCCCGCGACTCACGCTACCCCGTCGATGGCGGCGTTTTCGACGTCCCGGCCGTAGCCGATGACGTGGTCATTCCGATCAATGCGGCCTTGGCGGTGTCCAAGGTCGCCGCTTTCGCCGTTACCGTCGAGAAGCCCGGCGGTGTCGTCGTGTCGGCGCGTCAGCATGTGGTGGTGCTCGGCGCCGCGAGCTAGTAGCCTCAGCGGCCAGCGAGCCCCAAGAGAGATTTTCCGACAAGTTGGCCAGACACATCCGTGCGCTGCCCTTCGTGGTGGCCGCCGCATTTTTCATGGAATATCTGGACACCACGGTGATCGCCACCGCGTTGCCGCAGATGGCGAAGACGTTCAAGGTCGGGCCGAACGAGGTCAGCCTCGGCATGACGGCCTACATGCTGTCGTTGGCGGTGTTCATCCCGATCAGCGGCTGGGTGGCAGATCGAATCGGATCGCGAACGGTGTTCGTGTCTGCGTTGATCACGTTCACCACGGCCTCGGTACTCTGCGGATCGGCGAATGGGCTGATCTGGTTCACCGTGACGCGCGTGCTGCAGGGCGTCGGCGGATCGATGATGGTGCCGGTGGGCCGTGCGATCGTGGTGCGCAACACGCCCACAGCCGGCTTGATGCGAGCCATCTCGACCATCACGTGGCCTGCCATCGTCGCTCCCGTCATCGGTCCGACCGTCGGAGGCTTCATCACCACGTACGCGTCCTGGCGTTGGGTGTTCTTTCTGAACGTCCCCTTCGGCATCGCCACGTTGCTCGCTGCGCTCAAGCTCGTTCCGAACCAGAAGGAGGCCGCCAAGCGGCGTCTCGACGTCGGCAGCTTTTTGTTGAGCGGCGCCGCGCTCATTGGGATCCTTTACGGCACTGAACTGGCGAGCCACGAGAATACCAGCTTGATTGTGGCGGGCGCGCTGATCGTCGCGGGGATCCTAGTCGGCGCCGGCGCCGTATGGCGGATGCGCACCACCCCAAGTCCGTTGCTCGATCTTTCGACCCTCGGGATACCGACGTATGCGGTGACGGTGCTATGGGGATCGGCCACCCGCATCGGCATCGAAGCGGTACCCTATTTGATGCCGCTGTTGCTGCAGATCGAATTCGGCTTTTCCGCCTTTCATTCCGGACTGCTGTTGCTCGCTGCAGCCTGCGGCAATCTGGGCATGAAATTATTCACGAGTCCCATCCTGCGGCGCTTCGGATTTCGGCCCGTCGCGATCGTCAACGGCGTCATGGCAGCGGTGTTCGTCGCCGCCGGCGGTGCACTCATGGCGTCGACGCCGCTGGTGCTGATGCTTGCGGTGCTGCTGTGCTACGGCCTCGCACGCTCTTTGCAATTCACCCTGCTCGCCACATTGGCGTACGCCGACGTCGGCGACCGGCAAAGAAGCTCGGCGAGCACGCTGTGGAGCGTGGCGCAGCAGATGACCATCGGCTTGGGGATAGCTTTGGGGGCACTGTGCCTGCGAGTTTCGAGTTTACTCGACAAGGACACGCACGGCGGATTTTCCGTGGCGAATTTCCGCTGGGCATTCGCAGTGGCCGCTCTGATCGTGTTGGTGTCCGTCATCGGGTACGTCAATTTGCCGCGTGCTGCGGGCGACGCTGTGCGCGGCTGATGCGAGTCATTGCGGCGAAAATCCTGTCAGCACCCTGACGACGCGCTTTTCGCCGAGCGCCACGTAGGTACTCTCGCGGTAGGTGATGGATTCGCCCACCTTGACTTCCACCAGATGAGTGCCGGGCGCGACCTTCAATACCTGGGTACGATCATCCGTCTGAGCGGCATGACCGGCCGGAGCGCCGTCGATGAGTAGGACAGCACCCGCCGGGGCGCCCGTGACGATGAGTTCCGTGGGATCCGGTGCCGACGGCTTGCGATGAAACCAGCCGCAGCCCGACAGCAACAGCAGCGCGATGAAGGCAGCTTTTCTCAACGGTCGCGCTTGGCGAGCAGTCTCAGGATTTCGAGATACAGCCAGATCAAGGTAACCACGAGACCGAACGCGGAGTACCACTCCATGTACTTCGGGCTGCGCTGCGCCACGCCTTGAGCGATGAAATCGAAATCCATCACCAGATTCAATGCGGCGATGCAGACCACAAACAGGCTGAACACGATCCCCCACGCACCGCCTTGATGGATCATCGCCACGGAATGCCCGAAGAACATGAGAATCAAATCGACCAGGTAGAGAATGAAGATGCCGCCGGTTGCGGCGACGACCCCCATCTTGAAGTTGTCGGTGACCTTGATGAGCTGGAACCTGTAGGCGGCCAGCATGCAGAGCATCGTGCCCATGGTGAGGCCCACCGCCTGCAGCGCGATGCCCGGCTGTTGGGAGTCATAAAGCGCCGACGTTGCGCCGATCGCAAAGCCTTCGAACAGTGCGTAGAGCGGCGCGGTGTAGGGTGCGGCGGTCTTCTTGAAGGTCGTTACCAGCGCCAAGACGAGACCACCTAGCGATCCGATCAGCAGATACGGTATGACCTCGTCTGTCTGATGCGTGGCAAAGTACTGATTCCAGACCCATCCGGCCCCGATCAGCACCAGCGCGAGCAAAATCGCGGTCTTGTTGATCGTTCCCGGCAGGGTCATCGGGTTATCGGAGGCGCCAAGTCCCTCGAATGTCTTTCCCGAGAGCGCCGGATTACCTGTTTTTATCGCCATGGAGATTTTCCCTGGGAACCTTGTCAGATCATAGCGGAAATTCCGGGGCGGCGGCATGGCCGAGAGGGCTGCCATAATATCGGCATGTCAGCAACGCGCTTCGTCCGAGAGTCAGCAAAAGTCGTGCTGCTTTTCATGGTGCTCTGTGCGCTCGCCGCGCCGTTACCAGCCGCGAACGCCGAGGGCGCCGTCGCGACGCCGCTGTACCGCGAGGGCCGCGGCAGCCCCGACGGCATCGGCAAGTTCTACCAGGGACGCGAGATCGCCGCCGTCATGGGCTTCGAAGGCGCGACCTGGCTCGAGCGGCCGAGCCGCTCAAGTGAAGAACGGCCCGATCTGCTGGTGGAGGAACTGCATCTGCAGCCCGGCATGACGGTCGCCGACATCGGCGCAGGCTCGGGTTATCTGTCGCGGCTTATGGCGCCCCTCGTACTACCCGGCCGCGTCTTCGCGGTCGATGTGCAGCCCCAGATGGTGGCGCTGCTCAACGAGTTGTCGCAAAGACCTGCGTTCAAGAACATCGCGCCGATCCAGGGAAGTGCCGATGACGTGCGGCTGGCGCCTGAGTCGGTGGACCTCGCGGTGCTGGTCGATGTGTATCACGAACTCGCTTACCCCTACGAGGTCATGCGCAGCCTGACGCAGGCGCTCAAACCCGGTGGCCGCATCGTATTGGTGGAGTATCGCGGTGAAGACCCCGAAGTTCCGATCAAGGCCCTCCATAAAATGACCGAAGCGCAGGTCCGCCGCGAGATGAGCGCGCTGCCGCTCGCCTGGGAGCGCACGTCGGAGCGACTGCCGCTTCAGCACATCATCGTGTTTCGCAAGTCCGCAACGGGGAAATGAACCAGGAAACCTCGAGGGTCACTCGAGCGTTCGTGCGTACAGTGCGAGCAGTTCGCTCCAACCTTTCTCGGCGGCCTGCGCGTCATAGACGGGTAGGTCAGGTTTCATCCATCCGTGTGCCTTGCCTGGGTAGAGCTCGCTCTTGTGCTTGACGCCGGCGTCCTTTAGCGCCGCTTCGAAGCGTTGGGCCATCGCGGGCGGATAGCTCTGGTCGTTGTCGGCGATGGCGATATAGAGCTCTGCCTTTATCTTGGGAAGAAGCAAGTGGGGACTCGTCGGCTGGTCGGTGGCGAGATTGCCGCCGTGAAAGCTCACCGCCGCGGCGATGCGGTCGGGGTGGTAGGCCGCCGCGGTGAGTGCCATGCCGCCACCCATGCAGAAGCCGACGGTGCCGATTTTTTTACCGGCCACATCGGCGCGGGTGTCGAGATACGCGATAAAGGCTGCGGTATCGTCGCCGGCTTTGTGGTTGTCGGTCGATGCCATCATCGGGCCTATCGTGGCACGAAAGTCACCCTTCAGAACTTCCGAAGGTGTGAGCGGTGCATAGTCGCCGAAGCGGTAGTACAAGTCGGGCAGCAGCACGACGTAACCTTTGCCGGCCAGGTGCGTTGCCATCTGAATCATGCCTGGCCGGATGCCGAAGGCGTCCATGTAGAAGATCACGGCAGGCCATCGGCCCGAGCCATTGGGCGTCAGTACAAAGGCCCTGCA
>Ga0116231_10005816_pt1 | contig 24032 bp, 25 predicted proteins | sample S1TSphgellanicum_2_FD_89695 | JGI IMG/M metagenome (GOLD analysis project Ga0116231, IMG submission 89695) | Host-associated microbial communities from peat moss isolated from Minnesota, USA - S1T2_Fd - Sphagnum magellanicum MG | ecosystem: Host-associated > Plants > Peat moss > Unclassified...
AAAAAAATAAACAGAAAAAAAAAAAAAAAAGGAGAGAAAAATTTTTAAAAAAAAAAAAAAAAAAACTGTTTATTTAAAAATTCAAAAAAAAAAAAAAAAAAAACTGCTTATAACTGACCCTACAAATTATAAATTATAAAATTAAAATAAATTGTAAAATTAAAATTCACTAGCAAATTTCTGTCTAGAATTTAGAGAGTGCCAAGAAGGGGATGAGAAGAGGAGCATGTGCATGGTCACCGGTAGTGCCGGTCACTGCCACGTCACCGGTGGCGAGCTGCAGAGCCAGAGAGAGAGAGAGAGAGAGAGTGTGTGTGTGAGTGTGTGATCTCTTCTTCAGATCGCTGCAAGTCTTTTGCTCTGGATCTACGCGCTCGGAATTGTGGTCGCAAATTATCTCGTCGAATTTGTGTCACAAATTGTCTCTCGATTTGTGTGTCAAATCGTGTCTGCATTTTGTTCCAATTTTGCGTACCGCTTCTCAATCGTACTCGATCTTTTGTTTTCTTTCTAGATCTGTCTTGTTTTGTCCTCCTGTCGTGTGTTTTCTTTTTTTCATTTTTTTGATCCAAGCTTCTTGTTCTTTTTCTTGTTCTTGTTCTTCTTCTGTGACATTTTGTTCCTGAATGCTTTCTGGAAGCTTTGAGAACCATTTCTCGTCTGCGGTTTTGGTGTTGCCAACAGAGCATATGTTTGCAGATTGTTTGCATCGTTCCTTTTTCCGTAATAACACCAGGAGCTTCAGACTGCGTCGTGCACAAACAAAGGGGACCATCAGAGGTGAGTTTGCTCTTTTATCTATAACTATTCTCAAGGGCCTGGAGCCTCTTCCTTTGTGTTCAGAATCACGGGTAGTAACGGTTAGAGGGAGTCGTCGTCTTCGTTTGTTGCCTTTCTTCCTGCACGAATTTCTTTGCATTTGGAGGCTAAATCTGGAATGGAACCAACGCGCATTTGTAAGTTGAGTGTTCGAAGTCTTAGTGACGGGCAGCGACATCTCTCGGGAGGTGATAAGAAGCCTTCTGATATGAGTTGTGCCGAGGTTTGCGCCGGGGTTTTCAGCAGAACGCTACTTCATTAGGGCTTTCATTGCCTCCGGAACGTGCATGCTACACCTTGCTACATTTTATCCAACAACATGCATCTTATTCATGTCATTCTCAATACATTGATCAGGATAGCGTCCATGTTGATGGATCCACCGACATGCATGCTACATCTTATCCACGATAGTCAGCCCATTTGCAATGCAGTGTGGTGACCGATCAACCTCGGGTGCTTTTGAGATCTTGAGAGAATTTTGGAAAAAACCAATGCTCAAGCAGCTGTAATTTCTGACAGAAAATCTTTAGGGTGAAGAGAAATTAGCCTCCTCACAATGTTATCCTTCTTCTTTTCTCTTGATTTGTATATTTTACTATCTATGAGCATGTTAGCATACAGCCAGCTTCCTGGCGGGAGCCAGCAGTGATGATGCTTTGGTACCAGTGAAAGCTAAAGGACATGACTGAAGAAGGAAGTTGGTGGATAAATGATCTAAGCTTAGCAAATGTGGGAAATTGTCTTGGTGTGTTTGAGATCTGCTTAACTCTGTTATTCCCAAATCAACCTTGTAGCTCTGACTTTGAAAGAAGTGAGGATTTGGTTCATTCAAGAAGACACATGCAGGATTTCAGATGTCTGCAATCATAGCTACAAGCTTGTTCTCCATAACAACTGCCAATTAGAAGATGAAGGGATCTTAATTAATACTATTTTGATGCATGTGCTGTGTATAAGTTTACCACTGTAGGCAGTGGTGAGCTTTGTTCACTTGCAGAGTATAGGTGGAAGTTGTACACAAAGAGAGATGGGAGCTAAATTCTCTGGCCCGTCAGGTTCAACAAGAGCTTCAGCAGACCATGAACACTCTCAAGGTACTGCATTCATTTCTACCTGCATCCTTCAAGCTCTTCAACATTTTCTGAAGGTTTGTATCCAAATTTTCTATCCAGCAGATTTCATACACATTTCTTTGGGGGTGAATGTGGGGTGGAATTTGACAGGGACTTCTCAGCAATTGGATTACAGATCAATAACTGAATCTGAGTGGAAGAAGCGCCTTACAAAAGAGCAGTTCTCTATTGCTCGCCAGAAAGGCACTGAGAGAGCTTTCACTGGGTACTTTACTCATCCTCTTAACAGGGAAACAGTGGTTTTCCTGGCTATTGGATCTGCATTCAAGTGTGCACAAACTATTTGCTTTCCCTCCATTTTCAAAGTCAATCTCTCATTCTGGACAGTTACAAGCATGAGAGTTTTAATGACTTACATCTGTTGCTTGTGTGAGAGGATCCCATTTTTAATTTGTTACTGGGATATTTTGTATTGACTCCATTGTGGCTTTGCTTGCCATATGTCAGAGAGTATTGGAACACTAAAACTGCAGGGACGTACATGTGCGTATGTTGTAACACGCCATTGTTCAGGTCCAAAATTTCATCATCTCTAGCCATCTCTTTTGCCATCTTCATATTCTGGGATCCTCTTCCTTTACTTGAGCTGTCCAGTCTCCCATCATTCGATTATGTCTACATTTCATATCCTACACACCAACACTTTATGGTCCCAATCACTATGGTCTAAGTTGTTGTGTTGTATGGATCAGTATTTGAACTTTGGTGTTTTCCTTCCATTCTTTTCTCCCTTCCATTGTTTTCCTCCCTTCAGGTCCCTCATTTACTTATTCTTTTTTCCAGTTCTTTGTCAATTTGCTGTTGTCGTAGGTGATTAATATTCTGAATGTAAGAAAATAGCTGAAAGTTGCAAGCTTTGAAACAGAGTTTTGTTCTGCTATGCAGCTCAAACACAAAATTTGACAGCCGCACTGGATGGCCATCCTTCTATGATCCAATTGACAGCACTGTAAAGTCAGCTAAGGATTGGTCAATACCTTTTATGCCCCGCAATGAGGTGATTTGTGCTGTGTGTGATGCCCACTTGGGCCATGTCTTCAACGATGGCCCCCAGCCTACTGGCCAACGCTATTGTATCAATAGGTACATAACTTTATCATGGTACCTAAGAATAAGTGTTGACCTAACACATGAATTTGGAGCTCTTACTTGGCCTTCCTACTTCTGTGCAGTGCATCTCTAGCCTTCAAGCCTGGGAAGAAAAATTGAACACAGAGACAAGCTGGAGATGGTCAAGACTCCCTGGGTATGCTTTGCTATTATCAATTAAGCTGTGAGCTCGACTTATGAGTGCTACTGCTTCAGAGTAATTATGGTTGTTACAATGTCAATCATGTACATATGCTGCTTCTATATCCAGCAGCTGTACTACTGACTCTCTGCCTAACCAAATGAAGTATGGTATGATGTGGGTATTTGGATGCTATTATATGCATGAAGTTTTCTCACAATATAATTTGGACCTTGTAGTCACTTTGAGCTTTTTGAAACACTGCTTTATTGAGATGTTTCTGTTGCCTCAGGACCAGAAACCACGAAATCTGGCTGAGAAGGCCAATAAGAACATGAGTGACCAAGAGATGGGGCACTGGTCTTCCTGATTCTTCAAGCACGATGTTCCATCTCCTGACACAGCTAATGCAATCGCCTGGGCTCAGGGAGGGTCCAGGGAGAGAGATGTTCACTGGAAAGCCTAGAAAAATCTGGCTTCAATGTGCCTTAGTATTCTATCAGTAATCATGGATTGCTATGTTGGCAACCGATTGAGGGGACATGGCAGGATATCAAAAGGTTGTGTCCTTCCTTTGCTACTGCTGAGGGTTAACACTTTGACAACTTTCATTGCAACAAAGATGATTGCAACTCCAGTTTTGTTGGTTCTGTCCAGAGGGAACAGGCTTAGCATCTGTGTAGAGGATTTGGGATGCAATTTTGGCTTGAAATGGATACCAATTTGTGGGTGAAAATTGGAGACCTACATGTACTCTCTAGGCTGTTTCATTTTTATGAAATTTATTTTGCATTCAAATTACAGAATATGTTGCACCGTTATTTACATATCAATTTTGTTTGGCACATTGTTTTGCAACATCCTCAAAAGTCTTTTGCTCGCAATCCCTATAATTTCTTACAGTAGTAATTGAGTGTTGTTTTGTTTGTGTAGTTTTATTTGCCAATTTGACATAGTTCTTTCAGTAGTATTAGAAATGCAAATATTCCAACATATACTGGATGGTGCAAATCTTAGGTCATGAGGTTCCTGCAAAACCCAAACAAAGAGTTGCGAGAAAGATGGCTCACAAGTAAACCTGAACAGCACGAGGTATTCCCTATTTACATATTTAAAATCTCAGCAAACCTTCAAGTCTTCTTGTATGTTTTCATTGTATCTTTAGTCCATATGAGAAAGGACACATCTCACTGGTTCTGCTGTTGAAATAAATATGCAGGTAAGGAGAACCCATAGAACAACGAGAACAACCCCTTGGAGAGATTCAACCAGCCATCTTATGATTATTAGCCTTTTTGTGCATGACACCTTCATTGTTCATTAACAGGCTAGTTCTCATTTTTACTTAGCAATTTCCAAGGTTCAGCAATTGGAAAAAGCAGGCATTAAAAGATTTGAGAAAAATTCCTTGTAAATATAGCAACAGTACAAAATGAATTAGTGTAATTAGTGTGCCTCTACTACTGCCGTCTCTGACACTAGTGTGTGCCTCCACTGCCAGCAGAAAGAAGAATCCAATAACAGTACTACTCTTTGGAACTAAAGATGGAAAAAGCCCGAAAATAATAAATACTGGACACTACTTCCACGGTCCTTTTAGATGTTTAATGCCCTCATGTCATTCATGAAGTAATCTTGCACCCAATGCTGCAGCTAACTACAGAGCTATTACTAGTCCAGTTCTCGCAATCCCATTGCAACAAACTCTACAAAAATTCAACCCTCTACTTGGATTTCACAGGTAGTGTCAATTTGGCTGTTTGGAGTTGTTGATTTCAGTCCATGCTTCAATCCAGGTAACCATAGCATCCGCCAACTTTGTGAAGTAGGGGTCCACACCATTCAATCCTTCCCTCACCTGTTTCCACAACACAGCAGCAACACCACCCACAGATCCCACAATTGTCATTCATTTCTACTCAAGAAAGGAAGATTTGTGGTGCCTCAGTAGCTTCTCTCTTTATTTAGTCAATCTCTTCAAAATAGCATTTTCATGTCTTTATTACTGGTGTGTATTGTGTACCTTGCTGCTTTAGTTTCATGGGCATTTTTCATTGCAAACTTCAGTGTGGAACATTTGAAGCATGTCAAAGCAGGAAATGTGCAACCAGCTGAATAACACTTTCTTTGGGTCAGAGCTTTTAGTGATATGCTGGGACCAAAACCCCAAATAGCACAAATGATTTTCAAGCTAAGAACTGGTAGAAGGAAGTTTGAGCCTGACCAATTTCGAAAGCTCAATGTAGCATTGCTCCACTGTCACAGACTCCCTTGAAAGCTGGACCTGCTGGAAGAAAGGGATAATCTCCTCCTGCCAGAAAATCCCTTTGTACTCTTTCTTCAAGTTCACAAAAGGGTTGCTGGCCTTGCTGTGATGAATGTATGGCAGCCCTGTCTTCACACCATAACCTAAATGGTCACAGATTACCTGCCCCGTTTGACACACCCAATCAACCCATAAAAAACATTGACAAGTTCTTTGCAGACTTGATATGTAATAATTGTCAAATACATGATTCAAACACATTATGAATGACTTCTGAAGCTAACCACCTGACAGTATAACCTCCATCAAAATTTGAGAAGTTGTGACACAAGAATTGAAGTAATCTTTTCCTCATATGGCTCAGTCCAAAAAAGACAGCCCACTGGCAAAACTAAGGATACATACTTTCAAAATGTACAAGTCACTGCATAACATTTAGCAAAACACGATAAGAATTCCATAGTTCCATAAATGAGAATAAAAAGGGCGTCATCATATACCTTGCAACACCAGCCAGCCCACATGTCATCATAACGTCCAATTGGCTGACCATCGCCCATGAGACCAAAATACATGGCTGGCCCAATAAGAGTCCTATCAAATGCTAGATTCATCCCACACATAGGGAACAATGTGCCCTTTGGGATGGTCATCACCATATCCACAAACCTATCAACAAGGATAATTGTCAAGAATACAACATGAGGAATATCAACCTAATTGCACAGAGAAACTCCACCACCCAAACATGTCAGGGGACTACAAAATTGTTGTGTCAGCTCTCAAAGTATCACAAATTTCAGACCATGACCTCCATGAATGACTAGCTGCCATTAGTCTCCACTGACTTCATCATCTCCCAACAGTGGGTATAGAAGATGCCAGCATAGTACATTCAACAAAATCAACACCACTGTCTTCTGCTTTAAAAGCTAGGGGGGGCCTACACCTTGAGATCTCACAATGATTCGTGAAATTCTCTCACCTAGTATTGCGTTCAGCAGGTTTTACAAGCTGGGTGGGAGCATCATAATCAGGCACATTGAGCCAGAGCCCATGTGAGATGGCAGTGGGTACACCTTCACGCATGCTGAATGGATACCCACGCACAAAATCGGCACCCTTGCGGTATGGATCATACAAGGTATTGAAGAAAAGTGGTGTTGACGGGGTCAGCAGGTTTGTGATATGCTGCTCCATTGCATTGATGTCCTTACCCTGTGGATCCTTTGCTACCTGTGGCGCATTCCCCACATGTTAAATTCCAGTTTGTGAATACAGCAAAGCCAGCCCCAAGTTCACAAACATTCTAGCCCATTGAAGAACACAAGTTGACAATCACAAGGTTTTTGTAACAAAACCATTCTTCAAAAGATGAGATGCTGGAGACTCACTCTTGAATACAGTTAGTTCACTGCTGTGAACAAAAATACATTTAGGTCACAGAAGCAAGCATCCTGAAGCACAGCAGCACTAGATGTTCTTACCCAGCAGTCATCATCAATGGTGAAGATATATTTCTTCTTGGACATCATGAAACCAAAGCATCTGCAGGCACTGTCCTTGAAGGAGATGCATGAAGCTTTGGGGCCAAGAATTCTATTGATGTCATTCCGGTTGTAGAGCTCATAGTCATAACCCTCAGGAACCTTGATCACCTTGGCAGGGTCACCATCCTGTACGATGATGAGATGATAAGAGCTCAAATACGGCCGCCATTGCTCCAGAAAATCCAGGTTCCGGATTGTTGGGATAACAATGTCCAACTCATCCTTCAGCAATGGCACCGGCGTTGCCATCTTGAGACCTGAACAAACAACAACAAAAAAAAAAGTACTGTTCAGTCTTATCACTCACAAACCTAAAACCCTAACACACACAACAGATCAACCCGATCTGCCATTGTCTTCCAACCCACAAAGCAAGTGCATTACAGCGGACCCAACAAACATACAGATTAAATGACCGGCTTCAGAAGAGCATAAACTCAAGAAAAAAATTAAAAACAAACAACAACAAAAATCCTGTTCAGACTTATCACCCACAAACCCTAAAACCCTAACTTTCACAGTAGATAAGAAGACCAACCCAATTTGCCATTGTCTTCCAACACACCAAGCAAGCGCATTATATCACACCCAACAGACATATACATCAAATAATCGGACCGAGAAGTGCATAAACTCAAGATCTAGCTCAGGAAAGAACAAAGAACCCTCAAAAAAAAAAGGGATGATTCCGAAACCTTCAGAGAGAAGAAACAAAACTAACTCACAAATTGAGAGTTCCCGAAGACTCGAGACCTGTAATTCTCTTTAGCAGTGGAAAACCCAGTCCCTCTATCCTCCCATAAAAAACAGAGAAGCTTAGAAACCGTTTGTTCAACAGAAAACAAAAAATGCCCAAGTTTTTCTAGGATACTTGAACATTGTGTAAGAGTGCAGGCAGTACCTGTAAGGCCGATCCAGCAGCAAGGAAACAGAAGAGAAAATGCAAACCGCCGAGGAAAACTGCGAGAGCGAGAGAGAGAGAGGTCGTGAACCTCGGAAGCGCTAGAGCGGCACGTCTTCCAGTTCCACTGTACCCGTCCACGTCCCAAATGAGGTGTCCATCCACATCCCAAATGAGGTCCAGATCGATGTCCTCAATTCATACTCCTGAGTCCTGACCACGTGTTGGGCGGGTATCAAAAAAATCATCGGGTATCACTCAGGTATCCATATCTGAAACCCTTCAGGGTATCACCATTAGTCATACACTGACTGAAACCCTGATCTCCAGTTCTTTTTTTAAAAATTAAAATAATAATAATAATAATAATTGGTTGGCGAAAACCACCAAATGATGATCGATTATTCTCAAATTTGTGAAAACTGGTTTAAATTCTTTTAAATAAAGGTATTGATACCCTGATTTGATGTATAAAATTTCTTTAAAAAAATGAAAACTAGAATCTTTAGTAATTTATTTTGTGAAAATTGAATCCAAAGGGTATTAAAAAAATAAAATGAGATACTCGCCCAACATTGGTTGTGATTCCCTTTGATGAAGGAATAATATGTTGTTATTTTTGGTTTAATTTTCGAATTAAAATTTTAATTTTCAAAATAATGTACCAAAGTGGTATGATTTTTTGAGGGGGAAAAAATTTGAATTGCCATATTTAGAATGGATTTCCAAAAACATAAAATTACCGTATTTTAAATAATGGATTGTAAAAATCTAAAAATCACCATATTTAGACAATGGGTTTCAATATGTGGGCAAAATATACAAGGGTTTTTAATTTAATTTAATTTATTAATAATCAAATTTGGCTAATTCCCTTTGTGGATGATACTAGATCACAAAATTGAGAAAAAAATCATGCTTTTAATATTATCATAGACAGCACATATGATGCAAAAATAGGGCAAACAATGAATCAACATAAGTTAATATGCCTATTGTTAGCCTATTAGCACAACGATTGCACATAAATGAACCTCACAATGGCTTTGCATTAACTTGTCCATGAGCGTGGTGAATAGGATAGAAGGGAAAAAATCTTACCTTATGATTTGAAAAACATGGAATTAATTGTGGCTATGAAATGGTGTTGGATCAAAAACTTATAAACAACAAGCCCACAAAGTTTAGAGAGTAAAGATAATCAAAAGAGTTCAAAGAACACAAAATTCAACGCACTTAACATTTTCACATCATGAATTTTCCTTACAATGCACTTGGAGGAGTTCATCCACTTATAACAACTCACCCATCTACTATAATTCCATATTTATCCTTTCTAAATGTGGGGGATCGCTTGTTTGATAATTTTTTTAGGTTATTTGTTTAATGGAGAAGGAGAAAATAATCTTGCATCACATGTGGAAGAGACAAAGGCTTTAGAATTAAGGTTTTTCAAAAATGTGCTAAACAAGGAAAAACATGTTGGGAGATCATTGACAAATGTTAGTTTTTTGTGCTTATTAAACATTGTGAAAAACAAATATTGGGAATACAATCACAAACCATTTAAGGAGAACAATTGGAAAGCATTCACAAATGTTATGAATGCAAGTTTCTTGAATGATGTATAGTGGAATTGGAAGCAAGTTTGAAAGAAGTGAATAAAATAAAAAAGTTTGACAAAATGGATAAGAAGAAAAATGAAATAATTAATGCAGCTCCATTAAATTGGCCATGGTTTGAATGTTTTGACAACATTTTTTTTAATATTACCAAAATAAATGACATACCTAATGCCATAGATCAAGGTGTGCATGCGATGAATGTTAAGATTAAAATTGTGAATGTTACTGATGAAAAGGATGTTGGAATGCTTTGAATGCCTAATAGCCCTGAGAGACTAACTATTATGTTTAGGGATGACAATATAAATGTAAGACCTACCCCATCTATTAAGTTTGATAGCCCTAACATTAAGGCATGCAAATTACTTGATGTGCAAATGAAACTTTTTAAAAGGTTAAAAAGGAAAAAAAATCAATTGTCTATAGACTCATCTTTAATTTCATACATGTGAAAGAGATTGAAAATTTAAAAATGGAAATAACAAAATTTATCACATTTCAAATGTTGCAAAGTGAAAATAATGGAAGATAAATGATGATACAAGGTTAATTGCAATTGGTTGTTTTGTTTACAAATGTGTTAAAGCCAAAGACCACAAATGGTAATAGTAGTAATGGTAATTGATTATAAGGAAATAATGATGACAATTAATTTTGATTCGTATTTCCATTTGTGAGAAGAAAGACTTGGATTTCATTTCAAAGTTTTTTTTTTTTTACTTTGTCATGTTATAATTGGATGATTAATCACCCATTGTTCAAAAAGGGCTTTCTTTATTTTTTCATTTTTTTCCTTTTGCATGTTATTCTTCTGTAATAGTAGGTAATCTATCAACACCAAACCTTATTAAGTTATCATATCTTCTTCGTGCATTTGCCAATCCAAGTTTTGGTGCACCCCACATTTCACAATAATTGTGAAACACACAGAAACAACTATAATTCATGATGTTCTATTAACTTTGGAATGGAAATATTTCAAAATTTGTTATCTATTTTTCAAAAAACTAAATGTTTTTTTTATGATTGGCTTCTTTAAATTCATGTTGGAATCATAATCCACATCTATAGGATTACGAGACTTCCAATTCTTTTGCAAGTAGGTACGGATTAAATAAGTTACATCATTAATAAAAAATGGAGTGCATCTCATATTTTGAATAATAATAACTAGTTCTTGGAAATTTTTTTGAATCTTCAATTATGCATATAGGCTACACCTTTTAAATTGCCCACCCTTGTGATGTCTTTTAAGTTGGCCAACACAAACGTTTCAAAATATTTTGTTTGCACCACACACAACTTATAGCACAATACTATCGAACTTCTTCTTATTGAAAAATTCCAACAATAACAAGTGTAACTTTCTTACTTGGTAGATTTGTCAAAAGAATGTGAATTTCATTTATAATTCCACAAATGTTAGATATATTTATAAGATTTTCAAAACGAATAATGATGTCCTTCAAACATTGACTTGAAGGAATATTGATGTATTCATTAAACAATTTATCTTTGTTAATTAACATGTCACAAACAATGTCTACATGTTTTTTAATTATTGATGCACCCACATTGAATTGATTGACCATATGTGTAGCACCAAATCCATGAACAAATTGGTAAATAACAATAGCCACAATCTTTCTAATATTTAATTGTGACCTAAAAGGGTTTAAACAACTTAATTAAAAAAAGGTGTCAACTCCAAAACTAGGTTATTGTTAATTTGAAAATTCATTTTATAATGCAACAAATTTTTTGTATTTTTCATTTGAAGTGTGGTATGCCACACATTGGTTTCCACAAGGTCCCAATGTGTGTATTGTCTAAACTATTTCCCCCAAAAACACAAGGATGTTTCCTCCTATTCACATTAACCAATAACATTGAAAAGACATTGGATCATATTATATTCCCATCTAAATTTGAAAGCACATTACGCACTTTAGATTTAAATTTTGCACAATTCCCAATTGTAACAAAAAAATAACATCCAAATAAGAAACATTTGTCCAAGTGAAGCCTAATCCTTTAACATAAATTTTGAAAACAACAAAAAACCCAAAAAATATGAAATGCACTATAAATAGTCTTGAACGAATGCAAATTTTACAAAAAAAAACTTATAAAAACCAATTAAAATTGTTTAATACATCCTTCACAAAGTTGGAAAAAAATTGTGGAAAAAAACGATACCCCTAGCTAAACAAAGATTATGAAAATGAATAGTGTTCATGGACCTTGCTTGTAATCCTTGCTTTCCAAAGTGTGTTTCTCCTTAAACTATTTGGCTATTTGGTTTATTTGTCCCTAATAATCTCCTTTTTATCTATAACAAAAGTTCCATAAATAAAAACATTTACCTAAAACCAAGGCTAATATGTGTGTGGGTGGCCCTTTGTGCTCACCTTTGAATCAACAAATAGCCCAACAAACAACTTGCATAGAAGGGGCACATTACAAACTAATATGCATGTTTGGCTCACATGAGCATGTGCTTAGTTTTATTGTCACACAAACTAGGTGAGGTTAACTAGAGTTTGTTGCTCGGAACAAGGATAGAAAATCATAGATTAAACCTTTAGGTCTCTAATCACGCTATCCACCAATGTTGAGAGTCAATGTGACACCATAACCATACACTCGTCATATTTTATATGTGTCAAAACCCTAATTTAGGACTACACAAGAATTTCAAAACATCATATCTAACTTTCAAAATCGCAAGACCTTAAATATCCATTAACGAACTTAGTTCAATGCATTTTTGGGTTTTCCTTTTTGTGTCCTATATTGTTTTATGTCAAATTGGGTTACACAAGTTTTCATGTTTTACAAAATGAACATTTTTAAACATTTTTTTTTACATGTTTTGCAACTTAAGACCAAATTTGAGCCCGACGCCTTTCTCTTGGGAAAGTAAATAGCAAAAGGACCAATTTTTTTGGTCCCTTCTTAAACAAAGTGGCACAAAGTTGAGGAAGGCTGAAGCCAAAGAAGAAGCTGAAACAACCCAATGAAGTCTAACTAAAGACATACAAAAAAATGTTGTGGGGATTGCGGGGGAGTAGGACCAATGAAGGTTGTGGAAAATCAATTCTTGAGATCATGTTTGGTGAGGGGAACCTTAATGGGAGGCAACTGGTAGCAGAGGATTTATCTAGCAAATGTATGGTAGAATGCCTAGTTGAATGAGCTCCTTATTCTGAGTGGAAAAATTATGATCCACTTTTGAGAGAGCAAATACAACAGCATAGATTCCAGCACTCTAAAAATGAGCCGTCATTTTTGCACATGATCAAAACAGACAATACCTTATTTGATAGAATTAGGCAGATCTATGCAAGGTGAAAACAATCAAACCCTACAACAGAACTAGGCAAATCCATGCAAGGCTAACTTTTTCCCATGATACCCAATGGGTATTGTGGGGGAAAATAAAAGAGGCGGGCATTTCAAAAATGTGAAATGCCCACTACTGCCAGGCCTGTGGCTCTTGGTGGAGATAAAATTGCACACTATAAGACAACATTCAAATACACTATGACCTGTCAGAGATTTTGTCATGTGTATGTTGGATGGTGCCTTAAATCCATAAGATCACAAAAGATTCCCATCTCCACAAACATCATCAAACAGCCCCAGCCCAGCCCCCCCCCACTGGTGAGCTAAAAATGAGCAGAAGGACTTGTAAAATCAAGAAGCAAAAGAAACATGTACTGATGAGTTCTTACAGTCATGCAAACTTACTGCAAACTGCACGCATTCATATAAAGGGAGATATGATATTGGCAGTGGTGGACAATTAACCACCATTGACAAATCTGGTTCTGTTTCTCCATCATTTGAGCCAAAGAAAGCTAAATCCAGTTCTTCATGCTGGTGCTGGTGCTGCTCTTTCTCGTCCTGCAGCTCCTTATATCCATGAATATCCTTCCTTGCAAAGAGGAGGTATAGTATGCCTACTCCTTAAGATATCCTAGGCATAAGATCCCTCCCATCATAAATCTTACAGCTTGCATTTAAGTGCAAAAGCTCTCCAGACACCCCATGGTTTCTACAACCATTTCCAGCATGTGCGGCTGTAACTCGGGTACATCAGATTGAAAGATCTTCAGAGTCATGGATGGGGAAAATCATGCACCAGTTTCTGGAGAGTTTTCCATATCCATGACTTTGACAAAACAAGACCATAAGATCTAGGAAAACACCTGTGCTTCAAGAAGCAAAATGTCAAAACTCATGTACAAATCACAGATCACAATTTTGAGAAGCCAATGTGACAAGTAGGAGATCCCTCTGGATCTTCATCACCTGACGCGGTCTGGCAACTTGTAGAGCTGCCTCAGCATATCTATTTCTTTGTTATCTTTGATGCTCTCATACTTTTTCCGCAACTCCTGAAAATTCTCAGATTGCTTCATTGCTAGTTCCTCTTCTGCAATCCTCTGTTGCTGTACAATTCCCCCACTCTGTCCATGTCAACATCTAACTTGATAGCCAGGAGTTGGCTAGAATAGACAATGTGATGTCATGATATACTAGTTCTTACAAAAATCCCCAACAACTTTATGCATAAGCTCACTGAATGGCAAGGAATTCACTCAGCTAAGATTTGCAGTTTTTACCTGTTGAATATAATTTCTCTCAAATGCATGTCTCTCTGCAATCTCACGCTTCTGAAACGCTTCACGGGCACCTGGTTCCCCCCTTGTTAAGAACCGGAGCTCCAGTGACTTCCTGCGCCTCAAGGGATGATCAATGAACATTGCTTCTGTCGCCTTGTATGCCCTTGCAGGCCTCGGCATCCCTCCCACCATGAACATGAACTCCTGCATCTGTTTCACAATTACATCGGCTTGCTGTGCAGTCTCCATCTCCACAATTGCAGTGCCTATGCACTTTCCTGGGTTTTTGGGATCCCTAAGCAATTTTATAGACTGCACTGTCCCAAACTGCTCCAATGCTGCACACAGGATGGCATCAGTTATAGTAAAGGAGAGATTGTCCACCATGATGCAACGTTGCACAAGTTGTGCAAACTCCCGGTCATGCATCTCCTCCTCTGTTAATCCCTCCATGACAACGATATCCCGTTCATTTGGATTTGGTTGCGGATTAGTCCAGCTCCACCACACCATGACTTGATTGGTCACTCCACTGCACAATTAGCCACAAGCTTTCAGCAACAGGAAACCTCGAATCTAGCAATAATCTAAACCTAAAAACGTTTTGACAATCTCAATGCAAAGGAAACATGGGAAGAAGGGGGGGGGAGGGAGGTAAGCATGTTTTCACAGGGAAGCTGCCCAAGGAAGAAGAATAAATTTGGGAAGCTTAGCACAAATTCCACAAGATTGGCCACTTTTTAGGGTTTTGGCAATCTCAATGCAAAGAAAAACATGTGGGTAGGGGTTAGCAGCAAACATGCATTTACAGGCAAATTGTGAAAGGAAGAAGAAGAAATTTAGGATGCTTGGCACAATGGAACCAAAGCTGTACATAGCACAAGATTGGCTCTCTCTAAACAATAAGGCTAGTATCAAAGCTGCAACCACCTCAAGGGCACAACACACAATCTTGAATGCTTTTGCTTGAAGGGGCTTCAAAACGACGACGAGGACTCCTCTAACCGTTACTACCCATGATTCTCAACACAAGAAGAGGCTCCAGGCCCGCAAGAGCAACTCACCTCTGGTAGTTGTTGTGTTTGTGCACGACGACGAAGAAAAAATTGAGAGCGATTCAAAAGTAATGTGCAAAATTGGAGCAAAATGCAGATACCATGCACCGCCCACAGCAGTGGCTCTCTGCTCTCTGCTCCAGGCCCGCAAGAACCTCTGGTAGTTGTTGCGTTTGTGCACGACGACGAAGAAAAATTGAGAGCGATTCAAAAGTAATGTGCAAAATTGGAGCAAAATGCAGATATCATGCACCGCCCACAGCAGCGGCTCTCTGCTCTATAGTGAAAGGATGAGAGCAAGAGGAGGAGGAAGAGAGCACCAAACCCTAATTAGGTCAATTGCAGTAAACGAAGCAGAGAAAGAGCAAGCTTCTCCCTCTTCTTCTTCTTCATATTCTTCCAGCCTTTTTGACTCATTTGTTTTTCTTTATACCTTTCACCCCCTCCTGCCTGCAACAAAATCTTTTTTTCTGCAGCTGAATTTGAGTCCGGACAGTGGTGGGTGGAAGAGGCGGTAATGGGATCTCCAAAAGCGCTACCGACATTTGATGATGTAACTATTTGTTTGTCTTTTGTTTTTGTTTTGGTTGTTGGTCTTTTGGTTTTGAGCTTTGAATGGGTAGTGGGCTTTTATTAGTTTTGCAAAATGAGCTGGAGGTCAGGAGGTGTTTTGTTTTGTGGAGTGGAGAAAAAAGGGAATCCCATTCATTGCAAGCTCTGCAAGTGAAGTCCAACTTTTTTCTATTTTAAAAGAAACGTTATTTGGTGTTCATCTTCGATGAGTGCAGGAGGAGTTTGATTTTGGTGGGGAAATAGGGAAAGAAAATGGATTGACAGGTGTGTGTTCATTTTGCCTCTTTGTGTGCAATCTTGAGTTCCTTGTTGTTTCTGGGATAATGGAATTATTGAGGCAGTAGCCCTAGTAAGGTCTTTCGTTCAGCACATGACCATCTTGGAAGTTTTCAGGGGCTTGAAATCCAGATATGTACCATAGAGAGTTTGGTGACTTGGAAATTGCAATCAAAAGCCATGGATTTTTTCTCAAGAGTGAAAACCTAGGGGCTTACCAAAGATTCCTCGGGGGAGGAGGAGCTTTGTCCATCTTTGACAAAGAGGCAATAGCTCCACTGGGGTCAAGGGATTCTTCCCTAATATCCCATCAAGTCTATCAGTGAACTCCTTAGGTTTTCTTGTCAAAGAATGAGCAGCATGGAGTCTATTGCTGGGGCTCTGGAGGGATGTTGTTGGGTTTGTGAGCAGCTAGCTGCTTGTTGGGTTTGGAAGCTAGACAGAGAATTGTCAGGTTTAGATGTTCATGGTTGGAGCTTGTGGCCTCTGGAGTTGCAGGTACAAAGAGGGATTTTGAGGATCTTGAAGATGATGAGGAGGAGGAACTGTATCCAAGCAAGAAGGTTAGTAATTAGAGCTTTTGTTTGTATCAGCCTTGAGGAATGGGGTATGCAGATCCTGTTGACCTGGTGTGATTGACTGATTCCTCATTGTTTTAGGACACCAATCAATTTTCCCCTAGAGTCTGCAAACCAAAAGGTTTGTGGTTGAGTTGTAAAGTGCATTGAAATTATACATAGTTGCAGATCAACCTACAGTCAGTGGCTGGGAATTATTTAAGAAGGTCTGCAGTGAACTGATAGAGCACAGAAGAGCATTACCTTTGCTCTGATGCTGTCAGAGGCTAGCCGACAGGTCTCAGGTCTTTGTGCCTGCAGGCCAGGCCAGATGCAATTGTTTTACAACTATGTTGATTGCATTTCACACATTGATTTTAGTAATTCAATGATTGTTACAAGAAGGCTGAACTGTCATGTGTTTGTCTGTGCTGTGCTGGTGGGTGAATAGATATATGGGTCTTCAATTGGGCCAGGCAGTGATCATGCCACCACCACTATCCTCAATCTCCGTGCCAGGTACATTTGAGACTTGGAACATCATGCTGGAATTCTGACAGTTCTTGTTAATGTGCTGAAGCATTATGGTATGTAAGGTAGAGCTGTGTGTGCCATGCATTAATGTATCTATGGGGAATGGGTAGCCTGGAGGAACGAGACAGCACCATTGCCACCTTGCAGGTGCGCATCTCATCTTCTCATGGGCTAAAGTGGCTCCTAGTTTCTCTTTGCATGTTTTGATTCAAGTCAGGTTCTTTATGCATCAATGTGTAAGACACTCTGTTTATTGCTGTTGTTTCCAGACATCTCTGAAGATGGCAAACAAAGAGCTGGAGAAGTGGAATAGTGCTTTCACCGATCACCCCTTACTCCCTGCTGGAACATCTCCTGGTAACAGTCTGCCCTACAATATCCTTCCCATAGTATGCAGGAAGACCACATCTGTAGAGCTTAATATCAGCAATTTTCTGTGGTGTGCCTCAATTCCGTCAGCATTTATAGCAGAAGACCACAAGGGCCATGTGTGAAGTACTGTCTCACCAGAGGAGAATGTGTGGCACTTCTTCTGCAGATCCAGCTGTAGTTGTGCAGACAATTCAGACATTGCAAGCTTCTGAAGAGCATTTGAAGGAACAGGTGTTTCAGTCCCTCCACATCCTATGTGTTTGGATTTTCCAGATTTAAACTTTCTGCTAGCCATGAGCCTTGCCTCTCAAAGGACCATGTAATGGACTTGATCCAGTGCTAAATATCTATGATGAAGAAACCATGTGAGTCCATCTAGGGCTCTGTACTGACAAGTCAATGTGGGCACCTGCAGCTAATAAGTGCCAAACGGAGGGAAAGTATGATGGTTGTGAAGCTTGCAAGCACAGAGCAAGACATTGTGGAGTTGAAGGTCAGATCAAGAGTCTTAAAACTGCCTATTCGATGAATTCGTGCTTGTCAGGAATTTGAGGAGCTTTGCATACAAGGCAGTTTTCCAAAGTTACAGTGCAACTTAAAATGAGGGCAGGGCATGGGATGATGGCATGTGCAGAGTGTCGTCCAGAACTTGAAGCTTATGTCAAAACCACCAATTCAGCAGGTCAGTCTGGCTATGTACCATCTGCCATCACAAGAATGTATACTTTGTAACAGTTTGATGACTTGAGCAGGAGAGCACAACTGCATTGCTAATGCTATAAACACTGCCAATAATCTCCTACAATGTATGGTTGCTTTGGGTTTCATGCAGGCACAGCGATTGCTACTGGATCCAGCCATCCATGCTGAATTTACACGGATGAAGGTATGAGTCATGTACTTGAGAGTGCTATTTCTTCTTGTATTGTATAGTGGACTGAATGTGCAGTGGATACTCACAATTTACCTTTGGCTCGACCACAGAAAGAGCTGGAAGCTGCAGGGAAAAAGTTGAAGGAACTGCAAGATGACCTTGCAGCTGTACAGTTTACACCTCACAGTAAAAATGGGAAGCTCTTGATGGCCAAGTGTCGCACACTCCAGGATGAGAATGCTGAGATTGGCCGTGAGGCTTCAGAAGGAAAGGTTAGTGGTCAAGTGCATGTATTTGTTGATTTAGTTAATGTTTGATGCTGGCCTTCACTGTTCAGCATGCATACAAATCCCCAAACTTGACTGGTGCAAGTTGTGGGTTGCTTGCAGCTGCATGATTTAGGGACCAGGTTGGCAATGCAAAAATCCCTCAATGTGGAGCTTAGGAGATGCTATGAGGGTATAAACTCGTCTTTCACACTCATTTGCATGTCATTTGTTTGCATTCTGGCCATTTGTAGAAACTCTCTTGAAGCGTGATTCCAATTTTGTGCAGCTTTCTCAGACTGAAGCATATGTTGTTGTTTGGGTTCTGGCCATTTGGGCACCACTCATGAAATAGACTTTCAATTTTGCAGAGCTGTATAAGAGTGTTGGGGATGTTAATGAGGAGTTGGAGAAATCACAGCAAATGGTATGTTTCCACTTGTTGTCTCCTGTTTACAAGTTGAAAGAGAACTGCAACTTTGGGCAAGACAGGACAAGCTATGTTGTGCTTTGCTGAAAATAGTATACCTAGAGAGGACTGTGCTCTAGGAGGTCAGTTTCCTTGTCAACCAGGTGGCCTCTGTTTGTTGTCTTTCTTAGTGGTGTTAAACCCTAAACCCTAAAACTGGAGAATGGTCCACAGCTGTATGTTTTGCAGAGAAAGCTGCAGCAGAAAGAGCATGAGGTCCTTGAGCTTCGCAAGCAGCTTGACTCACAAGAGTTGGGCAGAGAAGAGCCAAGGAAATCAGATGTCGATTTTGATGAAGAGTTGCAACATGAAGATGTAGACAACCAGTCGTCTGAGAGAAAATAGCAAAATATGGGCTGTGCACCTCAATGCTTAGAACCAAGTAGTAGTTTGTATTGAAGCTGTTCAACTGAAAGAGACATTTTTCAAGGTGAGATTAAAGTTCCAACTTTTGTCATACATCAGTTCCATCTGATGTGAAATTATTTCCATATGTGAGAGGCAAACTCTTTTATCTTTTCTGAGACATTTCTTCTTACAATTCCTAAGAATGAAGTCTCTGAGAGGCTGCTTTGCAATCCATGTATGTCTCTCTTATCTTTTGAGATAACTTTTTCGCATTTGCATGGAACATATTTGAGCAGCTTCTGTAGCATGGGAGTTGGCAATATGCTGCCATGTATGTCTCTGCAGTTGGGTGACCAACCTGTCATGGTCCTTTGTACATTTGGGTTACTACCAGAGGGCACTTGAAGCCAAAGTGTTTTCCCTGTGTTGGAATGCATTATCAATCCACACCTTCAACTCCACACAATGGACCTCTTGCATCTAGACCCGATTTGGTAAAAAAATTGTGATTTGATTGTGGGGGTGAAAGATGCAGGCCAAGCTTTTAATGTGAGGATTGTGAAACCAATTTTTTTGCTTGTACATCCAAGCTATTGTGTAAGCTTAAGGTGACACAATACAATGGACACGAGCATTCTTGTAGAAACAATTAAAATTGAGCTATTGATGTGCAACCACAACATGCTCCAGATTCCCATCAAACTAGGAGATTCATTGAAAATTCATGGCTTACGTAGTTGCCTACTTAGTGAAGGTGTTATGATGGTCCTACAAAATTGGTCATCAATACTGATCAAATTGGTTTCTTTTCCTATTCCCATTGTAAGGAGATTGATTTGTTTGCTAAGTTCAATGTATAATTAGTTTTTCCAAGATTTTCCAGAAATCTAATGCAACAACATGTCTAAGTGAAGGCAAGATATTAGTTATCATGTGAATATTGAAAGCTTAGTCACGTTGGAAAAAAATCAATATGATAACTTACCTTTTGAGTTAGACATGTCTTTTGGATGTTCAGGTAGTCTTCTTGCTCTCAATCCGGTTTCTTTGCTATGGTTTAAAGGATTTCTTATGAGCACTAATTTGTTTTGCTTTAGTTGCATTAGCCATAATGAGCTATTATTGTTTAAAGGCCTTTGAGATGTGGTTCCACAATCCATTTCAAACACTAGTTGACAACATCAATTCAAAATAGATAGAGAAAAATATCTCTAATGTTCAACTTGATCTTCATATAAGTATATTATGTGAAAACATGTGTGATTAATTTTTGGAAATTTGCCTAAAGTGTAGGATTTCAAATAAAAATGATTGTGAAAGGGTGTGGCAAGTGTGGGTTGTTGAATGCATTTGGCAACCAATTTCGATTGGAGATTGAAGAATCAAATGCATGATCTTGTCTATTTTGTATTTCAAGTGGAGAATGTAGAACGAATGCATGTTCTTGTCTATTTTGTGGTATGAAGTATGGATGACACTTGTGAAAATATTGTTGAACAACAGGTTTGGAAAGAATTATTTGAGAATGGTGAAGTCATGGACATGATGCTCAAGTGCATTGATAAGTGAATCTTCAAATTTAAATTTTGTTGAGTGTGTGGAGAACTTTTATTCATGTGTGGTTTTGTTTTGTGGAATGGTTTTTAATCACAAATTTTTTTCGGGTTTTAATTAATTGTGTTTTTATTGCAATGGCTTCGACTTTCAATTATCACACAAATTTGATATGAATGTGTTATGATTAATAATAACATTTGAAATGTGAATTTGAATGCAATATCTTATGAAAAGTGATGTTCATGTGATACACACAATTAAGTAAAAAATAAAATTTAAAGTTTTTATCAAACTATGTTTTTCATGACTCCCAATTTCCAAGTTGTATGATCAATGGGGCTCATGAAGGTCTATTGTTTAGAAATGCCCATTCCTTGGGAAAAAGATCTTTCAATGTTCCATGAGTACACCATATATTATGTCCTTCAAAGTTTTCACTTCCAACACATTTTTTTCAAAATTTTCAAAAAGGTAGGTAGTGTAAATGTGATTTTTTCCCATTAATATGAACATTGTTGTGTGATTTTCTAGATTTTTTTGATTTTTTTCCTTTAAAATAATTATGTACATACTATATAACTAACCAAGATGTAAGGTGTCACCAACACAAAATTATGACATCCAAAAGTATTGCTTATGGAAACAAGTGAACTATAACAAATTATAACAAGACAAGTTTCAAAACAATATTAATCACATATAGCAACACAACATGCATTAGGAAGTATGCACATATATATTTAAAGAAATAAATCATAAAACGAAAGAACTTTGGAACATGAAACAAGACGAACAAGGTTGTCCTACAAGGTCATGTCTAAATTAACATTGATCATGTTGAAAGCGATAAATAACACTACTTCCATTTGTATCTATTTGGGAAATGAATTCAAAGAGGTTTCAAAAGATTTTTTCATCATTAAGCTTGTCACAAAAAGAACTTTGTTAAATGGCATAAGAATGGTAAAGTAGGGATTTCCACTTTTTATCATGTATATTGCATATGAAAACAATAATATAACATTGAAATGTGTAGAAGTACAATAAAAAACCTTTTGGGTCTTTTATTAAATTTATAAATCTATTTTTCTAAAACTATGAATTTTTAAAATAAATCAAAAAACCCAAAAAATGGATAATAATTTTTTGTTTGATGCATTCAACACAAAATACTGAATGAAATATATTTATATTATGCTATGAAATAAAGATCATTGTATTTTTGAAAGCACCATTGAAAATATATTATATATTCTATTTGTTAAAACATATTTACCATGCATTTTATAGAAGTCCACATTGCAAAAAATTGATTTCATATTTATTCATATTCCAAACAAGTAAGTAAAAAACTTATTGAGATAAGTTGAAATTTTTAAATTAATGTGCAATGGTGAAAAATTATCTTGTTTTTGAACATTCAAGTAAAAACCTTCAATGCACAATAATTTGATCATGAATTTTATTAAACTATTTTACATATACTTACATCCAACCTTGATATAAAAAAAAAAATTTGTTTATTTTATCATGCTTAGCCTTTAAAAAAAAATTAAATGTGTTATGAATGAAAAATGCACAATGATTACATTTTTCATGGATGAAAATAAATGATGGAAGATGAAATCCATACAATATCATAATCCAATTCAAAACCCAAAATCAGCTTTGGAATCTACTTTAAAACAAAAAATGAAAATTTTAACATAAAAATTAAAGGGGGGAGGTTCAATATCGGTGAATAGATGTAATGGTTAAATTATGAGAATTTGGAACATGTACTTGACAAAGACTTTGTCATTAAGACCAAACATTGAACAAGTGAAATGAATTATATGTGATTTAAATTCAATGCTATTATTAGTGGGATTTTAAAGATTTTCAAAATGTTACCTAAGTGGCAATCATTGATAAAAGGTGTAAAATATTGGCAATCATCCCTAGGAATATTTAACCAAATTTTTTTATAAACCAAAATTTTGAATCAACCTTTTATATTTATGGCTACACATTGAAAGTCAAATAGAAAAATATAGTGATTTAAAAATAAATAAATTGGTGATAGAAAGCACCAAAATCGCATCATTTTCAATTTTAAAAAATTTTGATTTTGTTTTTGGAAAAAGTTTCACTTACAAAAAAAGGTTGGCTATCATTGTAGTTCAAAGGAACTTTAATTGAAAATATTAATGAACTTGACATTATGAAGGTATTATTTGCTTTCACATGATATTAAACCATGACATTATGAACATACCATAATCTACATTCATGACCTTTGACAGTGTCTTGTCTTGTACTTACATCACATTCTATTTTTTAGGGAAGTCTGAAGATTGTGTTCCTAGGAATAACAAAAACAAATATTCAAAATTGACTCTTTAGCCTTAGATGATTTGAGTTTCTTCTTTGTATTATGTTTTGATTTCACCCACTTGTTTACTCAAGGGTTTACTTATGTTATGAGACACATTTACATGGGATTCCAAGGATTACCTAACACATTAAAGGGTATTTAATAGGCATTTTTGTTTAATAATTTTTTTTGTTAAAAAATATGTGAGGGGTTTTAAAGGGGGGGGTTCAGGTTTGTATAATGATTTTTTAAGGAAACATATAAGGATCTACAATGCATATGGAATACTTAGGAAGTACTTAGGAGGTTATTTACAGTCTATTAAATAAATCTATGTACACACTTAAAAATTTATTTTAATTGTAAGAAACCTAAGTGCCACTTATGGATTTACATAAAACTTATTTATAAACACTAAATACTTACATTGGGGGGGGGGGGGGGGGAGGGGTTTTTTAACTAATATTTTACGACCAAATTTGGGGTATAAAAAAAATCGAAATTATGAAACACTATTAATAATTGTTGAATAAATATGAATTTGTCAAAATTTATAGAATTTATTAGAATTTGTCCAAATATATCACCAAATGTCAATGCCATTTGAATAAATATGAATTTGTCAAAATGTGTAGA
>Ga0116231_10005817_pt1 | contig 24030 bp, 19 predicted proteins | sample S1TSphgellanicum_2_FD_89695 | JGI IMG/M metagenome (GOLD analysis project Ga0116231, IMG submission 89695) | Host-associated microbial communities from peat moss isolated from Minnesota, USA - S1T2_Fd - Sphagnum magellanicum MG | ecosystem: Host-associated > Plants > Peat moss > Unclassified...
AAAGAGAGGTGGGAGGCAGGCAGGGGGTAGTTGATTGATTGATGTCGCAAATAAATATTTCACAAATGTAAAGGGAGAAAATTCCACACACACATTAATCATTATCATCATCATCAACAACAACAATAATACAAAAAACCTTTTTCCAACACGCACAATGCACCAAATGCCTTGCAAATTTGTTCACTTACCCAAGATTCTTGCTTGATTGGGGTTGATTAATGCAAAAGTTACACCTTGTGTAGGGTCATTAAAAGGTTTAGTCTAGTGTATAGTCCATATGATCAATGGATTTTGGGATACTAAAGGGGTTGTTGATGGAACATTTTCTTATTTGGGTTCACATAACCCATGATGTTGTTCATGTGCATGATACTTTGAGATGCAAGACCAATAGCACAAGGGGCTATTGAACTTGATGAAAGAGGTGATGGAAGGCAAGAGATGTTATCTTGGATGCAAGTAGGTCCCAAAAGATGCACCGCACTATGTGAATTAAAATGCCTCACAACCATTAGATCCATGTTTGTGATCATTGTTCGAGAATCACAAGAAGTTGAGGATGATATAGGCACTTGTGGAATGTTGATTGTGTCAAGGACTTGAGGTGGATATTGCCATTGCGAAAGGGGCCTAACCAATAGCATAATTTGTAACGATGGTTTTGCTTACATCACTGCTTGGAGAAGCTTTCCCTTTTCTGGCAAGGAGTTCAACATCACCTAGGGGTTTGCCTCAAGTGGTTTTGACATATGAACCAGCCTAAATCCTAGATGCATTGAGTTGGGCTTTGACATATCACATAATTTCAAAGGATTTAAAAGGGAAGCCACTGTTGAACCACTATGAAGGCAAATAATTGGTAAATTTATACTATTGGAATGAGGTGATGATGAGCACATATATTGTGGAGAAAAGAAGGCATCACCAATAGATATAGATTGCCATGTTACATGTTGTTGTGATGTAGATACAGTAGTGAACGCATTGTTTTGAAGATTATGTGTTGATTGCTGATGCACTGGAACTTGTTCTTCAAATTGAATTTTTTGATGCTTGTTCCGTTGTTGCATATGAAGAAATGTTGTTGCTCAAACTTGTGGTTTGCTTGTTCATCTGAGCATTGCTGCAACAACCAATGATGTTGTTGATGCCCTACTTGATGTTGGAAATTTGACCTTGCAATGACTTGTTCTATATTTTCAAGTTCATTCATAAAACATTGTTCATTTGGTGAATGGATTTGAGCGAGTGTATGGAGTGAATACTATAGATTTAAGGATGGAAAGTCTAGATGCTAGAGCACCTAAACTTAAGCATGTGAATGTTCAACAATGTTTTATTGTTCATGGTGTGCTAGTGAAGAAACATGGGGGGATGATACATGGGATTGATGCAATTCCAAGTGCTGGTGAAACTTTTCCAACTATTGTTGTTGTTGCTGCTATTAATAATGATGTGTGTTTACAATAAATTCCGCAACACCTTCTAACCCTATGTTTGGCATGCTTTCACTTAAACTAGATTCATTTAAGCTTGATGAGTGAGAAAGACACTATTGTAGATGGAAGCACTCTTTGTGTGCTTCATTTTTTTCATAACATGTAATTTACAAAAGTTTTTTCCATCTGTTGCATCCATGCTTTATGCATTTGATCTTGCATTGTTGCTACCATTTGGGTTGATTCTAGTTCCATTGTTGCACACACGAGCAAATGCCACGAAAAATCCAAACTACCAATACATAAGGCCATGGATTTAGGTGATGCATATATCATCATCCCATTCCCATGGGTACTTTTATTACACCACCTTGTCCCACATATACACACATACCATACATGACAATCTTGGAAAGGACTCCAAAATAAACAACAAACCAAATTTGCTTCAGATGGATAATATATTGTCCCACCACAACAACAACAATAACAACAAGGAAGCAAAAATCCTCCCTCTTTAGATAGAGAGAAACCTATTTCTTTAAAAGAGGAACAACATCGAAAAAAAAGGCAAGGGAAAAATACATCAACATCATTCATTGTTTCATTGCAGCAAAAAAATAAAAAAATAAATGCAAAATAAAAGATCTTACCAAATGCATTGAAAATTTTCATTCTGTGAACACTTGTCATCTTCACATTGGCTAATGAATGAGTATTTTCCCTATGGGCAAAACCAACAAAATGTAAACAAATGATGAAAGTAAACACATAGTGAAAGCACAAGCACAAAGACCTCTAAATGCATAAAAATTGGAAAACATTGAACATAAAAAGATAAGCACAAAACAAAAGGAGGGGAAAGAAAATACATGTTGATGCAAGTCTAAACACACTTCACATAACAATATCAACAAAGGCAAATGTAGTTGCTAGCCATTGCTTGGTGTGGATGTATTGCAAAAAAATAAAATGTTGATGCTTGTGTTTCATGATGTTAACATTGGCCAAAGTGCCACATGATGATGATAGGGTTGTTAAGGTAATCTTTAACGTTGCAACCCTAACATTAGGTGATACTAACCCTTAAATATAAAAGCACAATGTTAGATAGTAGCTCTTAAAATGGCTTTAACATGGATGTTAAATTAACCCCTAAACATTAAAGCAAACCAATTTGATTTGCTTTCCAATGTATATTTTGGTTCTTCTAAGGATTCGAGGTTAACAAAATGCTTTTCCATAATTATCCTAATTGTGAATGAATAAAAAAAAATTCATTAACTTTCAATTTAGTGCTAGCTAACATGTTAAGCCATTATTTCTTTACAAGATGTTATTTAAATATTAACCTAATTAAACACCATGAGACCTCCCACCAGGTATAATTACAACTTCGGGTTAGATCGCCATCTAGGAGTCCAAATCTAACGTATTTTTGGGTTTAATTTGACCACTAGAAGGTATATTAAGAAGTTATTTTATATCCATGATAAAACACTTGACAAAATTCCTAAATATATTAGGAAGTTATCTTCTATCCATGATAAAACACTTGACAAAATTCCTAAATATGTTAGGAAGTTATCTTATATCCATGAATATCCTTCCAAAAAAAGAGGAGGTATATTATACTTAATACTTATAGATGTGAGATACATCCCACTTGTAAGGAATATGTGTTATAACTAATGTTGGCAAGTTCCCAATTTGAGGTTCTTGGGTCTTAAACATGTAGTAACATCTTTTTGGTGGAAATAACACAAGACTAAAATTATAAATAAGTCTTTGAATAAAATCGTAATTGAAATTAAAACTTTGAAAAACAAAAAGTTTCATCACAAGTTTAGGTTCTTTAAGTAAATAGGTCGAGCCTTTTAAAAAGTGACTAAGTAGACTAAAAATTTAAAGGTATTTGATTTGTTTTAATTATGTGTAGAAGTCTGCACCTAGGCAATCCTTAGTTTTCATTTTAAATTGTTTTTGTAAAACTCTATACCTACAATATACACTTGTGAGGAGTGTCTAATGTGTACATGCAATTGGATGAGGTTTTCAAATAGGGCTCAAAGGTTGTTGAATTTGAAAAAGTGTACCAAAATGTGGGGTTCAAAAATATGAAGAACCAAGTTCACACCTGCACCCGTTTAAATAACCACCTTCACCCAATGTTTTGATATTGATATTGAAATTGTGTTTAGATTCATTATAGAGTATAGTAACTTAAGGGATTTTGGCCCCTAGGTAATAATAGGTCTATTTTTATAGGAGTATTTTTGTAAGATGATATTTTGGCTTGTGTTGAAACTTGAGATTAGTTATAAAATTATAATATCTTGAAGTATTTTTGCTTTCTTTTAGAGGGTTTTTTTTTTGAAGATTATATTTTTGCATGGTGAAATATTTGAGTTTCCATAATTCTTCCTTTGCCATAAGATACTTTTCAATGTAAATGGCAAGGGAACACAGTGTGACACACCCCCTTGTTTTTCCAAAAATCAAGAACTGGCCAACACTACTAGTTCAACGATCTTGATGACATGAACATTAGGTGGTCCTATCGGCTACCGTTGATGGGTTCCATTTTTTTAGTTGTTATTTTCTTGTTGGTTCGTGCCCTTTGGTTGTGTTTGCGGTTTGTGATCCGTCAGCCCTTTAGGGGAGTGTTCTTTGTTGGGCCAGGGACTATCGGATTGGATCCAACTTTTGAAAGTTTTATTTTTATTAAAACCGGTTTCACATTAGATGAACTGATTTCTTTGGTGAAAATGTTTAGACTGTTTAGTAGATTGGAACAGATTTTTTGGTGTTCAGAATGTGGACACAGTAAGTAGATGCACAACATCTTATCTGTTGGCATGGCAGGGCCAGCGTGTTTTGTGATGCCTTGTGGGTATTTTTCGCAGTGAAGTTCCTTTCATTTGTGCCACAAAAAGAAATCTTGTCCTTACACAAAAACACTGAAGTTCCTTTCATTTGTGCCACAAAAAGAAATCTTGTCCTTACACAAAAGCACTGAAGTTCCTTTCATTTGTGCCACAAAAAGAAATCTTGTCCTTACAAAAAAGCAATCAAGTTCCTTTCATTTGTGCCACCAAAAAAAAATTCTCGCCCCTACACAAAAGTCAACGACCAACGTTTAGGAAGTCAACGCATGGCGACTTCCCATTCAAAAGCCAACAAAGGTAAAATCCCCACTTTCGCATGGAAGTCCAAGGAACGTGTATAATAACATAGACTACCTATTTCCGACACCCAGGAATAAACACTAAACATGTTCCCAGACATGAGTTCTTCTCCTTTTCTCTTTTTTGCGGTGTCAATTTTGTTGTGATGTGGCCAAAGTGGTGATCATCCATTGGAAGATTTAAGCCAATTTTGGCTATAAACAAGAGTATGATTTTAAAAATAAAATAAAGCATCCTTTTCTATATTGCAGGGGTAACATGCTGGAGCCAAAATATACAAAAATCTACCAATTGAAAACCTCAATAGTCACTTCATTTTCAAAATTTTCAATTATTGTAGTCTAGGGTCAGTTTCCACATCGACAAAATGAATGATTATTATTTCTTAATTTTAAAAAAAAATTGAAATTATTATTATTTTCCATGATTTACTAGGATATTGTCATTTGAGCATTGAAATTATTCAGAGTGTAGCTTATGATCATCATGATGATTTTCAACATGTCCACTTCATATTTTTTGCAAAAATTCGTTTCATGATTTTGAGGATTATTATTTAGCAACAAAACTGACCCTACCTTAAGTTTATGATTTTTCTTTTCAGCAAAAATTCACAAATAAAGAAAATCTGGTTCACAACTTCTCAATAACTGCCTTGGGTGAACCGGCACCCACATTGTTACCATGGTAAAAATCCCAAAATCCATTTAGATTATTTCTAAATATTACAAATTTCCCATACTTAAACTAAATCAGAGTCTTTGAGTTCAAATCTAATTTTTTTGGGCTTCATATCATTAAGAGATCTCACTCAAAAAGATAAAAGGTACCAAGTATCAACCTATGTTTTTTAGGTTCTTGCTGAGGAAGCTTCAATTTCATTTTTTATTTTTAATTCATAGAACCTTCAATGTTGGTTTGAGGACAATTTTTAAAATTTACACAAAACCTTCAATTCTGGAGACTTCTAAAAAAATTGGAGCTCAGTTGGAGTTAAGAATCAATTTGGTTTCATTTACATTGCACCAATTTTTTTGTAATAACTTACATAAATATGTGCCCATACTCAAGAGGAGTGAGTTGTTAAAGTAAGAGAAAATTGGGAAGATATATATATTAAAAACCAAATCCTAACAATCAATGAAACAATGCATCAAACCCATTATTTTTTACTCAATTAAGAAAGAATTGCTTGATTTTTCGACAAAGGGGGACACACTTTTAAAAGGCCTTGCTGCTTATACCTTAAAAAAAAAAAAACTAAAACTCTTTTACAAGAACAATAGTGCCATTTCAAGTTTCAATTCCAATTTTCAAAAGAGATGATTTCAAGGAAGATAGTTTGTTTATTTTATTTTGTTGGTCAATTTATACCCCGATCTTCCTTGAGAAAGCTTGCTTGAGGAATTTGTCCGAGAACTACATCCTTCTTTTCATCCATCTATGAAAGAAAATAAGAAGTTGAAAAAAGAACCAAACCTTGAATGTTTGGGTTGGAAGGGGCAATTCCAATCGTTGTATCACATTTTTAAAAATTAAAATTGTGATGAAAAAAGATAGTTAAAACATTCATCACCATTTAAGTACAGTTTTTGTAAAAAGTTTGAAAAACCATGAAAACTAATTTTTTTCTGATTTTTTTGGTGGCAAAATTTTTCATCATTTTGTGAAAAATAATTCTGAAACTGTCACAAATTCCCTGTTTTTGAAATTATGCCTCCTTATGGATGTAAGATTCCCCCCCCCCACCAACTCTTTTAGGCTGCATTCACACCAAGGGTTAGTAGTAGGGATATCCTTATTTCATTTAATCCTCTCTTGATTTGATTTGGAGGTTAAAATGACTAAAATAAACATCCCTCTAATGTTCACACCAAGGGGAAAGATAAAATAGTACTAGGGGGATTAATTTAACCCTATGTTGAAATGTTTGTATTGAGGAGTTTTCCAAACTACCCAAAAAGTTTGGGCAGCTTGAGGAAACTTATGAATTTTTTTTTTCATGCTTGGGCATTAAGAGAATTCATGAGAAATGGTTTTTAGTATGCTCAAAAGAAATTTGGCAGCTTGGGAATTTTTTATATTCTGCCCTATGATTTCAGGCAGATTATATAGGTTGATTCTTTCCATTTCTGCTTAAAAGTTGGGGAACTTGAAAAAATCTTGATGCTCAAAAAAATTTCCAGCATGCTCAAAAAAATTTGGGCAGTTTTTGTAATTTTAAGGCTGCCCAGGAAGATTATAAAGGTTGAAAAAAAATTCATTGCTGTCCTAAATTTTTGGTTATTTTGGAAAAATCCTGATGCGTGAAAGTTTTTTGGCATTTTGCGAATTTGTGTGCTGCCTGATAATTTGGTACCTTATAAAAATTGAAGAAAATTTTCATTTATGCCCAAACATTTTGGGCACATTGGGAAAATCCAGATGCTTAAAGAATTTCAAGCAGTTCAGGAATTTGTATGCTGCCTGATAACTTTGGGCAGATTAGAACGCTTGAACAAAATATTTTTTTCCTGCCCACAATTCTGGGTGCTCTCTCACATGAAAGAGATTAGGTTGACAAGAATAAGATCAGAAATTCTTGTGAACACGAGGAGGTATTTAAACCATTTGAAATCAAGGGGTCACATTAACCTCCTTATTCCACCCTAACTTGATCTCAAATCTAGGAAAAATGAAGATATTTATTCCTAGGGTTAAGATATCCCAAAACATTTATCCCCCTTTTAACCCAATCCCATGTCATTTGCCAAGTCAAGTTTTACCCCTTTTGTTGGGATAGCATTAGGGTTAGTTTATTTTTTAAAAGTTTCTCCATTCTATCACCTTGGTGTGAATGCAACATTAAGGTGTAGGGTGTAAAAATTGAGAACCATGCCTGGTACTTTTTGTGATGTACACATGTTTAAGTTCATGATAATGTTCACCCGGTGCTTTACAATGGGTGAAGCTCATTCTTTACCTTTACCAATTGGCATCAAGGGACATTCCCAAAATATTGGCTGCACTCAATTATCACCATGCTAGGTCCCTTATTTTGGGAATGGCTGCTCGTTGTGAGAACAAGTGTGGATATAGCGTTATGTATAGGAGACCGGCCTCAGGCATAGATCTCAAATCACGGAAGGGCCTGGACTCAGGCACAGATCTCAAATTACGGAAGGGCCTGGACTCAGGCCCTTTCATAGGTAAAGTAGAGCTGGGATTTTTTCACTTTTTAGAAAAAGTGACAGGCTGCCTGGCACCTTCTGCTGGTCAGAAGATCCCTGTACAGCCTGGCTGGTACCTTCCATTGAAGATCCCGCTTGCTGAAAACAGGTTTCTTCAGGCAGGTAAGGGGAGCTGAAAATACAAAGGAAAAATCCAGGCAGTGCTTTACGGGATGTAAACACTAGAGAGATTGAAGTAGGTTTGCTAAATGGTATGTATAACTTATACTGTAAGAAGATAATCAGTCATGTTCTCCTACATGGGCAGCCAATACTATTGGAACTAACAAATTCACACACATAAAAACATGCACACAAATTTATGCCATTGAACCAACTACTTCTTATTTCTCTGGTGTGCTTTAGAACATCAGAACATGAAAGAGGAGACTCCAAAGCCACCACACCCTTGAGAGATAAAACCCCCAAAACATGAAAAAGTTGAAACCTTGCTCGCATTGTGGAATTGGGTTCCAAAAACAAATCAACCTCTTCAGAAGATTAACCTCCTTCACCAAAAAAAAATCCCTAACAAGTTTCACATACTTCTCATAAGTGAATGCTAGAATTGGGCTCTAGATCAAATGGGTCCGAACAAAGCTTTCACTTCCATGTAAGCTCTAGGATCAGAATAAGCCAGCTATGAAGTATGCGTGTTGCTTCATACAGTACTCAAGCACTCCACATGTGCACCATGATACTGTGTGCATCAGTTGCACAAATGAGAGAGGCCAGTAGGAGTAGGGCACACAAATGAGGGGCTAGTGGTGGCGGCAAAGTGTCAACTTGATTGCTTGTCTCAAAAGAGTGTGATGGGAACAAAGTGAGATTTGAAGCTCAGTTTGGGTGAGTCTGTGAGTGCATTCTTGAGTTTGTTCTTGAGTGCTTTCTGCCACATTAGTACTAAGTTGAAGCAACAACAGAAAGGGCAGCTGGTCAAAACAAATTTTGGGCATTGGTTTACATTTGTTGAAAAGGCTGTTAAGCTCAACAATTTCGAACTACGGATTTTTCTCAAAATCAGCTCATTGTTGTCAACTCTTCTTGCACATTAAAATTGTCCCCCAAAATTAGTTGAATGTAGGAGGAAATGAGAGTTTTCAGTTGCAAATTGGTCTAAGCTTCTTATAAATTTCTCCTTCCCATGGGCCCAACCCAAGAGGCCATTTTGAGAGAATTGCAGTATCACATCCAGATCTTGTGCATAGAAGCCATGCTCGATCTGATCAATGTTATGACATTGATGATCACAGTGGTGATGTACAACCTTGAAAGTTTGTGATCCAATTTTGGTGTTTGCTCATGGTTGTCAATGACTACTTGACTTTGCCTCGGAATAGATGGGATATGGATAGTATGGAAGGGAGTAACAAGTGTTGGGTAGGTATTAGAAACTGCATCAAAGCCCCCACCGGGTATAGGGTGGAATGTTACCAAGTTTGCATTAATGTAATTAAAAAGATTGGAGCCTTCAAAATGGACATTATCCAATTCCACACATACTCAATTTCAAAAGTCTTTAATTCAAACCAAAACCTTAAATTATATTTAATGGTTTTTTCTCTTGAATACCTTAGGAATCAAATAAGACATCATGAATATTTTTTTCACAATTGTATCATGTAAACATATCTACTGTGATTTGCAATTTTCATTATGACATAACCCATTTTTTTAGTTTCTCAAAAGGTAGGTGGATTCCAATTGAAAGTTTTTTGTTTTGTTTTGTTTTGTTTTGTAGACTAGCTAGGAATCCAATTGCAAGCTTCGAATGTAGTATTTCAGAATTTCAAGGTTTCATGCACATAGTGTGGCCTCTGCCGCCAGTCCAAGTGTTACCAGGTTCTCAACTGATTTTTCCTTCAAATCGCTTAAAAATCAATACCTCTCACATTCTGAATCTAAATCTTACCAAATAAATTCCTTAAATCCTGCTCATCAAGATCTTTCCAACAACACCAAAGATTAGCGGTTATTGACAATATCAAATACCCGCCCAATTCTCGCCCTAGACTTTGTCCCAAGTTGCTTAGGCAAGTTTTTTTTAGCTCATATGCAACCTCATTTCCTTTTTGAAGAAGACGTGTAAGTCATATACCCCGAGTTCCTCGGCCAATTCAACACTAACTATATTAGTTTAAGAAATGTTTGAAAATTTAAAAAATTATTTCTTCCAAATCAAAAAATATTGTGAAGGATAATAGTGAATACTTAGGAATATTCCGTATGTTAAAATAAAATTTTCAAAATTAATTAATTAATTAATTATTCAACAGACAGGTGTTGAAATGGGCAAGGTACTACGGTATTTCAGTTTGGCAACAAACTTAGTCACAGAAAATTTGCTGATGATGCACAATCAAGTAATTCACCATGCAAAAATATAATCTTTGAAAAATCCTCTAAAAGAAATCAAAATCCTTCAAGATATTATAACTCTATAATTAATCTCAAGTTTCAACACAAGCCAAAATATCATGTTTCAAAAATCCTCATATAAAAATAGACCTATTATTATTATTACCTAGGGGGGCCAAAATCCCTTATGCTACTATACTCTATAATGAATCTAAACACAATATCCTTGCCTTGGTAGGCATGGCCAATAAACCCGATTTATGTCTAATAATTTCTGTAGATTGTGCATGCACACTTGAGTCTTCTCTTTCTTTGTGCATTTTTGGAACTTTTGGAAAAAAATTAGGTCGCAAATTCAATGGTTGGGTTTTTGGAATTTCCAAATTTTGAAAAAAAAAAATCTAAAAAATGTCTCAAGATGCCAGATTTCTACACATGGTTCAAAGGTAACAAAAATATAATATATAAGGATGTTTAATTTTTTTCCTTCCATATATTGTTTATTGCCCAATTTGACAAAATCAGCTTCGGGACAAGCACAACCTCAACTACATCACAAAATTGAAACAAAAAAGGAAAAAATTAAAAATTAAAAAATGGCCATAAATAAAAACAACCATAACTTTTCTTCACATCACCTATTCAACACAATAAAAACATTAATATTCTCACACAAGTATTAACCTTAAATTTGCTTCGGGAAGAGGGCTCTCTCCCACCATAACTCAAAGGGGAAAGGGAAGCACATAACCTCACCCTCTCTTCTCACTAGACTTGCATTTGGAAAATATGATACCTTTCTAAAACTCACACACAAAACAAACAAAATGAAAAAAATGCCACAAACCTCAAGCCCATTAAACTCCATGTGATTTGCATAGGTTTTTAAAAATAAATAAATAAATAAATAAATAATTTTAAAAATAAATAATTTTAAAAATAAATAATTAAATTAAAATTAAAATTTAATAAAATTTATTATTATTTTAATTTTTTATATATATTTTTATCATGGTCATGTATCATATTATTTTAAGTGAATTTTTGGATGTTTATACGTGGGGACATTGAATATTAAACATTAAGTGTTATTCTTTTAGAGGTTCAATTTACGATGGTGGGATGGAGATGCTCTAAGGACTTCGATTCTTATCAAAATATTCTCAAAAATTATTGATTGGTGAGGAGACCCCTATTGGGGAAGGCCTAACAAAAAACACATATAACATAGGATGGGTGTAATGGCAAAAATAGACTATTTTAGCGGAGGGAGAGAGGTGACATTGTCCATATGTAAGTTGTGTACTTACTTGGTGAATTGCACATTTGTGCCTTTGATATTGGGCAACATTTCCATTTTAAAGCCCTTCACTTTGACAATTTTCACTAATTTTGAACCTACAAACCTATATACATCACAAGTTTGAACAAGCTATTGCATTTTGATAAATTTTTTCACTAATTTTTAAAATGTTGGTGTGCAAGCCCATAATTTGTGAATGTTGTGCACCCATTATTTGTGCAAGATCAAAGGATCTTCAACTTGGAGGAGAGGTAAAATATTCACCCATAAATAAATTTTGTTGCCAAATAATTACATTAGTATAATCACTAGGCACATGACAACCTTCAATTTAATTGTAAACATTCAACTTTGATTTTGAAAATTCTTTTCTAATTCTATTTATCAAATTTGAATGCCTATAATCAAAGCTTTGTTGTCTTCAAAAGGTTAATCTTCGAAAAGAGATCAAAGCCATTTTGTAAACAAGCAATGGTTTAATCATTAGTTTGTTGAAAAGAAAACAACTTAGGATTGATTTGTTGTTGTTGAATTAGGTTGAAAATTATGATTTTATTTTGATTTTCAAACATGAGGCTAACGTGCATGAAAAAATTGACCAAAAAAAACACTAACCGACTTTTGAAGACTCATTATTAACCTTCATAATAACATTAAATCATAAATATATTATATCACTTGTATCATATTCCTTATCATCTACCAAGAATCATTATTTGTAGTTTTTTACAAAATTAGATTATAATTGATCAAATGTTTAACCTAAATAATGGTGTTGGTGACCAATGGAAAAAATTATGAAATGCACCTTCTTCAAGAAAATATCCTTCAAATGTGAAATGAGAACAAAAAGGCTATGTTAAGTTTCATAAAATAAAATGACATGAGGGTCTAAAACATCAAAATCCTAATTATTTTCTTTAACAATTCAACTTTTTCAAGGTATAGGGTTTTATCCAATGTTGGTAATGTTGGCTAGGTATATTAATTTTAATATATCAGCTAAATAGTAAATGAAAAATTTCAAAAAAAAAAAAATTAGTTAGGGAAACATAAATAGGTTTCAACAAAATTTCAAAAAGTTTGTCAATCCAAGTAAGGGTATTATGCACATTTATCTTATTCACAAAGCAAGGATAAATATTTCATCGTTTTTCTTATACATGTCATGCATGTATAAATAGGTTTAAAAATAAGGAAAAAAATAAATGGCACAATCCTAAAAAGAAGAAAGCTAATTACTTGTGCAATTGACATTGCAAACTCACAAAACACATGAGATTTCAAACATCCCATTAAAACAATTTACAAAAATATAATCAAATCAATCAATAATGTTAAAAATTATGTTCAAAGCATTTTAGAGTTAAAAAAAGGTTGTAAATTTTTAAAATTCTAAAGGAGTCCCCTAGCGCATATGGGAAGTGGTTTTTTTCAAGGTAATTAATGTAATAAATAATGATAAAATGTCAAAAGCAAATATATTCAATACTAAGTTACTTAATCACCATAATTCAAACAAATCTATCACAATAATTGCATGCATGCATTGCAAAATAGGAAAATGCATATATGCTATATAATGATTTTGGCATGTATTTCTATGTACCCTCTTCAAACCAATTACCCTCCCTCAAATATACAAGCAAAATAAAATAAAATAAAATAAAATCTGAAATATTTACCAACTGAATACCCCATAAACTATAAACCCCATTTAATCCCAGAACCCTACAAACTCCCTATCTGCAAACCCTACAAATCCCCTTAATCCCTACAAAACCCATTAACCCCAAAGCCCTACAAAAACCCTGAATCCCAAAACCCTAATAAAACTTCTAATCCCAAAACCATACAAAATCCCAATTCCCTACCAAACCCCAAAATCCAAAAGCCTATTAAAAACCCCAAGCAAAAACCATGCAAAATCCCTAACCCTAAATCCTGAAAACCCTAGAGAGCCCCATTCATCCCAAAACCCTACAAAATCTTCAACCTAAATATGCTACACAACCCTCAAATCCCCACAAAGCCCCTCAATCACAAATCCCTGCAAGCCCTAACCCTAAACATTCTACAAAACCCCTAATCCCAAAACCCAGCAAAACCCTCACCCCCGACCTCAAAACCCTACAAGACTCCAAATCCCAGCAAAACTCCCCTCTATCTCAAACCCTTCAAAAACCCTAAACCCTAACCCAAATCCCAGATTCAAAGCTCGAACGCCATATCCACGGATTCCGAGCTTTGTTCCTCTGCAGCAGACGCTGGTTGTCGTCAGCGCAGGTGTGCTCCCCGCAAAGGCGCGACATTCATAATCCATTTGCCGGAGAGAAGATGAACCCATGAGCTGATGATGATCATATCATCCAGCAGTTGCTGAATTGTTGATTCTGATTTTAGCAAGTTGACAGGAGCAGGACGAGGAAAAGGAGGAAGAGGAAGAGGGGGTGGACTCGCAGGACTAACAATGCTTTTGGTGGAGCTCTTGGTGAAGAAGGAAGGATGGGTTAGTGTAGTATTAGGGCTTTGCAAACTCCAATTTGGAGGAGCTTGCGGTGAAGAAAGAAGGATGGGTTAGGTCAGTTTCTATGCAATGCAGCTTTCTGGTTGTTGTATTGTTCTTACAGTTTTGCTACTTGGTGGATCTCAGGGGCAAGTCCAGAGCTTGTGAAGGAATTAAGGTTTCAGCAGCTAGAACAGCATTTCATTGATGAGTACAAATCAACTGCCACCTTGTATCGGCACCAAGAGACTGGTGCCGAGGTCATGTCAGTTACCAATGACAATGAGAATAAGGTCTTTGGCATTGTCTCTCACACCCCACCATAAGTGACTATGGAGTTCTTTACATCTGTTCGCCCCCGCCCAGAGCATTTTGTGAAGTCACCATCATATTCTGTTCCTACTGTGAACCACATGTAGTACCATGTACTGATTGATGCCAATGGAACTGCCTGCCATCTGCTGTTGTTTTTGATGATGCAAAATTCAAACAGTACCCTTTTCCAGAAACCAGCATCCCCAGTTTTGGTCTATAGCTCTTGTTGGTTTGTGTACAGGGCTAGAAGGTGAAAGGCAGGAATTCATTTTCTTGAGATGTCTGAAATTGCAGGAAAGACTCCACAGGGATACCACACACATTGGAACACAGTGTGTTGTGTGGCTCAAGGAAGTATCTGTTGAAGGAGCCATTTGTAGAACTGCTTAAGGGGAGTCTCCACACTTTCCTGAACGCCTTTACTTACCCCGCACCTGCTACCCTGTCGCATCCACAAACATCAAGGTATTTGTCTGTTTTGTTGATTGATGAACTGCATATTCCAATTTCAGAAACTGTTTGTTTGTTTGTCTGCTTCATTCTTGTAGCTCATCACAGGAGGAGGAACAGTGTATCATTGTCATAAAACTGAGAACTGGCAATGTCTTTGAGTTGTTTCTGAAAGCTATCTAACTAAAGGAATGAGAGTATCAGGAACTCTGGTACCTCTGCCACAGCACTCTGCTGCATTACAGTTGTAACACAATTGAACTTCCCCTTTGTTTTCCTGCAAGGTTTTAACCTGGATACTTTTGCACTTACCTACAGGGACTTGGGTCTTCTTGGATGGTGAGCAGGACTTCTACAATCTGGCAGATGTGTATCTAGATGCTGTATTCCACCCTCATGTCGTGTATGAGGTGCACACCTTTCAGCAGGAAGGGTGGCACTATGAGTTGAATGACCCATCTGAAGACATTACCTATAAGGGTAAGAAGGCTGCCTGTGGTACACAATGATTCTGCTGCTGTCAGTCAGAGGCATGTGCAATTTTATTTTTCTTTGTAAAAGTTGCCATTGTGACCAGGAAATTGAATTTCTGATCATGTAACATTTGGTATCTGAACCTGAAAGTGACAGTACATGAAATGATGTTGCTTCTATAAAGAGGTTTCTGTGTATATTCTGAGCAGGGCTAATAGCTTTGATTGTACATTGTTGAAGAGGTGCTTGTGTCAAGTGTCTGACAACCATTCATTTTGTCTTGTGATGATGTTACAGGAGTGGTGTTTAGTGAGATGAAGGGTGTGTATTCACAACCTGACAATGTGCTGGGCCGTGTCTCTCAGCAGGTTTGGAACTAGCTCAAAAATGGATTTGCTATTAGGTCTTTTGTGGTTCGTCTTCACAATGTGGTGATTAGAAATTTCTCAAGGTTTAATCAAGTTGGGTTTGAGAAAGATATGGTGACTGATGAAGTATAAAATTTGCGAGTGCAGGCTTTATTTCCTGACAACACATATGGTGTTGATAGTGGTGGAGATCCCACTTTTATTCCAAATCTGACCTTTCAACAATTCCAGGTCTGTTTTTTGTTTCTTTGTGGGTGGACAAGCAAATAAATGTTCCAAGCTATTGTTGGAGCAGCACTAAGCAAGTTCAAGATGTTGGAGTGTCAATGCTGTTTGTGGTGATTTTTTTTCTGGCTAGAAGCATGGTACATTTTTCTCCACATGAAAGTGTTTTGTGTGTGTGAAGGCAAGTCTTACTGCCCAGTCCTCAGCTCTCCTTTATGTTCATGACAGGAATTTCATGCCAAGTTTTACATCCAAGCAATGCATGTGTGTGTTTCTATGGTGATGATGATCCAGACCAACATTTGCGCATACTAAGTGGCGAGTTAGTATACTAATCCTGAGACAGAATTAGCTCTAGGGTTCCTTGATCACCTTATGCTGGGCACCCCAGGTTCACCACTGAGAAAAGTTCTGCTGGAGAGTGGAATCGGTGAAGCCATTGTGAGAGGTGGTATTCAGGATGAGCTCTGTCAGCCTCAGTTTAGTATTGGACTGAAAGGTGTTGTGGCAGAAGATGTGTCCTGTGTGGAGGATCTGGTGTTTAGTACTTTGAAGCAGCTGGTTGAAGATGGCTTCTCTTCTGAAGCAGTGGAGGCTTCCATGAACACAATTGAGTTTTCTCTGCAAGAGAATAACGCGGGGTCCTTTCCCCAAGGTCTCTCACTTATGCTGCGCTCTATGGTCAGTGGATAATTGAAGTTTTGAAAGTACAGGATGATGCATTGAATTATTCTTTTCCTGCTGTAGGCATTTGCTTTCTACATTGTTTTCTCTTTCCACTCAATTACTCCACTGAGTCATGATCTGTTCTGTATCTATTATCAACAATGTATATGACCATTGGATCCTGTTTGTTTACAGGGAAAGTGGCTTTGTGGTGGTGATCCATTTGAACCTCTTCACTTTGCCAAGCCCTTGGAGCAGCTTAAGCAAAGGCTCTCTGCTGAAGGTGTGAAAGCAGTTTTGTCTCCAGTTATCCAGAAATACATTCTGGACAATCCACATCGGGTGACTGTTGAGCTCCAGGTTGGTGCTTTTCCCTTTGCTTGAACAATGAAATTCCTTTAACTAAGAGATCTTGTATATGAACTTCTTGGGCCATGTTGTGATTTGGGACAATATGCTTGCACACAACACCAAAGAAAGATTGAGGTAAGTAAGGGCTGGGAATTTGTATATATGGGGGGAAACTTTGCAGCCTGATCCAGAGAAAGGCAAGATGGATGAAGCACAGGAGCTGGACAGGCTAGCAAAAGTAAAGGCCAGCATGACTTCAGCAGATTTGGCTGAGCTTGCCCATGCCACAGAGGAGCTGCGGTTGAAGCAAGAAACTCCAGACCCACCAGAAGCTCTTAAAAACTGTGCCCAGTCTTGTGTTGTCGGACATCCCAAAGGAGGCTGCGACTATACCTATCATTGTATGGCTTCTCTTTTCCCTCCCTTTTGAGAAGATTTATTTTGAGCTACATTCCTGACCTGAGGAAACCGATAGTAAAAATAAGCACAATGTTGGGACATGAGGATGTGTGGGGATCACAATGTGTATTGCTTATGTTGAGTTTTAAATCTTATGATGATTTTTTGTGATCCTGATCAAGAATAATCTTTTGTTGGTGGTGTGCAGGTTGGGGAGTTGAAGGGAACAACAGTGCTTTGGCATGACCTTTTCACTAATGATGTCTTGTATGCTGAGGTTGCATTCAACCTCTGCACAGTGAAGGTTGAGCTGCTTCCCCTCATCCCTCTCTTCTGGTATTTCCCCTCACTTCATGGCTATCTCTTATCTGATGTCTTGATGTTTTTTTAACTCCATGTGTGTTTTTGACCTTGAGGGGGATATGTTTGGGTCCAGAGATAGGTAAACCATTTCCTCTGAAACATGGAATCATGACCCTGTTGATGCAGCCAATCACTTCTGGAGATGGGTACAAAGAAGATGAACTTTGTGCAGCTGAGCCAGCTTATTAGCTGTAAGACTGGGGGCATCTCTGTCTACCCTTCCACACCACCTATCAGGGGTAAGGCTGAGCCATCTAGTCATATCATAATTAAGGGCAAGGCGATGGCTTCTCAGAGTTCAGATCTCTTTGAGCTGGTGAGTTTTCCTTTCCCCCTAATGCAGCAGGTATGTTGATGTGTTTGTGTGATTGAGTTTAGGGTTAGGGTTTAGGGATGGCATGATGTGCATGCTCTTCTCAGTCTCTACTGAATGTTAAGTGCATGAGGCTGGGCAGGCAAGCATGTTAGTTAGACTTTTTATGTGGCCCTTTGATTGTTTGGAATCTATGAGATTTAAGGGAATGTATGGGTGTGCACAGATGCGAACAGTGCTGCAGGACGTTGAGTTCAATGACCAACAGCGCGCTTTAATCAATTTGTAGCCCAAAGCAAATCACATATGGAGGTAGGCTGTGTGCTTATGTATCTACCTCCTGTGTATCTGTGTCACAAGACTGACACTTCCAGAATTGTGCACATCTCGGGAAGATATCAGAGTAGTCCACACTGACCTTTATGTTCTCTAGTTGCATCCCAATCAGCATTTTTCTTTTCTTTTCAAATTCGTGAGGTATGTGGGTTGGCAACCATCCAAAAGACAGCTTAGCCAAAGTTGGCTACAAGTAAGAGAGGAAAGTAGAAAAGTTGATCTTGCTACATCTTGGCACCATGCTAGAACCTATTGTCTAAACATGGCGACATGGGCCCATTTTCTCCAAAAAAAATCCCCTGTATTCCATTTGCAACCCTCTTTTTTCTTGGCAGCAGGATGTGAAATTTTGCCCCCCAAAATAAAAACTTACTGGTCCCAATTGAGTCTCAAAGTCAACCAAATGGCCTCTCATGATGTTACTTTCAAATTATTACCAGATTTTTAGTTCCTGTTGATGTTACTTGCTTGCAACAGTGAGCACTGTTGATGTAGATTTCTCTGGGTGGATGCAGAGTCAGATTACTGGAGGTGGGCATGTTATTGCTGCAGCATGCATGTGTGGTATGCTGAATGTGGCTGGGTGGGTTAGTGAGCAGATGGGAGGTTTAAGGTGCTTCCTGTGAACTGCCCTTCCTTCTACTCCACAAGCAACATGTACAGCTTTATTCATTTTGTTCAGTTCTGTGGCTGATTTATTGCTAGTATAATGAGAGCTTTATTGTGTGAAAAATTCAGTGATTCTCTTTCTGCTGAATCTGGGATGATAAGCAGTGTCGCAAATTATAATGGCTGTTGCTTTAGAAATAGCATGTGGAGGAGTGCAGTATCCTTTTTTCTCTGAATTGGGTGGGTACGAGTGAGTTCTGTCCTGATTGAACTGTGGGTACCTGGCAGGTACTTGGAGTACTTATGGGACTTGGAAAAGAGGGTAGATGAGGATTGGCCTGCTGTTGCAGAGTCCCTGGAAGTGGACTGCTTTGCTTGCATGGAAGGATGCCATTGTGAATTTGACAGCAGATGATCATACACTGACCCATGCAGAGTCTCATGTGGCAACTTTGCGATACATTGCCTGAGCATAGTTCTGGTCTTGTCTCTTGGGATCAGCGATTACCATTGATCAATGAGGGTCTTGTCATACCTACTCAGATCAATATTTTTTACCATGTTATTTGCCAAGCAATGTAGTATACAGTGTGGATGTTGAGAATTTCATATATCTATCTTTCATTGTTTTGGTTTTAGTACACAGATTGCAGATGCAGAATGTGCCTACTTATTGATTGAGGTTTTTTGTTGGTGACAGGTGAATTATGTTGGCAAGGCAGCCAGTCTTTACGATGCAGGTTATGAGCTGAATGGTAGTGTGTATGTTATCTCAAAATTTATCGGCAACACATGGCTATGGGATCAGGTTTGTGTCAGCAGTGGTGCTTATGGAGGCTTTTGTGACTTTGACAGTCAATCAGGTTCATTCTCATGCCTCACACATGTATCAATGTCTGTGGAATGTATGGGCTGGAGCAGTACAGGTGACACAAATGCCTACCTGATTACTAGGATTTCGTACATCCTTACATATATGCCAAGATTAAGATTTGTTTCTTGCCTGAAAGCTTATCTACACACTTCAAATTTGCAGGGGTGTTTTCTTTCCTCTCATACAGAGATCCCGATCTGGTCAAGACTTTAGACAACTATGATGGGACAGTAGTGAAAAAAGTTCTGTAGAGATAGTTGTCCTGCCCATTATGACAGTCTGTGCTCAGGAGTTAGCAAATCAGAGATGACCAATCTATTTTCCCTACATGGAAGTGATATGTGCTGCTTAGTTAGTATTTAGTTTCTGAAAATGCATCATAGATACATCCCTTTTTACATCCTTTTCTGAAACTACGAATCGATGATGGCTTGATTTAAGTTCTTTCAGTTTTGATTGAAGTATTTTCTGCAAAGATTTTTCATCTCGTGGCATTAGAACAGGCCCAAATTAGATGATGGGAAAATAGTGGTGTGCAGTGGAAGAAAGTTTCTGTTCACAATTTCTCAGTACTACAAAGTAGAAAGTTTGGTCAACAATCCATGCACAAACTATGGTGCACAAATACTCTCCAACTTCAGAATATGAAACTTTGACTTTTCTGGCACCCATCGGTATTCAATTATCAGTCAGGTGTCTGTTTCAGGTATGGTAGGTTTGTTGACTGCCAAAAATGTTGGATTTTATTTGGGTAATATCTGCAGGTGCTCATTCTACTGACGTTGTTGGATGTATAGATTGTGTCCATCATAGGTGAGAAGGCTTTGGTGAAAGTGATTTGAAAATTTCCAGGAGCCGAGTACATGATACCACATCACATTCAGTAGTGAGAGCCAAGCTTGGAGAAAGTCGTCGGGGGACTTTTCCTTGGGGTGGAGTACAGGACTTGCACCTTCATTTCAGCAATGAATGTTTCAAGTGGTGGACAGTTGTGGGACTTTTCCTCGAAGTGGAGTACAGGACTTGCACGTTCATTTCAAGCAGTGAAAATTTCAATGGGTGGACAGTTGGAAAGTCCAAATCCCTCAGAAACAGGTACGGTTGAGTCCTTTGTAAGGTTGTAGTAAAGTCTAATCTCCTAATCTCCTATTCTCTTTATATTTTGTTAAGCCTAATCTATTCTACCCAAATAGTAGCATTGGTAAATTGTACAATTCTTGTAGTTAAAAAGCATATAATAATTTTCCATCACCCAACTTCAATGAGTGTTGAAAAATGAGGAATTGGAACTTGGCCAAATTTGTCACATGGTTCTTCTTCACAGTGAATTCTTTTCATTTGTGCCAAAAAGAAAAAAGAAGCTATCACATGGGCTAATTATTATGACTAATAAATCAAAGCCAATTCACATTTCTTTATTGGTCCTTTTAGAGTGCATTACATCCTATGTACATTTTACAGGTCGAAACTCCCTTTTTTGACACTCTTTAAAATCTAAACTTCATCTGAATCATCCTTTGCACACCGCACTCTATGGATGTGCTCTTTTCAGATGCCAATGTTCTATTATAGACCCATGTGATGAGCATGATGAACAAAATCTAACTGTGAACCAAAATACCACTACTCCATTGCAAAACAGCCTTTCTTTTGCTGGTTGTTATACATAGCCAAAATGAGAAATTAAAAATCAAAAGTACCACCAAAATCGAGTGCTTTTTGAGATTTTCAATAGCCACAATTTGACCAAAATTTAAGAAAAAATGCCAGATTTTTCCTATAGATGGTTCAAATGGGTAACCCCAAAAATACAGAAGGATGTTTTTTTTTTTAGATTTTAATTTTCATATTTAGCTTGTAGCTAAAATTTGGCTAAATCTTCCTATGGATGATCACCACTTTGGCTCCATTACAAAATTGACAAACAAAAACATTGATTGCAAATATGCTACATTATGGTGATCATTCATAATCGGGATGCTTAGCAACCATGTCTTTGTGAATATGATGAGTTCATGAACTCCGAATACACATCTAGTTTTCCAGTCTTTTCCATCTTTTTGCTGGTTATAAAAGTGACTGGCATTGTTATTATTTTGGGCAAATTCTCACATTTTTCAACCTCAAAAATATGATTTTGACAAATGCAAAGGATTTTGGAGAAAAATATGGCTCAAATAGGAAGATTTCAAAGTAAAATGAAACAAAATAGCCAGATTTCTCCAACAGGTTCCAGCTGGTAGCCAAAATATAAAAGGATTTTTAAAAATTACTACTTTCATATGTGATATATAGCCAAATTTGGATAAACCTTCTTGTTGATGATTGCCAGTTTGGGCTGGTTCACAAAAATATATATAATTTAAAGACACAAGTAAGAACATCACTACTTTGTGGAAATAGTTGGTTAGTTATTTCACCATTCTCATGGATCATACGTCTCACCGAAACCCACATGACCAAAGTGATTTTTTTGCACTCTAGGGTTAGCCAAAAACATAGAAGGGTGCTTTTTTTAATAAAAAAATCATATTCCAATAGCCAAATCTGGCTAAATTTTGTAATGGATGATCGCCTGATCACCATTTCAATTACGTCACAAAATAAACACTACTTTGGAGTGACCCAAGGAAGTACATAGCCATGGATAGCTAGGAATGAGAATTAAAGGTAAATTTTTGCATCCACGTATCAGCGGGCCTGGTATTCTTTTAAGGATTTTGTTACTATCATCCAAAAAATAATTTAGCCAAATTTGGCTACATACTAGACATGAAAGTAGAAAAGAACAGAATCCTTCTATATTTTGGCTACCAACTGGAACTTCTCATAAAAATATAGTGATGTGAATTTTTTTTCTTCAAAATCTGGCAAATTTGGGCCATTTATTCCATGAATTTTATTTTTCTATAGGTCAAAAATTTGCCAATAAAAAAAATGTTGGACCTTGTTATCACTTCTTGAATTCTTGTACCCACATAGTCTAAATATTGACCCCAATATTTCATAATTGAATACAAGACTTATTTATTTATTTGCTTATTTATTTAGATTTGATACTTAATATCATCACCCATACCATGTTACATACCAACCAATAAACTCCCTAAACATTGGATTAAACTTGGACGAGTCACCAACAATTGGTGTGCCTAATCCTCCTCAAAAACGATTCATCTCTAACTTATAGAAATCCATGCTTATTAAAGCACAAAAACAAAATGTAAATAAAAGCTTTAAACATCAAACTAACAATCTATTATTCTTCTATGTGCTTTAAAACATCAAAACATGAAAAATGAGAATCACATCATGGGCGTGAGAAATGTTATTGTAGGACATTGGTTTTCCATAAGGGTTTATCACTTCTTTTTTGTTGGAACTTAGCTAAAGGTGAATAACATTTCAACTTGTTCATGTTTGTGGGGGAGGGGGGGGTTTATCTAGACAATTTGCATGCATGTTTTTGTGTGTGTGATTTTGTTAGTTTTGATAGTGTTGAACGTTGGATCTAGAAATGCACAACATATCATATCCAACTTTGGAATAATGTTTCGAATGTGTGAGATTCACATGCAACTTGCAACGTTTCTTTTACTAGAAAATTTTCGCCAAATCCCTACTTGAAAAATATGATTTCTACTTATAGGTAGGACTTTCCATGAAAAAAAATCGCCCAAATTCGCCAGATTAAAAAATATATATATTCTACCAATCACCAGATTTTTCTTATGAGTTCTCAGTTGTTGGTAGCCAAAAATATAAAAAGATTTTAAATTTTTCCCTATTTCATATTTAGTACATGTGACCAAATTTGGCTAAATCAAATTTGAAGAGTGATATCCACCTCGGCTACACATCACAAAATTGGAAAGAGAAAAAGAAACCCTGCATGATGCAAGTTTTTGGCCCCAACCCTAAACCCACAATGAATTGCAATACATGATAACTTCTTTGCTATCCAACATGTATGTAAGAAAACTATGAACATGGGTTGTCTGACAAAACAGTGCTGCTCATGTTGACCTCAATATATCCATATATTATTTATTTATTCATATTTATCTATTTATTTATTTATTTATTTATTTTTTGGAGTGTATCAATTCCTTAGTTGTAGCTATGAGATTTAAGCTCTTTTGTTTGGTGGTTAGGTGCTTCATGGTGTGCAGGAAGAACAAGGTCCTAGATTTGATTGTTGGATTTCAGTACACACTTAAAAAAGGCTAGCAAAGAAGGTGGGGGGATGGGGATGGGGATGGGGAGGGGGGAAGAAAAGAA
>Ga0116231_10005818_pt1 | contig 24029 bp, 20 predicted proteins | sample S1TSphgellanicum_2_FD_89695 | JGI IMG/M metagenome (GOLD analysis project Ga0116231, IMG submission 89695) | Host-associated microbial communities from peat moss isolated from Minnesota, USA - S1T2_Fd - Sphagnum magellanicum MG | ecosystem: Host-associated > Plants > Peat moss > Unclassified...
GGGGGGGGGGGAGAGGAGAAGGTTTTTATATCCACCTCTGGTGCGGTGGGAGAGGGATGCGATCCAATCCTCATTCCTACCCTTCGGACGGCTGCAATGCTTTGTGAAGACAGTTTATATACGGAAACCGTGGTGGTCCAACCCCCATCACAAATTGACACTGGTCACCCGCTGCTTCACCGGCCTCTCCCTCCCCCACCCCCCAAAACCCTCGTCAGACAAACTGACAGACGTAGTGAATTAATATATATGATGGCAATTTTATTTAAATGCTGGAGACTCAGAAGAAGCTGCTTCTTGTTTCAACTCAGTTCATCATTGTAGACCAAGTATCCAATAATTGACAACATTTCTTTATCCCTAGGTTCCAAACTAATCATAGTAGCTGTACATGTAAGAGTAGTGAAAATAGCAAAGAAGTGGAGGCGCTGACGAAAGAGAGGGGAAAAGACAGGATGAACTTAGTTTATCACCAAAATTGATGGTTTTCTGAATTTCACTGCCCTTAGGATGCTACTCCACTTCTTTTTTTCTTCAAGTTTTTTTTTTTAATGTCACCTAGTTTATGAGCTTAACTCAGAGTTCCAGTGTTGTGTTTTCATTACTTTCCAGATATCTCTATTATTTTTCCCCCATTTTGGCAAAATGCAGCAATAAAATTTGTTGCAAAGGTTTCATTATTTTAGAGATTTAAAAGTCTAAAAACCTACCAAAGAAGATGCCTATATTTATTGCTGAAATTTCATAAATTAGTTGTTTTTATTACACAATTGAATTATTTTCAAAATGCATTGCACAATCTAACACTTACTATGAATTGGTGGGACTGATCAACTGAGTACTACACTAATTTGATTGGTCTAAGTGATTTGCTATTTATAGTCTCTTTCATATTAGGTGGTTCTCACTTTTTTTTTTGTGTGAAAACCATGGGTTTCATTTCTCACACCTGTTTTAAAGAACCTCTAAGGTTTTCATTATTTAAAAAAGAAGAAGAAAATATTTAGATAACCTTTCTGGGTTTCAATGGAAAAAAAAATTCTCAATGGTTTCAGTTTTGTCGGTTCTCATCAAAATTACAACCCTCGGTTCTCAGTGACTGTTCCCAGAAGCCCATTTTCTAAATTTTAGAAAAATTACAATATTTTTTTATTATTTAACTTATTGTGAAATTTTATTTAAATAATTTTTGAAAACCCATTTTTGTAAAAGAATCGGAAGTTTCTTCCTGAAGCTCCTTCAGTAGCTGAAGGTGCTGTTGAGGAGGCTAGCACTGCCCAATGATTTTTTTTTCAAAATATCAAGGTGTCTTCACAGGCTATGTACAAACCCATATGCAATTATTCATGGCAATTTGAAAAGGTGAGGAGTAAGTGAGTGTGGCCACCTTTTATTTTAATTAGGTAGATACTCGCTCCTTAGGAACTTAAGCACTCAATATTAGGTGATGATCCAAGGTAACATATGATAATAAGTTGTGTTGGCAAAACATTGTCCTTAATGAGGGATTGTATGGTGATCAAATAGATGGATGTGTAAGAAACATGATGAAAATTTTCATTTTGTTGTGACCGATCAGCAATCTTGGTTGTTCAATATTACATTACAAAGACACAAATGAAAGAAATTGCAAAATCAAAACAACAAATGGATTGGGGGGGAATTAAAACCCTAATCCTTAAGGATCCTACCCACTATAGCCCAACCCAAATTTACACAAGCCACACACATTAAAACCATATTTGCATGCCCACATTAGTAAGAAGTTGCCAATGCATCATAACAAAACCACTTTCACAACCCTCACCCATAATGCAACAATAGCATATACCAAACAACCTATGCGCAATGTACAAAAATTGAAAGAAACAAAATCTAATTCAATGAAAAGAATGGAGGTGGAAATCCAAACCCCCAACAATTTATATAATGTTTAGTAGCCACATACATTAGGTACCAAGTTGAATTATTGATCAACAACTATAATCTTCATGCCACTAGCCATAGCAAATAGTTTGCTACCATACAAGCTACATGTGCAAAAATTAGTAAAACATTTATACCATTAACTACTAGCAGAACATATCAAAAATATAACAATCAATTGCATATCTCACCTTATTATTATTCTAATCCTCCATGGCATCCCCAAAAGGAAAACTATCCAAAGTGTAATGATCATGTGCAAAATCCTGAGAATCAAATCCAAGTGTTTGGTTAGTTGGTTGTGTAACTTGGATTTTAGGAAATACAAGGTGGAAAAACAATGTTCATCTTTTACGCTACCTAAAATCATAGCTACAGACAACTTTGCCAACAATGCAAAATACTCTGACAATCAGTGTTGTAAGATGTTGCTGGATGTTAAAGTAGACAAAGTCGAAAGATAGGGTTGCAAACCAATGGTGGTTCTAAAGCGGCACCATGGTTGCTCTGCATAGGGATCTTAAAGAAGGAAGCTCCAAGATCAAGCTTATTTTCATTGAGAAAGGCTGGGATCCTCACCTAATCAGTCATTGGGCCAATGACTTTCTCAAAATAAGATTGAGCCTTCAATAAGGTTAAATGTCCCTAAATGTTTCTTCAACAAGAGGATTGAGCCAATACTAAGGATAGATGATGCATGTTGCATTCATCAATTCCTGGCTAGGGAACCGTCGCTTTAATTCCCTGATAAAAAATATGGTAGCATGTGAACACTACATTTTGATAACTTCAAAAGTTGTCGTCTAATCAGCATGTGTAGCTTGAATGAAAACCCCAATAAGAGGCCATTTTTTATGCAATTGGTATTGCTTGCCCATGAAATAAAAAACCACAAACTAGATGTTTGTTGCAAAATTAGTCCACCAAGTAGTTAACAATTGGTCATTGTTGTTTTCATGCAAGTCCAAAAACACTTTAAACTATTATACACCATATTTATTTTTAGGATTTGAATACATGATGTACAATTCAAGACAACACATATTCACAACAATGATAAAATCACACACAAATGTGTCATGGGCTTACACAAACTTGATATCACATGGATTAACTCCAACAAAAGCACGATGTAAATTAACCCCATCACCAAAAATAGTGGAGGTTGGTTTTTATTGGTACCGTAATATGCAAGTCATCATGCATCTTTGGCATTAGAGTTTTATATCTTGCAAGAACTCGCTTAGCATGAGACAACATGAAGATCCACCTAGTTTTTACATTACGAAGTAGTTTTAGACCCTTGGTTTCAAATAACTTGGTAAGAATTCCATGCTCCAAATGTCTTTTAAGTGAAGATGAGAAATATGTGTGTGTAATTTGCAGCAACCCTTCAAGCTTACCAACTAAGGGTTGAACAGAAATAATCTGCACTATTCAAAAAGTCCGATGTGCCATGTAATGCACTACAATCACAAAAGATGCAACCTTGGATTTAAATTGAGTGGCAACACCAGTTTGTAGCCCTGTGAACATTACAACTCCATCTAATCCAAAACAAATCAACTTGTTGCCAATCTAATCAGATGTCAAGCCCCCATACTCCATCAAAGACCTCATAATCAATTGAATCAAGTTATCAGCATTACCTCCACCAATCACCCTTTCCAAACTTAGCAACAATGGAATCTTTTTCAAGTTGTCAACAACATATGCATGAACACTACACCAAGACTAGTTGTCAATTGTGGTAACTTCATCATAGCTAATACCAAAGTACTTAGCCTTTGCACAACAATTCTAGTGGATTCAATGATAGTATGATGCATGTTTTCAACCATCTACGAGCCAATGGAATTAAACCAATGTTCACATGGAATATTTTTCACCTTCAAGATATCAAAGAACTATTTCATATATGCTATCAAAATCTATCAAAGGCCAGCCAAGTTGCAAGAGCCAAAAAATGGCCACACAATTGAATGAACTTGTGTTTCTTTTCATTAGCTTCACTAGAATCAACCACCATTTCAACAACATATTTTGACCCATGCTAGCCCATAATCACTCATTCTTGGCATGTTAATTATTAGTAAACATAACATATTGCCCCATAATAAGTCCAAGATGTGCAACCTTGCACTTCTTCCTACTTGCATGTTTTTGCAAACTATCAAATTTAGGAACCAATAGTTTTTCCCTCCCATCAAGCTCATTGCAAATCTTGTAGTGCACCATGTTAAGTGGAACATCACACCCAATTACCACAACCTTAGCCCAAGGTAATTTTACAACATAGACCTCTTGGAAAACCTAATTTAATTCCCATTCCCTTTTCATGTGTTTCTTTTGTGTAGGTTCGAGAATTGCAACCTGAAAATCAATATCAAAACTTTGAAGTTAAACCAAATCATTAGAAGATGATGGTGATAAGGGAGAGACATGGTTAATGATTTGAGTCCAAGACGATGAAGTTATGCTTGCAAAAGATAGAGGCCCGACATTAAAGAACATTTTATATTTAAAGTCCATTGGTGGTTACAATGGACTAATGATGAGATGAAAATGATAAGACATGAAAGGTAAAAAGAGAACTTAGAAAAGATACCTAGCAGCCCGATTGTAGCACGAGGATCAAACAAAAATTCAAAATAACACGATGGCAATGTGATGACAATGCGATGGTAATGTAATGAATAAACACGATGAACGCACTAAAATAACCTTAAACATGCTCATAGAAGATGAGTAGACCAAAAGAAGCTCAAAGCTTCAAGATCCCAAAAGTTTGATTCAAAGCGATGGCAATGTGATGAACATACACATTGCAGAATGAACATAGTAACAAAAGCTCATAGACAATGAACAACACGATGAACACGCAATGCAAAATAATCTTCAAAACAAAATGAATTGCGATGAACAAAGAAATGAACATAAAACAAAGTGCCTATGGAGCTTATAATGTAAAGAGTAAGAAGATCTTGAAGTAAAATTCAACTTGCAAATTAAATAGGGAAGGAGTAAGTTTAATTGGATGTTGAAACTCCCTTTGTGCACTCCAACTTCCTTTCCTTTTGTGCTCCATTTCTAGGTCCAATGACCTTCTCTCTAATGCCATGAAAATGAAGATCTCCATGATGTTGCCTTTTGCCATGGATTTACAAAACCATTGATTTTACAAATTTAATGTTTGTAACTCCAAGTTCTAATGTCACCTTGTTGTTAATAGAAGCGACAAAAAAATGTAGTGAAAATTCTCTACAACAGAATAAAAACAAAGAGACTTAGTCATTCTCTATATAAACATGTATAGGCAACTCACATAAAGAAATGAGGGAATGTCGGCGATGAAGAAGGACATCATGTGTAGTAAAGTGCCATGTCACCTAACATAAAGTAGAACTAGGGTGGCTACAAGCTTGGAAAAAATAAGCACCTATGGTGATGGAGGTGATGGGAGGCAATTGTTCATCAAAATCGACAAGACTAGCAACAAACACTAGCAACCTCTAGCGGCTTTAGATGGAGATGTTGGCGATTTCCAAACCTTAATCAATCAAACCCACAATTAGCCTTAGATTGAACGATTAGGATTATGGCTAAATCATTAAAAAAAAACCATCCAATTTTATAAAGGGGGGCAGAACAAACCATTGGGATATTGCCACTTGGCAAAATTTTGTTAAAAAAAAAGACATTAGCACTGCCCAAACTTAAGCCTAAATCTAACTAAACATTAAACGATTTGAAAACCTGAAACTAATGCCCACATGTTTTGATACCCTGAAAATTTATCACAAAATATTCAACTAATACCCTTTTGAGGTTTTCAAAAAGTCGATTATCACTTAAGTGAAAATTCACAAGCAAGTTCTCAAAAAGGTTATCATCTTATGTGAAAACCTTGAATTTTCATTTTGAAAATTGAATTAAAAACCTTAAAAGTTTTCATTGAAAATTTAGGAGAATTGCCCAACATTGGTTTCTTCCCATTTCCAGGCAATCATCCCGGATGTGTGATTTACCTTTGAACACCCAATTACCAGGTGTGGGTGGGGCCCAAAGATGTTCTTACTTATTAAATCAATTGTGGATGGATGAAATATCTCATCTTTGACAACACCAATATTTTGGAAAACAACTATATGCAATAATAGGATTGATCATGGGGAATTTGATAGAATTGTTACCTATAGGCCCATTGCGGATGGATGAAGTATTTCATCCTTTGACATAACCAAATATTTTCAAAACCAACAATATGCACACCTAGTAAGGTTTGAATGGGGAAGTCCAATTAAAATGTTATTATAAAGTCAATTGTGGATGGATGAAATATTTCATCCTTTGACATAACCAATATATTCAGAAACAACAATATGAATATCTAATAAGGCTTCAATGGGGGAGTCTAATTGAAGTATTATAGGCATAGGGTTTAAGGTTTATGAACCAACATTTTCTTATGTGAAATTTTGTTAAAATGTGAAAAAAAATGTAAGGGTTGCAACCCCTACAATCATCAAAAAGCTAGGTTTTTGGATTGCATTTGTCAATTCTAAAACACTTGTTGTTTCCAAATAATAGTGGGATTATAAAAATCAAATAAAATGTCTTACATATCATGTAGCCAAATCTAGTTAAATTTTTTTGTGGATGGTTGCCAATTTGGGTTTTACTATCTAATTATTGGTATTCCGCATCTTCATGGATAATTCAATTTCATTGAGTCCATGTTGGAGATAGTAAGGTAGTCATTACACCATTCGTGCAAGTCAGTACTTATGCGACAAGGAATTTTGCTACCTTAGGACAATTAGAGATAATGATATGCAATTTCCTACCATTTGATAATATGAAGCAAGTATGTTTTGATTTTCACCTAAAGCGTAATCTCCCCGTAGGCAAAGAATAGCCTAGGTACTTTGCATGGGCTCTTCCACCCTAGGGGACCCTTGACTTTGATCTACTATGTAAACAAAGTGGTCTTGGAATTGAATGTCTTTATGGGCTATCAAATTATGGGAAGATTGATGGTGGTTGGATGAGACTGAAGGTGGCTACACCAAAAAAAAGAAGAAGACCATAAATGAAAATTATAACAATTTTTTTGATTAATAAACTTAATCATAGACATTAATAAACCATTGCAAACATAACTCTAACGTGGAACTTAAAAGATGATGTAAAAAAAAAAAACAAAACAAAAATGAAACCAATCAACATTTCTAATAATGCATTCAAAGTAATTTCATAATGGGAATGGTAGTTGAACCTAAAGGGGTTCCATCATCAAAAAGTAAACAATTATGTTCAAGGTATTACTTCAATGAAAAAGTTTAAAAATTAAAATTTTTATGCATTCCAACACATGTCCATGCATCAACTTATAGGAATAATGTTTGTGTGCAAGGTAAAAACTAAAGACAATGTTTGCATGAATGACCTAATAGATGAAACCATTCCCACCTTGACAATGAAATAAATGATAATCCTAGTATTATCAAAAGACTTCTAACCAATGATCAATTCAAATAGAATAACCCCAATAGACTTAAAATTGACTAGGCCAAAATTAGACAACTTGGGATAGAAACCTTCATTCACAAGAATGTACGAGGACTTGAATCCCTAATATATCATAGGTGGGTTTGCCTTGCACATGGTTTGTTTTGTTGTGCAGGTACTCCAACCCTCTTGTTGTCCTTGTAGCAATTTTCATCCTTGTGTTCCAATCCAAAGCCTCTTTTCCTGGCAATGAAAAAATTGCCAAACGACACCATCCAATTACTAACTAACATCATAAATGTAAAACACATATTATATTCATATGCAGATGTCATGTAACAACCAATTAATTCATCTTGTAGAATTTTCACAATAACATATGCAATTGATATAATAGTTGGACTCAACCCAAAATAATCAATTTATAATGTGCCACAAATGCGATTGCATTTACATAACAACATAAAAAATAAAAAATATCTCTATTCTCCAAATATTCGCATAAAATGGTCGATTGTCATTGGTAATGTGTAATAGCACAAAGCCCAAGTGCATTAATGAATGGTGAAATTTATGATTGATGCATGCTTAGGTTTGTCAAATTCCAGTGATGAGTAATCGGAATTGGTATATGGGGGACTTTTTGGAATCCTTGTTGTTTTGGACCATTCGAAAGACAATTTCAAAAATAACTATCTCATTTTCAAGCTTAATTACTTTTTTTCCCTTAATAATTACTTCCTTTTTTTGTTAACTTTCTTAATATAACTCCTTTTCTACTAACTACCTCCATTTAATAACTATCTCACTCCTCTTCCCTATGAAAAAACATGTAAAAATGTGTCTTTTCATGTGAAATGTATATTAATTTAAATTAAATTTGACATTGACATAAATAATGATGAATAATTGAAAACCGTATGAAAACATAAGAAAAATAAATTGATCATCATTGGTAGTGCGCAACAATGCAGAGCCCAAATGGTATAGGGGTAAAAGAATTTGCCAATTACCAAGTTTATAATGAAATGTAAACTTAAGGCATAATCCATAATTACTAATAAATAAATGAGGGTGGGAATTTTGGGATGGGATTAAAAAAAATTCATGAATGAGAATTCAAAATGACATCCACCTACTTAAAAAAAAGAAAAAAATTGATTGTTAGAAGTTGAAGTTAAAATGGTGCATGGACAACCCATGGGCAAAACCTAATTCAAAAGACACACCATAGTTCGAGCTTGGAAAGGACACACCACCTCTCATCTTATAACATATTTTACAATTGCTAATGAGGGTTAAATCAAAATGGCTAATACTCATAGAAATAGGAGTCCCAAAAATTCCAGATTTTATGAAATTATAAAATTTGCAACTTTCTAAACTCATAATTCTTGCACACAAATTTTAGTTGAAAAATTCTAAAAGGCAAAGTGGTAATCCTTGAAGAGTGTTTTTTGACATTATATAACATGTTTAATTCAAAGGCCATTTAATTAATGACCCTCAATTTTATTAATTAGAAATCAAAGGTAATAGCTTGATTATTTGTCATTTTTTGGACCATAATTCTTAAATCAAAACTACAAATGAAGAATGAAAACTTGCTTTCGATATTTACATTTCAAAACCTTTTCAATGATATGTTGAGGGCCAATTTGGACCATGTCTACTACTTACACATTTGATCAAAAAATGTGACACTTGCATGAGGACATAATTCCCAAAGCATTTCTCACTTGAGATTGTTTCAAACTCATTTTCTTTTGATCTTTTGCATTCGAGAATGTGCTCAGAATGTTGAGACATTTTTTAGTCCACTCTCATTTTCATTCTTTAGCCTTGGTCATGAGCCCAACACTAAAGTTTTGATAGTTATGAATATGTTTTGTTAATTAAACACAAAAGTGTAATAATGAATGAATTCCATTCATTACAAATGATAAATGAACATAATTCATTAGTAAAAAATTAAATCACATAAATTATTATATGAATTATGATTTCATATATTGATTATTTCTAAGGTTAAAATGTTATGCAATTTATTTTTGGACCAATTGATATTATTTGTGACATCGCATTTCATTATATTGAAACATTTTGAAAATATCTTTTGTAAGCTTGGTTTCGATATAAAGAATGAAAAGTTTCATTCATTCAACTTCTCCAAAACTTGGGTTGTCGAATATGTTTGTTGATGTTATAATTTCAATAAATAAACATTACATCATTATATTTGACAACGTGAAATCTTGAAATTGATGGATGAAACTTGGATGAAACAATTTTCATGATGGATGAAAATGGATGTTCATAGATGAATTTCATTCATGAACAACAAACCAATCTACATGAATTACCATGTGAAGTATATCCTATTCATTGGTTGCATGGAAATTCAAATTCCAAAAATTGGCGGCCACTATTTTTGGCCTCGACTAATAGCCCTTCCTAAGAACACCCGACCTATTTATTCACACTAATTCACAAAACATAACTAAATAAATAAGGAAATAAATAAATAACTAAATTGGTTTACATGAAACTTGACCACAAACTTAACAAGGGAAAATGCCCTAAAACCGCTAATAACTAGGAAAAAAAAATTAAAAAAAACCAACAACAAGAACAGCTAGTTCTGTTACCCGATGAGGACTAGGAACAGGCTCAATGGATGATGAATTCGGTGAAACTGGTCGTGAAATTGAATGAACTGGATGAAATTTATGGCGTAGAATTGGATGACGTGGGATGAAATTGGACACGAGTACTGGGATGAATTGGATGAAACGGGATGAAATTGTACACGAGTAATGGGACGAATTGGATGAAATCTGTCGCGGACACTCGACGCCTAAAGCCTTGCGTAGTTCCTCCGCGTGGCTGCTGCTGCTGCTGTTTCTCACGCTTCGCGCGCTCACGGAAGCGAGGAATTGAGTCGGAATTTTTCGCCTGCAGTAGACGAGGTGGGGGCAAGATCAGTCATGGTAGTGATGGTGCTGGAGTTAACAAGAGTTGGAGAAGAAGAGGAGGAGGAGGAGGAGGAGGAGAAAAGTGAGTGGGAAGTAAGTTACCGAGGGAGGAGGAGGAGGAGGAGTTGTGGATTCGAGGTTTAGGGTTTGATGGTACTCCCACAGAAGTAGTTTGAAGACGTGACCGCGCGAGCATGGCTCTCCGAAGCAGCGATGCCGCGTCGGAACCGGATAACGTAACGTTCCTTCACACACACACACACACACTCTCTCTCTCTCTCTCTCTCTCTCTCTCTCGGGTTTTCTTGCGACTTGTTTCGCTCCAATCTTTGCTTTGACAAGTACACTGGTGCAGGAGTAGGTCCCTTTGTTTAGGAGGGGTGAAGTGATAGAGAAAGTGGCAATCGTCTTTCTCAGGAGCTATGTGGGATGTTTCAGAAGATTCTATGTCATTTGCAGTGCATGAGCTCTGGAGACTCAATGGTGTCCGAGTGTTTGTCCTGATGGTGATTTGGTACTAAAGCATTATCAATTGGCTTTGAGTGTCATCTATCTCCTGGGACTAAACAGGTTCTTCTGTCTGTGTAGTTTAGCTATAATATTATAATTAGGTAGCAGCAACTCTAATGGCTGCCAGAACATTCTTGCACAGTAGAACATTCTTCCTCTCTGAACCTTTAGGTGAAGTGCATGCTCTCAAGGTTTGGCATTTCCCATACCTTTTTATGATGAAATTGAGACAGAGCTCTTCATGTCTGGCTGTGGGGTTTTGGTGTTTTGTCCAGTATTTCATATTCTATGAGGGGAGGGTAGATGTGAGTATTTCCTGGATGCTGTTGGAAGTCTTCATGACATTCTGCTTGCATTTCTCTTCTGAAAAGTCTCTTGCAACTTTGTGGATTTTAACCATTAACCAAAGTCCTAGGGGTTTTGATCTCAACCACATTATGCAGGTATTGACATGATCTGTATGCCTCAGGTGCATTCCAAACTACCTCTAATACTGCTACTTTGGACATTACTGCTGAGTCAGTTCTACACATTCTTGAGGCTTTGTAGTTCTAAAGTTTTCTTCATTTCTCAGATGGTCAGTCTTGTTGTCTTTCTGAACAATGAAGGCTACCCTCTAAAGATTCTCTTAAAGAGGACCAGTGGTTTGCTCTGCAAATAGAAATCCCTTTGAACCTGTGATGGGTGTGAAGGTGGTCCCTGGACAAGTAGGAGGTTGTCACTTCTGTTCATACTGCTAATTTTTTAGTTCATTTGGAATGAGTTCTTCCCTGTTCTTTTGTCCTTATCTGGGAGTTTTCTCCGATTTAAAGGAATTTTTTTGCCTGGCTATGTTTACCTTTAATTGTGAGTATGAAGATTCTTGAAACTCACGAGAGTTAATTCTCTTCTTGAACTCAAACATGTGAGTGCTGAAATCTTCTTATAGTGGATTGAGAGAAACAATTTCACAACTGCCTTTGGGTATTGCTTTTTTGCTAACCTGCTTTAGGTGTTTGCTGACTAATATCTGCAGACTGGTACAATGGAGAAGATGACATCGTTCTCAATGATACGGAAGAAGACACCCTTTCAAAAGCATCGGGAGGAAGAGGAAGCCAAGAAGAAGGTATAGGGTAATGCATTGACTGAATGTATTGAATTGTGTACAGCTCCTGTTAAGAATAAAGTAGGGTAGTTATTTTTGCAGTTTGGTGTGTTATGTGCACTGGCAGGTTTACAGTGTAACCTTTTGTTGCTTCGTCCCATTGCATTGTCTTTCTGTGCTGAGGGATATGACAGCTGTTGCTGTGCATTTTGGCCATGAACCATGGTAGTTGTGGTTATCAAGCAGTGAATGAACCATTGGAGCTGTTTCTTCTGACGGACCTGAAGGCTTAATTTTGTGCCCTTTAATGTCAGCGTGCTGATGAGGAAGCTGCGCGGCTGTATGAGGAGTTTGTGGAATCATTCAAGGCAGATGATACTCCTGGTGGCAAAGCGTTTGTGAGAGGAGGAACTATTAATCCTAGTGAACGTTCAAAACCAGACACTGAAAGTTTGCCCCGAGGTAGGGATGTTGAACGTGATAACAAGTAGCTCTGGGAAATGATGTTTTCATGATACGACAATTCACCCATTTCTCTGTGGACATCTTGCGGAATTAGTTTTGATGGTTCATATGTGCTTTTAGCACCTCAGAATGTGTGATTTCTAAATGTTTAGCATATTGATCTTTTGGGTTCATTCAAATTTATTTTTATTGCTGTTTCTGTTTGTTCCTTATCTATGTTGGCTGATCAGGTGGCAGCTCCAAAGAATCCACTCCTGCATCCACTAAAAAGCCCGGCTCCAGGTCAGAAGCTCTTGTCTAAATCCATTATTTGCTTCAGTACACAGATTTCAATTCATCCAAGACATTGGCGGATGACTAAGAGCATGTATAGGAAAGGCCATTTGATACAGTGTCTTGCTCCTCAAAAGGATTGGTATCTTTGAGCTGCAACTCTTTGTGCCAGGGATCAATAAGCTGTATGATTCCTAGGTTGGATGAATAAGTCAAGCAGGTTTTTTACAAAAGTCATGAATCAGTAAGTCACAGTTTAGCACTACCTGATGGACAAGTATGTTCACTGCAGGCCAATTCCATGTTTGTTGTAAACAGCTGATTTTGTTACTGAGAGGTGAATGTTGGTTCTGCAGATATGTTCCCTCCTTTTTGCCTCCTGGATTGGCAGCTATGGTCAACAAGGAGAAGGAGCCTGAAAAGGGGGTAAAGTAAATAACCCATGTCATGTATTTAAGTTGTTTCATCAGTGTTGTTTCATCTGTGTTGTGTTTGAAAGTTCCTTGATGAGTATGATCAAAACTTCTGAAGCACATTCTGCTCCCTGGTCTGCTCTTACTGTAGTTTTGATTGAACCAGATTGTCCTAAGATTTTCTTGTTGGCTATGATGTCAGAGGGATGATGAAAGAAGTAAGGACAGAGAACGGGGGAAGTCCCGGAATATTGATCATTTCATGGAGGAGCTAAAGCGTGAGCAGGAGGCACGTGAAAAACGGACTGCAGATCGTGAACAACGCCGAAGTGACAGAAAGTCACAAGCGGCTGGGATGGTAGCCTCTTATACTTGGTGTGATAATGCTTCCAGATGTAGAAAAATTCTCTTGCATGTGGTTTGACTTGAGATTCCAAGTCTGCAGTCCTATTTTAAGATGATGCAATCAACTCGAGTTGAACTTTCTGTTTGCAGAGTCTAATACCTTGTTGTTGCCTAGTTGCATTCTGGTTTCCAGGATTATGTGGAAACCTTTTCATGGAGTGTTTTGCTTGTTGCCTATTTCATTGTTATTTCTTGACTGAGCTTGTATGGTGATCTTTGAGGGTCTGCAGCTTGATTTGACTCCATATCAAGCAGACGAGGTGCTAGATGATGATAAGCTCCCTGGATCATTTGATGATGTTGATCCACAGACCACTAATCTCTATGTTGGCAATTTGGCCCCCCAGGTATATTCACAATTGACTGATATGTGTTCCACCTTCAATTTCTTGTACACTACTCCTCATTCAGTTTGTATGAGGTCATCCAGTCTTTTATATTCATCTGCAGTTGCAGTTGAGGTGATCTGCTGCTGGTGAAATCAAGACAAACGCAAGTCAAAAATAATTGTCTACTGTTCACCTCAAAATTGCATGCTTGGCTTACCTCAATGGCCTCACACAGGAAAATGTGGATGGTTTTGGGACAGTAGTGTGATTGATAAATGTGTCCATTTGGAGAGGACTATCATGTATTGTATTTGTTGTCACATGGTATGTTCTCAAGTGGAATGACTCTTTGATGTTTTCAGGTTGATGAAAATTTTCTGTTGCGCACATTTGGTCGATTTGGTCCTATTGCTAGTGTCAAAATTATGTGGCCCAGGACAGACGAGGAGCGTCGCCGGCAGCGGAACTGTGGCTTTGTTGCCTTTATGGATCGTGATGAAGCCCAGGCAGCGAGAGATGAGATGCAAGGTGTGAGGCATGATTGTATGGAGCTTTGATCATGGAGCATTGACAATAGAATTAGTTCTGGCATAGTAGTAGGTTCACCATTTCTATTTGTGACTTTGATCCTGGGGTGCTGTCTGATGGGACATTTTGATGAGGGCATGTTCATCCTGGTATTTGCAGGGGTCATAGTGTATGACTATGAACTGCGGATAGGTTGGGGAAAGGCTGTTTCACTTCCTGCTCAAGCATTGCCTGCTCCTCCACCAGGTCAAATGGCTATTCGAGCCAAAGAGGTAATAATAATCCAGCGTGTGTTTAGCAAAGCTTTGATCCTTCACTTTAACTGATCTTGGTCCAACCTTGTTAAATGTTGATTGATGATGCTATCACATTTCTAGAGCACCTGTATGCTGATTGCATTTGTGGCCAGCATGTAGGGGTGTCAGATTCTGTTTTCCACTTCTGAGAAAGGAAGAGTTGTAGAGACGAGATAAATGGCTGTGTGGAGACATTCAATGTGTTGTGGAGATTTGAGACATAAATGTGATGGAGATACTTGAGTTGGCTAAATAAATATTTGATTTGAGGGTTTGAAGGGTGCTCAATTCTCATGATTCTCACACTTGGTTTTGACCTTGTTGCATACACATTTTCTACAGGGTGCAACAGTTTCCAATGTGGCCTGGTCAGGCCGTGCTGCTCCTTCACCTCAATCTGTTTCTGGTCAAAATTCCGAAGTGGTTAGTCTCCTGATGAAATCCTCTAATTTTCAGTGTGGATTACATGATCTTTTGTAGGTACCAATCCTTTAGGCAGGTATGGACTACAGACTCTATGTCATGTTTCTCTATTGTTCTCAATGTGTCTCTATTTCTACTGTTGTATCATTTATAATGAAATGCATCGGTGCATGTTCAATTTGCCATGCACAGCATGTTTGCTCATCAATAAGCCAATGTATCATTTGTATTTACATGACCAAAAGTGGCACTCCCGTACCTGAAGGTTTTCTTCACATTTAATTGTCAACCATTCTCATTTGAATATTGTTATCAGGTGGTGACTCCAAATGTCCCAGACATTCAAGTGATACCGCCTGAAGATGAACACCTGCGGCATATCATAGACACCACAGCTATGTATGTCCTTGATGATGGTTGTACATTTGAGCAAGCTGTCATGGAGAGAGGTCGTGGAAATCCCCTGTTCAACTTTCTCTTTGATCTCACATCAAGGGAACATACATACTACATTTGGCGACTATATTCTTTTGCTCAGGTAAGAACTCACTCTTGTGCCTACTTCACTACCTCTGCATCCTGTAATGTATGCAAATGATGTGCACATAGGGTACTTAGTGCTGTACAGTTCACAAGTCCATTCTTTCTCTTTGCAAGTAGGTTTGAATCTTGAGGACTTAACCTCCATGTTGATGCAGAAGAGGTGATACTTCTGGTCCTTATCTGTATGATTCTATTACTGGAATTTGTGGGAAACCTCCTATCCAGTTGAAAACCATAGCATGTGGGTTTTTATATCTTGTGTTAGAGTTAGTGCCTTATCTTGATAATTCACCTCAAGTGAGCTTTTAGTCTCAGTTTAAACCTGGACAAGCTGATGAGTAGCGTGGGATCATGAAATGTAGGGAGATACGCTTCAAAGATGGCGGACTGAACCTTTCATCATGATTACAGGGAGTGGGCGGTGAGTAAGATATATATGTGTTTGTGCATTTAGTCTATCAGTGCTACTGCTGGTTCCCATCTGTCAAATCCGCACTTGGTTGGCACTGTATACACTCTTTGCCAATCACCATGCTGGTGAAAAGCCTTTTTGAATATGGAGTTTATGTACAAACTTCAACCTCCATTTAACCAGAGACATTGCCAAGTGGTCTCTAGTGACAATTTCATGTGCACAGCTCCAGTGCCAACAAGTGTAATTCATAGCAACCATGAGGGTAGTCAGAGTGAAAGGGAACTTCACAATCTCCACAGCTCTTTGTTGTAGCAAGGGCTGGTGATTGTTTCCTGGAACAGCTATAACTTGACTTGAAGTTTCTGTACTACATCCCATCATGCCTTCGGTGTTTCCAACTCAGCTCAGCAGGAGTTGAGTTCTGGTCTTGAAGTCCATTCTTATTATACTGCATCATCATTTCAGCTGATTGTTCTGGTCTACTGTGGTCTCCTTGTGAGGTTTCCTATTTTGGACTGCAGAGGGCTTTAGACACTACTCATATGTTCATCCCAGTGAAGTGGGGCACACTCTTTTCAGAAGTTTGTGGTAGTGTTGGCAGATTTGATGATTAGTGTAGGAGTTGCATATTACTCTGCAGAGATTCACTTGTTACATTGGAAAGTTGTGGGAGTGCAAATTCAGGATAGGTACCAAGTTTAGCTGTGTGAAAGAAGTATCAAGTCTATGTTCACTATTGATTGTGCTGGTACAAATTTCTGTGTTCACTCTTATTGTGGCAGCTTCAGCAGTCTGCTTGTGTTGGCTTGCAGATGGATATCTCCACCCTTGCCACCCCAAGAGTCAAGCAGAAGTCCTGATCAAGAGAAGGCCATGGCTGCCACCACCTTTGCTGCTGGAAAGGGGAGGGTAAGTTCCTAACTAAACAGTTCAAATGGTTGGTTGAGTGCATTTTGGATGATCTTTACTTCAAGTCTTTCTGATTATGTGCTGGTATGTTTCCAAGGCAAGCTGTGCTGGTACTTCAGTGGTTCCAAGTCTGGATTAAGTGTATGGAAGCTGTGGGTTTGAGCCAAATACAAATTATGATGTAGAGGCATTTACATTTTTGAAGTCTGGAGTTATGTCAATGTAAGTCACTGTTGGCTCAGAGACTCTGGTGATAATGTCAGAGAATGGATCAAGAGCGCACTTTGACAGAAGGCCAACGGGATGAGTTTGAGGACATGCTGCGTGCATTGACTCTTGAGAGAAGTCAGATTCGGGAGGCCATGGGCTTTGCATTAAACAACTCAGAAGCTGCTGGAGAGGTATATTGCAAGTCATTCTACCTGAAATTTTGGTGCACCATGGTAAAGTGATCATGTGGTCTTATCATCTATTTGTTGGTGATTCTGAGTATTCGGAGCTGGACTTAAAACTTATGATCCTTTTTTGCTTGGCTGTGTTCAATTGATGGTGCCTTTAATTTTGCATGGATTCATGGATTAATTTGACTTGGTTTTAATCCATGGATCTTGTGAATGCAGGTAGTGGAGGTGTTGACAGAGTCACTGACCCTCAAAGAGACCCCAATACCCACAAAGGTGGCTCGTCTTATGCTGGTTTCAGATATCTTACACAACAGTAGTGCCCCTGTAAAGAATGCATCAGCATACCGCACTGGTTTTGAGGCATGGTTACCTGATATCATGGAAAGTTTCAATGACCTGTATCGGAACATCACAGGGCGCATCACTGCAGAAGCCTTGAAGGTCTGCATTGGTTTAAGTTTATGAAGTTGAAGGCTTTGTCTGAGCTGCTTTGCTCACTTTCAACTTGTGAATTTGTTGTTCATGACGATTCATGAACTCCTTGGTGTCTAATTTAGAATTTTATTGGGTTATGGTATTTTCAGGAGCGTGTGTTAAAAGTTCTGCAAGTGTGGGCAGACTGGTTTTTATTTTCTGATGCATATGTGAATGGTCTCCGAAGCACCTTCCTCCGTCCTGGAAACTCTGGAGTGCCTCCATTTTACACTCTGAATGGGGATGCTGAGCCTACAAAAGAGAATGGAGGTGAATCTAATGGCAGGGAGATTGCTAGCAGTGTGCCAGATAATCTAGATGGAGATATAGGGCAAGATGCAGCGCTTGCCATGGGTGAGGGAGCAGCGGCAAGAGAGCTCGCAAGCCTGCCTCTTGCTGAGCTAGAGAGGCGATGCAGACATAATGGCTTATCAACTCGAGGAGGTATAGAAGTTATGGTGGCAAGGCTCCTTGGCCTGGAAGAAGCTGAAAAGCTAAAGAATCAGGAGCAAGAAGAGGAGCTGAAAGCTTCACAGGGGTACATGTCAGGTAGACCAATACCAGTAGTAGGCAGGGATGGGAGTGATGGTGTGTTTAGGGGGCGTGGAGAAGGGAGATGGAGTTCTGGGGGAGGGTGGACAGAAGTTGGAAGTGGGTGGCAGGAGGTAAGCAGTTATGAGAGGGGTCATCAAGGTAAGAGTGAGAATGGTGATCCAGGTGGTGAAACTCCATCCAATCGAAGCTCTGCTACATACACCTCTGGCCATGTTGCACCATGGCCCCATCACCAAGGTGACAAGACAGTAACCAAGGAATCGGGTGGAGCTAGGGAAGCAGGACCTGGAAATGTATCTCTCCCTCAGACCCTTGCAATTCCACAACCTGAGCACAAGGCTTTTGGTGGGAAGGTTGGGAAGCATGAGCCAGTCTTGCCAGCATCCAAATGGACTCGTGAGGATGATATAAGTGATGATGATGACCAAGGCAATGTAAAAGGTCTTGCCCTGGGGTACTCATCATCAGGCAGTGATGAACTTTTTGGAAGAATAATGAAGCTTGAGAAAGTGGAAAGTGGCATTGACAATGCCTTGGGTTTGGCCAATGATACAAGCATGGATGAAGAAAGAAGGTAGTCATGGAACCATCACCATGTTCGTTCTTAACTATTTGCTTACTGTCTTAATGGTCAGGAAACATCAGGGGTGCAGTTCAGTCCTGATTCTCTTGAAAGGGTATGAGTATTGTAGTTGAACCAGTTTGATGTGAGTGCTGTTCAAGGCAGAAATGACAGGGTAAAGTTTTCTCTTGGTATGTAGGGGCTTTGCTTAATAAGGCGGTGTCAAAATTGCCCCTGCTCTGCAGCAGTCACCTGAACACAAGCAGCCATAGAAGTGTAGTTGATTCCCTGATACTTTTTGACTGAGTACAAATGAAGAACTCATTGGTAGAAAGCAGAGAGTGTTGTGCAAATCAAGTGATATGATTGAGAGCACTAGGGGAAAGCTCTAGAGAAGGGGGCATTCCCTTATTTTGTGGCCAATTCATTAACCAACTTTATCAGATGGGGTTTGAAAACCTGAGTCTCAAGATCAAATAGTGTGGAAGGAATCAGTTTTATCTGCTTGTACAGCAAGCTTACCTCACAAGCTTGGTACAGCTGGAATGAAGATACTATTCACCTTTTGATAAGCTATGTCTCTTGAACATAGGCAACATCATGTCCAAGTCTGCGCATTGCTTCAAGAAGTGGGACAGAAACTCAGGATCAGATGTTTGTATAATGGTTTGCCTGAAATTTTGGGTGGATTATTACATGCTCAGAGTCATGGCAGCTCATCACTGCTATTCATGATGAAGGTGAAGGTGATGTCTGACACTTTGTGAGTGATGCTCATAAGGTTACAACTGCACAGAGTCTTATTGAATGTTTTACTCCTTGAAGTGTTGTTTTGGAGTTTTCCCTGTAATGTCATATATATATTGCTTGTGCAGCACTCTGCTTCATGATTAGAGAGCTTATGTGGTGTCACTGTTCATATATTTCAATTCTGCTGCAGGCAAAAGCTACGCAGGCTAGAGGTGGCAGTGATGGAGTATCGTGTATCCCTCGAAGAGCGAGGAATCAAAAGCTCAGAAGACATTGATAAGAAAGTAGCACTATTACGGAAGAAGCTGGAAGCAGATTTTGGGTTTGTGGATGGACAGTGGCTGCCAGGTCAAGACCGAGATACAAAAGCATTAGACGGCTCTAGGTTGTCAGGTGATTGCAAGAACTACCTGCCTACCTGGGGAGTTACACCATGAACTCTTCTTTGTTCTTTTTTGTTGGGTTTTGAGCTCAATATTCGATTCGTGCTCACTGGGTGTGGGGTATGGTGTTGTTTATGATTGAAATTTCCATTGTGAAGTGCTATGTGACACTTATCACCACATTTGCAGGAAATTGTCAAGCTGAATGGGCAAAATGTGTCTTATTGCAGAAAGGGGTACACGGGAAAGGAGGGAGAGATGGGATGAAAAGAGGGAGTCTACATCATCAAGGAAGCGCACCCTTAGCCACAGCCGCAGCCAAAGCAGAAGCCCACCCCGTGCAAAAGAAAGGTTGACTAGGGAGAGAGAAAGAGACAGAGATAGGGAAGAAAGGGGTCGGAGCAGAGAGGAACATGACAGAGATAGATGGAAGGATAGTGACCATGATAGAATAAGGGATTGGGATAGGGAGAGAGATCAAGATAGAGAAAAGAGAACCCGCCGGAGTTAGCATTTCTACATGCGGAAACTCACCAATCTGACGTCCAGCTATTCATGTGCACAGTCTATGACTACTTGATTTTAGAACACCTATCAAGGATTGTTTTTGTTCATTAGAGGAGGTTGTCATTATCCAAAATTCAAAGTATCTGTTTTGCCCCAGTGATATTGTTCTGCTTCCCTGTCCATACTTTTTTACCTTAGTATATTGTTGACGATGGAAGGCTGGAGTTGTGCCTTGACTATCATGAATGGTATGCACTGACCTTTTGCATGACTATGTTCATGTCATGCACTGGTTGAGATCTTAAACGAGATCTTAAAAGTATCATAATTGACATCCTAACTGAGTGAAGGGACACATTGATTCTTTTAACTGAGGTCTTACATGAGATCTTGAAAGACTCAGAAATAGGAGATGGAACCTTGGCAAAGAATAGATGACGAGATAGTCTATCTATGAAGGAAGTTAGTTAGTTTTGTTTTGTTTTGTAGTTATGAGGTCCACAGAACTGGGATGCTTTAGATTGTGTTCTTGGTGTCTTTGGAAAGCTCTTGACGAGGAGGGGTGCATGGGCGTGGTTCCATGATGCTTGGACTTGCGGTGCAAAAGTTCTTGAATATTGAATGATTTCTTCACTGAAAATTAAATTAAATTGTAGCCAAAATTTTTGGAGGAATTGGAATGTGTCTTTGGTGTTGTTGAAAAGATCTTGGTGAGCAGGATTTAATGGAATTTATTTGGTAATATTTGGATTCAGAATGTGGGAGGTATTGATTTTAAAGTGATTTTTGCTGCTGAAAATTCAAATAAATTCCAAAAAATTAGGTTTTGGAAGGGAAAATCAGTTGAGAATGTGGGAACACTTGGGCCCACGGCACAGGCCACACTAGTAGATATGGGAAAGTAGGAAAGAATGAATGAATGGGTTAACATAGATGAAATTTTAGCTCTGGATGGATGGTGAATTAGTAGAGATGGAAACAACGATTGCATGAATAATAGTGAATTAATTAATAGAGATGGAAACTAGCAAAGGATGGATGACAAACAATCAGAGTATGGATGATGACCTGATGAATAAAGATGGAAACTAGAAAGAGAAAGAATCACTCACAAAAATAGAGAAATGGGTCAATGATGAGATTAAAGAACAAACTACCAAAGGTTGGATGGATGGATGGATGGATGATGAACTAACTAGTAAAATGGAAACTAGAAAATGAATGAATGATGAACAAATAGATAATGGATGTTGATCAATAATTAGATGAAAAAAGCAATGCATCAAACAAACTACCAAAAGATGGCTGATGAAAGTCTCACTAAATATCAATATGGATGGAAATTTAGCAAAGAAATTGATTTGATGAAAGCTAAGGACCATTTTTTTTGGGAGGCTAATTGTTCAAAGTGTAAGCTTGATACTTTATTCCATTAACAATGAGATTTTAGTAAGAGGGTTTACTTTCCACTAATTAATTAAAGGGACCGTCAAGGGATCTAGTTTTTGACACCATGGATGAAGTTGTCCATTATATGGATGAATTTTTTTTGACTATGTGGTTCATCGAAAAATATGGATGAATTTGTAGACTATATGGATGAAAATATCGACTACAGGCATGAACTCCTTGACAAAATTTGGATGAATTTTTCGACACCATGGATGAAGTTTTCAGATCGGCTGCTAGCCGAGTATCTTGGCGACGTGACCATCGGCGGCCCCGTTGCGATCACGAAGTGGCGATGGAAGAGGATCCTTGATGCGAGGCGGAGGAGTCGGGTTTGCGGCCGTGGCGTCTTCGCCCTTCTGTAATTCTCCCAACTTCTCAGATCCAGGAATGGTGAGCATGCGCGGATGCGGAACCAAAGCGCGGGAGACATCGCCCCACCAGTCGGGATGAGAGGTGTACCATTGCATGGTTTTGAGTAAGCCTTGGTCCCACGAAGTGCGTTCGCGCCAACCGAGGGCCTTGAGCTTGGCGTCGTCCAAATAGTAGCGCTGATCGTTGAAGGGACGATTATCAACGAATTTGATGCATTTGGAAGCATCGAGATTGAACAAACCGATGATATCCTTGGCGACGTCCAACACACGACGTTCCTTTTTGGTTCCGATGTTATAAACATGGCCCACGCTTCCCTTGTGAAGCACAACATCGAAAGCTTCAGCTACGTCGTCGCAGTAAAGATAGCTGCGCACATTCGACCCATCTCCATGAATGGGTAGTGGCTGTCCTTGCATTGCTAAGAGCATGAACTTGGGAATGAGCTTCTCCGGGAACTGGTTAGGTCCGTAAACGTTGTTGCCTCGCGTGGTGATAATGGGTAAACCGTAGGAACGACCGTATGCCATGACCAGCATTTCCGCACCAGCTTTGGTAGCAGAGTAAGGATTTGTTGGGAGCAGTTGACAAGCTTCATGGTTTCCCACGATTGCATCAGCCTCGGTTTCACCATAAACCTCGTCAGTACTCACGTGAATAAACCGTTTCACGCTACCCACCAGTTTGCAAGCCTCCAGTAGCACATGGGTACCGTAGATATTGTTTTTGGTGAACTCGAAGCTGTTGCCGAAGGAGTTGTCCACATGGGTTTGTGCAGCGAAGTGCATGATGGTATCGATATGTTCAGTGATAAGCAAGTAGTTGACCAGATCTGCACTCCCCACGTCTCCTTTCACGAACTTGAAATTATTATTCTGGGAATTCGACGACTTGTGCTGCAAGCTGCAGAAGGAAGGTCCCAGATTGTTCAGATTTGAACAATAGTCCAGCTTATCTAACACTACCAGCTTGTACTGCGAGTATTTCTGAACCAGTCGATTCGCTACATGCGATGCGATGAATCCCGCTGCACCTGTTATGAGGATATTTCTCGGCGTGTAATAATTATGAGATGCAGGTGTCTCCATTTCCAACAGCGGATCCTCCAAGTGCATGTACTACAAGCAGCAGCAAACAGATCAAGCTCGACTCTAGAAAAGAAAAACTCACCCAACCTTGGGAGACAATAATTCAAAACCAAAAAATCAAAAAATTCAGATGATGTCGCGATCACTGCCAGGAAGCAAAATTTAGATGGAAAAATGGCAAACAATTTACATGTAAAATCTAGAAGCTCGCTCGCTCGAGAGAGAAGAGAGGAAGGAGAGAGGGGGATGGGAACGAGTGGTGTGCACTGTGGAAGCTAGCCATTGTGTGTTCCTTAAAAAGGCTAACCAATAATCATGGGGTCACGTTCGCTTGGTTCTCTTTGGACACCGACTACCCACGTCCTGGAAACCCCCCCCCCCCCCCCCCCCCCCCCCCCTTTTTTTTTTTTTTTTTTTTTTTTTTTTTTCTTTTTTTTTCGGGTGTTTGTAAACAACCCCCCACAAAAAAACAAA
>Ga0116231_10005819_pt1 | contig 24028 bp, 17 predicted proteins | sample S1TSphgellanicum_2_FD_89695 | JGI IMG/M metagenome (GOLD analysis project Ga0116231, IMG submission 89695) | Host-associated microbial communities from peat moss isolated from Minnesota, USA - S1T2_Fd - Sphagnum magellanicum MG | ecosystem: Host-associated > Plants > Peat moss > Unclassified...
AAAAAAAACACAGCCAAAAAAAAAAAAAAAAAACCGAACCATTGAAAAAAAAAAAAAAAAAAAAAAACCCCTAAAAACCCGTTGTGTTCACATTATCAGAGTGACTTTCTGTTTGGCCTCAATGGTTCCAGCCATCGACTTTTATTGGATTTTTGTTGGCTTTGGTATAAATTTTTGAAAAATAAAAAATTGGTCAGTTATAAAAGAAAATGGAAAATTTAGAAACCAATATCTAATTATTTGACCACCCTTGTTATCCTCTTATCCTTTGGAGCTCCACTTTGGCTCGCTGCGCGTTCGTTGTGGCCCAAGCTCTCTCTTGCGATTGCGCTTTCCGCACATCGTCTTGCTGTATTCGCAGCGATGGCAGCCCTGCAGCAGGCTAGGGTTTTGGGTGGAGCCCAATGTGTGGCAGCTATAGCTTCGTCTTCCAGAAGTTGCAGAAGTGGATTGTGCGGGGAGAAGAAGATTCAGTTGAGGTTGCATGACAGGAAGAGCGGCATAAGCTATGTGGGTAACAGGGGACGGCGGACTGCGGTCGTCAGAGCAGCTGCCGTTGTCGATATTGAGAAGCTGGTGTTGGATGTGAAAAGCTTGACGCTGGAGCAGGCTCGGATTTTTACGGACAGGTTGCAAGAGGAACTAGGGGTTACAGCGGCTTCCTTCGCCCCTGCTGCCGGCGCCGCGTCACCAGGAGCTCCTGCAACCGAGGCCGCTCCTGTTGTGGAGGAGAAGACAGAATTCGACTTGTTCTTGGATGAGGTGCCTAGCTCTGCACGGATTGCCGTGATCAAGGCCGTCAGGTCGCTAACCAGCTTGGGGCTGAAGGAGGCCAAGGACTTGATTGAGTCACTTCCAAAGAAAGTGAAGGAGGCAGTAGCTAAGGAAGAGGCGGAGGAAACTAAAAAGACTCTCGAAGCTGCGGGAGCCAAGTGCAGCGTAAAGTAGTAAGAAGAAGAAGAGAGCCACCAGCCCCTTTGTTTAGGGGGTTTTTTTTTTCCCCAAAAAGATTTCCTCAGCAAGATCTAGTTCAGACAGAGTTGCAACGTCTTTCTTTCTAGGGATTTGCTATTCAACCATTGTTTCTTGAAGCTTAATTATGCTGGTGTTTGCTGTGTATTTCCTACACCAAACTTCAATTTTGACAATCAAGTACTGCAGTGGAGGAGGTTCCCTACTTTCTCACTGAAAATGCTCACTAACTGCCCGCATAATTGTTTCCGTGTATAATTGCAAAAGTAAAGCAGCCAAATCTCAGACATATGAAGCTTGAATTGAGAGTGTGATGGTAGAATCAAAATGTTTGTGATAATTCAATTGAGTACAATGGTAGAGTTAACATGTTCGTGATGATTCAACGGAGAGCGCAGAAGGGAGATGTTTGTGATGATTCAACTGAGGGTACAATTGCAGGATGGAGAGTTTGTTTTGCTCTTTGGTTGCTTGGTTTGATGCAGCACCCCTGCACTTCTGCACTTAGCCCAAATGCTTTTGGGGATGCAGAACTTGCCATTGGGTATCACAGGTGAATGGTGAGTACAATTGCATGAGCATACATACAATAGATTCCAGACACAAGTATGTGCACAAAAAACAAGAGTAAATAGTTCACTTTTCCTACCCATGAAGAAGTTGCATTCCTTCATAACTTTGAGTGGTGCTTTTGAGATGCAAATAATACTATGGCAAAACAGGTGAAAGTACAGGCATTGTGAGAGAGCTAATAAAAAGACAACCTTAATCTCATTGATGAATGAACATTGTGACTAATACCAGAGACAGAGAGGACAGCAACCCATTCTCTTGTAGCCAGAAATTGTAAATAACCCAAGGTCCAACAAGTAGAGAAGATAATGGATGTGACCCTGTGATAAATGTCCATTGGTGTCAGATCAAGAGAACCACAACTGTGATGGGATCTCAAAACAGCCATAATGGGCAATCACACATCCTCATGCCCAGTAGCGGTTAGAGAAGCGTCTTTGTGTCTGTTTTCCTTTGTCTCGAGTGCTGCCATGGTCACTCTTTGCCACCACCTTCATACCCCTATCTCTAGACTGTGGTGCTGGCTTGTTTGTTAATGGTGTCTGGCTCATGAATGAGGTGCTATGATGATGGAAAGAACCTAAGAGCTGCCTGATGTGTCGGCCAGAGCCCGTTGATATTTCTGATGAGAGAGACTGTCCATTTTGATGATGAAGAGGTTCTGAGTCATAATCAGAACTATTGATGGAAGTGCTGGACAAATTTTGTGAATTTGGCTGACTGGAGGTTGCCACTGAAATTCCCGTTCTGCCTGGGGCTGAGAAGTCTTCTTGGGGACTAGAGTCACTAGCTGCAGTAGAGTCCTTGAATAATGGCAAAAGTGCTTGCACAACTTCACCCATGGAAGGCCGATGTGACACTTCAGGTTGCACACACATGGAAGCAATGGCAGCCATCCTTCTATAATCATCAAAATGGAAATTATTGTGTAGACCAGAATCTACCAGCATTTCTAACCCTTCTCTGCTACGGAGGAGTGGGCGTGCCCATGTAACCAAATTTTCTTGGCCGTGTGGTTGAGATATGTCCACAGGCTTGCGCCCTGAAAGAAGCTCTAGCAACACAACACCATAACTGTACACATCACTCTTCACTAGAAGATGCCCTGTCATTGCATATTCAGGTGCCACATACCTGTCCCAACCACACAGAGCTGAAACCATTGTCAACCATGCTAAAGGAATTCCACTTCTAGAGATGATAGGATTGAAACACTGAAGCCCAGCTTGTCCAAGGAAGAAGAGCAAATTTTGCTTCCTTTTAAATAAAAGATGAGAGAAGACAGACACTTGCCCAAAAGTTCCCATCACTCGTGTTGAAACATGCTGACTTTTTCCTCCATCGGCAGCTTCTTTAGCTAACCCAAAATCAGACACCTTGGGCGTAAAATCATCTTCAAGCAAGATGTTACTAGCTTTGAAATCACGATGGATAACTCTTGGGTTAGAATCCTCATGCAAATAAGCCAGCCCACGTGCTGCCCCCAATGCAATCTTCACACGTGCCTTCCACTCCAATGGTGCTATTAACCTGTCTGCACCTGTTGATTTGGCCACCAGATTGGCTCAGCTTAGATGTTGTCAAGCATCCTTCTGGCTATCTTTAACGTACCGAGAGAAAGGGTCAAGCATGCTTGCACTACCTGCTTGGAAAGTCCCCAACATCACTCTTGAAAATCTGTCCCTCAAGTCAGACCCCTACAGACTGCTAAAATGGTAAGCAAACATTCTCTGATGCTGGTGGATTCATACCAGTGTAGTGTACATACCATGCAAGTGTGACTCAACACTGCCATTGGGGACAAACTCGTAAACCAAGAAGCACATGTGATTCTCTGTGCATATACCAATCAGTGTCACAAGGTTGCGGTGATGCAGCCTACTCAGCATTTCTACTTCGGCAATAAACTCATAATTTCCTTGTTGATGAACACAGGTCAGCACTTTAATGGCCACACAAACACCATTATCTAAAACTCCCCGATATACCCGTCCAAACCCTCCTTCTCCCACAATGTTGTCAATCTTGAACTTCTCAGTTGCTCTCTCTAACTCTGCCAAGGAAAACCTTCTTGTACTGCCAGTATATGCAGGCATGCCTGATTCAAACATTGTTGTTGACATTCCTGGCAGGTTTGAATCTCCAGCTGCAAATATGCACACCGACTGTCAAGGCGTGCCACCATGGTTAGGTTTCTCATGGGTCACCCTCACCCACAGTAGAAAGGAAAGGGGCAGTGGGCTGCAGACACTAATCAAAGGAACTATCAGGCTCAAGGACTACCTTGACATGTCCAAAACAAAGTCTCAAGAACTTCAGCTATCTCTTTATATACATGTACAAATATGTGCTGAAGCCAACATGAGTAAGAACCTCTTCCTGGTCTATAGGAGAAGCCATACAACACAGTAGTGCCAACCTTTTGTTGGTAAGCTCTGTAAAGGCTCTACTACTGATGTACATGCTGAAGATTACTTGCTTCTCTCTGTGTGTGAAGCAATCTTCCCTTATTTTCCCCTGTGGAACTCAACAATCACAGAAAGGAATTGTACCTGGATGTTGTTCGGACTGTCTGGAGGTTGACATAGAAACAGGCTCAATCACTGCAACAGATCCTTCCCGAAGGCCACAGCGCCACAACCGCATGAACCAAATGACTCCTAAAGAAATTACTATGCCAATTGCTGATGCCACGGCAATCAAACTAATTTTTTTATGGTTCATTTTGAGGCCCCCTTTCTTGGTACCAACTCCCTGGGTAGTCCCTCTGTTGGTTTGTGGGCTGCTGGCATGAGGAGCTTTGGAACCAGGAAAAGGAGGAAGGCCTACAGGCATCCGCACAGCAAATTTTGACTTGACATGTCAGAACTAGTTTTAAAAGCAAGCAGCTGATTTTCCTGAAACACTCCATACCCATAGATGGAACAGACATTATATGAATGATCTAAGAAACAAATCAGGCTGTCCAGCAACAAAACCAGTCTAGCAGCTTCTGCTTGCTACACTGTAAATAACTTTCAGATGCACAGTCGCACCTTCGAACCTGAAGCATCTTGCATTTCTTACAGAATTCTGGTCCTAATTCCTAACATTGAACAACCTAAACAGTTTCCACAATATGAATTTTCACCTGGGTATTGCACACATACAACTTTGTAGGATGGCCCGAAAAGTAGTTTGTCAAGGATAACTTGTTGGGTCCACAATCGCGAGGCGAGAAGCACAGCTGTACTATTGTCAAATACTTGGTGTAAAGGGACAAAATCTGCATTTACATCAGTCTGATCCAGATCTGGATCAACAGCATTTGCTCCTACTATTCGCACTTGGCTTTGTAGCAGCAAGAGCCCATTTGCAAGCTCCCTAGCTAACTCTGGGACTAATGGGAAAAGAACCTCAAGGCTGATCTCCAGTTGCAGGGTTGCTTGCATAGGAACAACACATCTCCATGGTGAGCCTGGTGGTGTATTTGTGTAACCCTCTTCGCATACACAATCTGCATCAGAAAAATGGATGTAAAGAGTGGAACCAACCTGTCTATCTCCTGTTTGTCTTTCCTCGGTGTCCACACTAGACACCTTTCGCAAATGCAATGAATCAGTACAATGCCAATTGTTCTCATATCATCTCTTACTCCTGCAGGGTCTTAAAACATATATCTTTCATAAGAATAGAGAAATCTCCATTCTCACAATGAAGTAAAAACCCACACCAAGGTTAACACCTCTTGAAGAAGCCAGAGAAAGCTCCAAACTAGGAAAGATAAAAACAAACAGAAAAAACAAAAAACAAAAACCCTGCAGTATGAACAAAAGTGCCAGTCTCACACTTGTTCAGGGACCTTCAACAGTAATATGTATGATAGTGACTTAACTACCACAACTTCCCCACTGACTTCATCAGCTCCCTACAGTATATGTTTTAAAACTCCCTACAGGGTTTTTAATCACATATGTGCATGGTAACAAGTGTTCTGGAATGCCAGAAGTTCTTTATATGTACTGGTATCTCAAACAAAATGCTTGCAGCTTTACTCAAGAACAAAGCTCTGCCCAGGACAACACTGAAAGTAATGCACCTGGAATGCTGGAATCCTAAACTACTCACTCTCTTGTTATGGAAAATCTGACCACTGAATTGAAGGCAAATTCAATTAACAGCACAGGACATTTTGCATTATCCATTTTGTCCTTGAGTAGCAGAATGAAGGTGTGAGCCAACCTAGCTTGTTATTTCTACTAAGCACTGACCTTGACAATTATCTCACCGTGGAGAATTGCTGCTTGGTGTAATTTGAGCATATGCAGGCACTGTTAAAAATAGGAGGAAAGACACAAAATCATCATCATCCAGGATGAAGTAAGATGAGAGCCAAAAGGTGTAGAGAAAGATGTCATGCACTGGTGAACTACCTGGGGCTGTTGGTCCGCTTGCAAAAGATGCAGGTGTTGGAGCAGGTGCTGTGACAAGAACATGAGGCAAAGAACCCATCAGCCTCATACAAATGTTATGAAGAGAAACAGGGAAAATGAAGAGTAAAAAGAGAAAGCAGAGTTATCTGACTTGTTCATATTGACCAATTTTGAATTGGATAATGGTACCCAAGCAACCCTTGAGAACAATGTGTGCTCTCATAGATTGAACATATGAAATAACAAGTGATAGAAGAACAACTGTGGTATCAACACCTTGAGAACATGGTGTTGCAGATGGTGTGTCACCAGTAGGCAGAACTGGTGGACCAAGCCCTGCTGAGAAATGAATGGTAGTATAATCTCAGCCTGACACACCTATAAAGAAGATAAGTAGGGAACAACAGAGCAACAAGAATACCAAGATTGCCTAAGTGTCGGTACTTCTCAAAAACTTCCTCAGCTGAAAAATTGACAGAACTAAATGTGCTTCTGCAAACTGCAGACATACAAGTACAAGAACACAAAGTCCTTGAGCAATTACCTGGTGATAGAGAACCTGCTGTTGGTGTTGAGGCTGGTTCTGATGCTGGACTTGCAGGTGTTGAAGATGGTGTTCGTGATGGTGTGTCTGCACTTGCTGTAGGTGATGCAGATATTGGGGTAGATGGTGTGTCTCCACTCAGTGCAGGCACTGAGGATCCTGAACCTGATGGTGGACTAGTGGCAGGTGCTGAAGGTGATGAGCCTGATGTTGGGTCAGCACTTGGTGCAGGTGTCGTGGATGCTGGGGCAGATGGTGTGTCTCCACTTGGTGCAGGCACTGAAGATCCTGAGCCTGATGGTGGAACAGCTGCAGGTGTTGAAGGTGATGTGCCTGATGGTGCATCTGCACTTGCTGCAGGTGTTGTGGATGCTGGTGCAGATGGTGTGTCTCCACTTGATGCAGGGACCGAAGATCCTGAGCCTGATGGTGGAGTAGCTGCAGGCATTGAAGGTGCTGTGCCTGATGGTGGGTCTGCACTAGCTGCAGGTGTTGCAGATGCTGGGGCAGATGGTGTGTCTCCACTCGGTGCAGGCACTGAAGATCCTGAGCTTGATGGTGGAACATCTGCAGGTGTTGAAGGTGCTGTGCCTGATGGTGGGTCTGCACTTGCTGCAGGTGTTGTAGATGCAGGGGCAGATGGTGTGTCTCCACTTGGTGCAGGCACTGAAGATCCTGAGCTGGATGATGGAATAGCTGCAGGTGTTGAAGGTGATGTGCCCGATGGTGGGTCTGCACTTCCTGCAGGTGTTGTGGACACTGGTGTCAATGGTGTGTCTCCACTTGGTGTGGGTGATGAAGATCCTGAGCCTGATGGTGGAGTAGCTGCAGGTGTTGAAGGTGTTGTGCCTGATGGTGGGTCTGCACTAGCTGCAGGTGTTGAAGGTGATGTGCCTGATGGTGGGTCTGCACTTGCTGCAGGTGTTGTGGATCCTGGTGCAGGTGGTGTGTCCCCAGATCCTGTGTCTGATGGTGGACTAGCTGCAGGTGTTACAGATGGTGTGACTCCACTTGGTGCAGGCACAGATGATCCTGAGTCTGACGCTGGACTAGCTGCAGGTGTTACAGATGGTGTGACTCCACTTGGTGCAGGCACAGACGATCCTGAGTCTGATGGTGGACTAGCTGCAGGTGCTACAGATGGTGTGACTCCACTTGGTGCAGGCACAGATGATCCTGAGTCTGATGGTGGACTAGCTGCAGGTGCTGAGGGTGCTGACGGCATGTCTGCACTTGCTGCAGGTGTTGAAGATGCTGGAGCAGAAGGTGTGTCTCCACTTGGTGGAGGCACAGAAGATGCTGAGTCTGATGGTGAGCTAGCAGGTGTTGAAAGTGGTGTGCCTGGTGGTAGGCTGGCACTTGCTGCAGGTGTTGCAGATGCTGAGTCAGATGGTGTATCTGCACTTGGTGCAGGCACTGGTGACACTGAGTCTGCTGGTGTATTAGCTGCAGGTGTTGATGGTGCTATGTCTGGTGGTGCACTTGCGCTTGCAGCAGGTGTTGCAGATGTGGGGGCAGATGATATGCCTCCACTAGGTGCAGGCACTGAAGATGCTGGGCCTAATGGTGGGTTTGCACTAGGCACAGGTGCTGAAGATGTTGTGACTGATGGTGGAACTGCAATAGGGGCAGGCACTAGAGATGCTGGTGAGTTTGCACTGGATGCAGGTGTTGGAGCAGGCACTGCTGCAAACATAAGGAAGTCCAGAACTCATCAGCATCATGCACCTGCTAGGAAGAGATTAGAAAGAGAAGCAGTAGAGAACAAAGCAAAATGGCAAGAGAAGGTTATCTAATCTGTCTGCAGATATATATTTGTGTGAAAGATACCTTTGACACAGAGGCAATATAATAAAACAGTGCATGCTTTTGTAAGGTGGTGAACTTGAACTACCAAAAACTACAGACCTTGAGAGATTTCTGGGCTTGGTGAATCTGCCATAGGTGTTGTGGCTGGGCCTGATGGTGAATCTGCTGCAGGCATAGGTGTTGGAGAAGGCACATCTGAGAACATGAGAAAGTAGATGGCACTCTAGATCAGCATTGTGCAGCTGCTGGCTGGAAGAGAACCAGCAAACAGGACAAGAAATGACATGGATTTCTGAAGAACTGGCATCTGCCAATATTTGGAGAAAAATCATTAGCTGGGGCACTGTGATGAAACAGCACATGATTTTGTATATTGACAAATAACAAGAAGAAACACACCTTGATAATTATCTGGGGCTGGAAAGCCTGCAGTTGGTGTTGGTGCCAATCCTGATGGTGAGTCCGCAGCAGGTGCATATATTGGGATAGGCACTGCAGACAACAAAGTGCAGTGAAGCAGTCATCAGTATTGTGTGCCTACTGTGACAAGGATCAGGAAGCAGCAGAGCAACAAGAAATGACACAGTTGTCTGATGTGCTGGCATTTGACACTACTTGGAAAGCAATCTCAAGATCAGTGCAATACAACACAGCTCTGCATGGTTTTGGAAACTGGACATGAAAGCATCCTAGAAAGAAGAAACAGACCTGGGGCTGGAGATCCAGCAAGTGGTGTTGATGGGGAGTCTGCACTAGCTGCAGGTGTTGGAGCAGCAGGCACTGCTAAGAACACAAGGAATTTATAGGACTACTTGTCAGTGCCAGGCAGCAAGCTTGAAGAGAAACAGCTAAAGAACAGAGCACCAGGAAAGACAAGGAGGTCTATTAACTGTTGTATCTACAAATCTGAACATTTGTAGCTTCATCCAAGTCCAAAGCAATATGGCAGAATGGGCCATTCTTTTCTACAGTCAAGATGAAACTACCAAAATGTATAGATATCTGGGGCCAGAGAACTGGAGGATACCCACTGGATGTTCAATCACTTGCAGTACAATGTTTTGACAAGACTGAGTGACTTGTGAATAACCAGTGGTTTGTATTCACAGCTTCTCATTCTCATGTGCATAGTGTGGTCAAATTTCAAGTTCAATCACATGCTTCAACATAGCTTGTGATGACAGGGGCATTCCTTTCAGCAATGCTATCTTGAGCCACAAGACATGATTCTTTATTCTTTGGGTGCAGCAGCAATAGGCACAACAACTTCCAAAAATACAAGGAAATATTGGGTTTGAAACAGGTGAACTACCTGGTGCTGGAGAAGGGCTGATTGATGCCTCTGGACTGGGAGAAACTGTCGGAGCAAGCACTGCTGAGAACACAAGGGACAATTTGTCCACGTCACAGTAAGAAGAGAAACAGTTGAAAGACAGTGAGAAAAAATAAAGGTGGAATGATTTACTGAATTGCTCACATCTGCAGTTGTACTTATCACATGTCAACTCTACTTTAAATCAATGTTAGACAACACTTGCAGAAGCTTCTGGAAATTGGATGTGCAAACTCGGACCAGACATTGGATTTTCTAGACCTTGAGAGCTATGTGGTGCCAATGAAGGGAAGTTTGTATCCCTGGTGCCCCTGCAGTGCATGCAGCTGCAGGAACTGCTGATAGAGACAAGAAAATGGACTTTTCAGGTAGCTAACTACAAGATACATAGTTAAAATCAGAGCAACCAGTTAAAGATGAACCAGTTTGTGGATATTCTGACAAATCAGTCTTTAGTCAAAGCTAGACAATGCAATAGCACAAACTTCTGCAAATTGGAAATGGAAAGATGACCATATGGGATTTGAAGACTACCTGGTGCCAGAGAAGGGGCAATTGAAATCCCTGGTGCAGATGTTGGAACAGTTTCTGCTATGAATACAAGAAGGAGAAAACTCATCAGTCTCATGCATGTACAGGGAAGAGACAACAACAGGGGACAGGGTTGTTAAGAGGTGAATCATCTATCCATTTGTAGTGCTGAAAAGTCAAACTTTAGCCCACAGAACTATGATGGAACAGCATGCTTCTGGAAATTGGATACAAGAGCACCAAAGGATACTGACCTTGAGAACTACCAGGTGCTGGATCAGTAGGGGCATTTGGTGTCACCCCTGGTGCCTCTGTAGTGGGTGCAGGTGCTGCAGCAGGCACTGCTGAGAGCAAAAAGAAAGCACAGAACTCATCAAGTCATACAGCTAGCAAGAAGAGAACCAGGAAAAAATATTGGGTTTAGCGATATATATTTCTCAAGGCAAAATGATAAACAGCACATGGTTCTCACAATCAGGCTTGGAACCATCATAGAGTTGCATGTGATTCTTCTGACAATAGCACCAAAAGTAAAGACCTTGAGGACTACCTTGGGCTGGAGAATAAGCAGTTGACACTGGAACAGATACTGCTAATGAAACATAGAACTCATCAGCATCATGCATCAACTTGGAAATGAAGGGGGCTTACACGATGGAGGTTTTTACCAAGGGAAAAGGAGGAGAGCAAAAAAAGATGGGGTTGGAGCTTAAGTACTGGTTCCTACCAATGTGTAGTTCTCAGAAGTCAAAGTCTCCAGTCCAACGCAAAATATTAGAGTAGCAAGCACACACCTTGAGAACTACCTGGGGCTGGAGAAATTGTGATTGTTGTTGATGGTGCCTCCACAGTGGGTGTAGGTGATGATGGATCAGGGACTGCCAAGAACATGGAATCAACCTTAGTAAGCATCATGCATCAACCAGGAAGAGGGGCAAAGGAAAAAGGAAGAAAAGGAAGAAGGGCTGTCCTATGTGATGGTCTATAAGGCTGTAATTGCTAGAAGTCAAAACACCTAGCCAAAAAAAATAGACTGGCTGTGCAAGCAGTGAGAGTGCAGACCTTGAGAATTAACTGTTGTTGGAGACAGGATGATAATTACAGTCCATGATGCCTCTGGACCAGGTGAAGGTACTGAAGCAGGAAGAACATAAGGAAGCAGGGAACTCATCAATTTAGGCAACAAGAAAAGGTAATTCTGTGAAGCAATGGTCTCTTCAAATTCTGTTTCCAATAAGGTGAATTATCTGGTCCATGGAAATACCGCAGAACAGAAGTAGTTTTGTAAACTGGATGTGGAAATACCAGAATTAATAGTACCTGGCACTGAAGAAGGGGTGCTTAGAGTCCTGGGTGCTTCTGCAGGGATTGGGCCAGGCACTACCAATATTGGTGCTGATGCTTCATCTGCACCAGGTGTAGGTGTTGCAGCAGATACTGAAAGGATTGGTGCCCATGCTGTGTCTGCAACTGGGTGCAGTTAGCACTAAGAATACAAGGAAGCATGGAACTCTTCAGTGCCCTGCATGCATCTACTACTAGAAGGATGGAAGTAGCATGATAAGAAATGTCAAAAGTTCTAACATGCCCATCCCATCTTCAGTGTCCAAAAGCAGTATGTTAGGAGAGTACTTGTCTACAACATAGCAGGTGGTCAATAACTGACCTTGAGGATAATCTGGTGTCAGAGAAAGTTTGACTGGTGCCTCTGCAATGGGAGGAGGTGTTGTACCAGGCACTACTGAGGATATGAGGAAGCAGAGATTTCATAAGTTATACAGCAAATCAGCAAATGAGAAGATAATCACCCAAGATCCAACTGAACAGTAAGAACAGAATTTGCTGCCTCAAGCACTCTGCAACATACTGATCTATATTTCTATGAAACCATTGATCACAAGTCAATAGCTATATGATAGGACAATGCATGTTATTGAAGCAAACATGAAAATATCAGAAAGGAAAGACCTTGAGAATTATCTGTGCCCAGAGAACTGGAAACTAGTGCTGTTGATCTGTCTGCAATACATGCATGCATTGGATCAGTTACTGCACAGTACCCATGAGAAGCAGAGTTCTGCTGATTGCCATGATATTTCTAGGAATATGAGAAGCAAGAAAAAGCAAACAAACAAACAGAAAACAAGCAAAGAAGAAAAGAACAACAAAGAAGGGATTGTCTGAAGTGCTGGCATCTACCAATCTCATCTCCGAAGGCTAGCATGAGTTATGAATAACATGTATGCTTATTAGAATTGGATTCAAGGAACAAATTGAAGTGCAAATGCATTGGCATGCAAAGATAAGAAAAATTGTCAAGACCTTGAGAAGAATCTGGAGGTGGAGAATGGTCACTTGGTGTCCTTGGATCATCATTTGCAATAGCTGCAGACACCACAGAGAGTACAAGCACATAGAAGAATTCATTACAATCAGGGAGATGCTATGAATGAGGAGAAAAAGGAATTAAGCAAGCCAGAAGGAAAGATAAGGTGATCAGTCTCAACTGCTGAAATTCACCAACAGGTGTATCATAATTCAAGGTCAATTCAAGCATGACAAAAAACATGTTTTAGAAGCAGATTCAAGCACAGAACTCATCAGCCTCGGGCAGCTGTACTCCTAATCTCTGTGATTCAGAGCTTGCAATTTTCTCAGAAGTTGATTCAGAGCAGGAAGCAATACAAAAACTTGCAATGCAAAGTTGTTGTTTTGAAAATCCGACCTGAAAGCTCAGGATGATGATGCCCTTCTACAGTAGGGTACACTTGATTTGATTGAGTACCAAGTCTTGATCTGCTACAATTCTCAATGCAACGGCGACTGTGATCACAACTGTTTCCATGACGATGTCGAAGAACATGTTGGTCAGGAGTTCGAGCTGATGAAGTAAGCGAATGCCGTCCTTCACTTGGTGGTGGGGATGCAGGCAGTGTCAGAAGTGGCAGATAGTTGTGGTATAGCCAGTATTCAGACAACACCACTGAATCCAATGAATGTCCAACACGAGCAGAAGGTGAAGTTAGGGCAGGAATCAACGCTGACGCTTTGGCTACAGCTGGAACCAGCGGAAAGAGGGTTCTGGATGCTGCAACTAGTAAAATTGCTGCAGGACAAAAGGGAGCGAACTCAGCGCTTGCGTTAGGTGGGGAGGAGAAAATTTTTAGTTATCCTTTGATGATGACTATGATGATGATAATGCTGGAAACTGCAGAAATGAATTTCCCAGGCCGCAAAATCTTCTGGCAAAATCTTCTGGCGCTGGTGTATGGAAATAAGTGCCAGAGGTTCAGCTGATAAGGAAACAAAACGTGAAGAGCATCTGAAGCATCACAAAAGCAGATCCTAGAACTGCTGATTGACCAGGCCGCTTTTTGTTAGCTACCTACTTTCTGGCGAAGAAGGGGTCAGATTGCTCCCTCGGGACAAAGGAATTGAAAAATCAGAAACAAGACAAAGAACTCTGTCATACGACCAACATCACGATCATGGATGTTGATTTCTCGCCGCGAACGAAGCTCGAATTCTGAATTCCTGGACCGAGCGGAATGGCAGACTTGTAACCTCAATCGCAGATCAACGCCAAGAGGTACAGCAGAAATCCAAAGGAAGAATAGAACGCATACAAAATAGAACATAATAGAAAACACACACACACAACATCCCAACGGAAAACAAGCATCCGCAATATGACAATCCATGCGATCAGATCGGGAAACAAAAAAAAAAACAACGCACGCCAAAACATCAATCAATGAGTATAATTTTTCAATGTTCACATACTTACCATGGCTAAAGCTTGGAAGAAGAAGCACTGCCAACAGCAACAACAACAACAGCACTGGAAACAACCCCGCAATGCACAATTGAGCACGCATTGCCGGCACGCATGCATGATGCCAATTACCACCACTCTAATTTCATCACAACATTCTCGCATCGATACTCCCGACGCATCTTCATACATACTTCCTACGACATTCTTCTTCTTCCCGGCGATACTATCAATTCAAAACAAAACTCTCTTTCCGAAAAATGAACGATCTCCCGGATACAAAATCCATTTTACTTACGCCTCAAAAATAGTAATATTTTTTCCACGCTTGCAACCAAGTGAGCGATCATCCCTAAACTTTTCTCCCACAAACAATAGCAAAGCAGCCAAGACTTGCTGCGAAATGCATACACTTAGAAGATAACAAAATTCTGAAATCAGCAGCAGCAATGGAGCAGCGATTCTTCATCAATAGAATTCATCATCCCCGTCTTTGTTATTACGCGCGATGTCGATGAGAACGCATGGAGCAGCTGCTGCATCGAACTAGAGTGTCACTACTTACAAGGCCTCACAAGATCACACAGTGACCTTCTTGTGAGCTACATACATTTGAAGAATGCATGTATTATTATTTGAAAAAAAAAATTAATTAAAAAATACTTGAAGGAGTTACTTACTGGTGCACAGAATTGATTTGTAACAACATACTGGACGCATCAGTCGAGCAGCGGCAGATCAATCGCAGCGCAGATTGAGCTGATGGGCGCTGTGAAACAACCAAGACGGGTTCAAAGTAAGCGAGAAAAGAAAAGACAGAGACGAGGCAGACAGACAGCGTCCAGACCAAAATGCAGCCACGCGACGCGGCAACTAAACGGTCTAAAATTTCAGTGATTTTTTTTTCTTTTTCTTTTTCTTTTGGTGGTGAGTTTTCGCCATTTAGCGAAATTGTTTTTGGTAAACAACGTATTCTGTTACAAATTCACTGTTTTTCTTTTAAAATTCTCGAAAAGACCATTTTAGGCCCCCAAAAAAATCAGCCAAAAATCGCCATAATTGCCTACAATATGAAAGGGTGTTTAAGATTTTCTACTTTCATATTTTGAATATCGCCAAATTTGGCTAATATAATTATGAATGAATTTTCTTGGAAAAAAAACTATGTCATAAATTCCCTATTTATAAAATATTTCACCAAAAGACTAATTTTTTAATTGCCAAAAATTGTCACAATTGCCGACAATATGAAAGGGTGCTTAAGATTTTCTACTTTTCATATTTTGATCACCACTTGAGCAACATCAGGAAATTGAAAAAAAACACAAATGCACACTAGTCTAAATGCAAGAAATGCAATTTTGAGGGCAATTTTTTTTTCGTATTTACAATAATATTACCTACTTGTTTTTTCCCCATATGTATTTTTGAACTAATTCTAATTTCCAGGCTTCTGAGCTTGGGCTTTTTGTGATTCTTTTTTTGGGGTTGTCAAGCTATTCTCAACATTGAGAGGAATTCAATAGCTCAAAAAAACCATAAAAATTTCAAGCTCTAGCTCACATTTGTTGCAACACTGAGCTATTTTTGATATTTTCGACATTGAAAATAGTTCAACAACCCCAAAAACCCACCAAAAAAACTTGAGCTAGAACTCAAGTCCAAACATGGACCCAATCTCAAGCTCATGTTCTTTTGGGTGTTTTTGTGGGTGGTTGAACTTGGGTCCATGTTTGGACCTAAGCTTTAATTTGAGTTCCAAAAAACAACAAAAAAGTAGTCAAGTTTGAACTCAATTTGAAGTTCAAGTTTGAGCTCCAAGTTGAGCTCAAGCTTGGCCTTCTAGTAAAGTTTTAGAGATTTCTTTACAAATCGAAAAAGAGTTTTGTAAAACTCACCTTGGAGCCTTGGTCTTCAATGGTTTCCGCATGGTTTCAAGATTTTCTCATTTTTTCCTTCTTCTTACATGAAGACAATTGAATGAAATGAAAATGAACTATACTCATAAATACTTAAACCCTAAAAAATAAAAGTTACTATGCTTTATGAACTCAAACTTTGGACTCAAACATTGGCAAACTTCAAAACATTGGTACCTTTTTTTGATTCAAGGAGGAAAGGTTCTAGGGTTTAATTTTTTGCCATCGGACTTCAATATAACCCATGCATTTGCATATATATATGTTTCAAATAATTATTTTTGTTCATGTCTACCTTTTGAATTCTCTTTTTTTGGAGGTTCGATGTTTAACTTTTCATACCACTAGTTTATGTGTAGTCGCCCCACCATTCTTGTCAACTTTGCTTTTATTATATTTTCAACATACTATTTTATAAAGTTTATTTGATGGTGTTTTTTCATGTAGAAGGAAAGTCAAATTTAACAATTTTGTGCAATAAGTCTAGATATGTGCAAATGACATAGAAATGATTGTGTGCAATGTTTGGTTTTCTCCCTAGTTCCATTCACATCTTTATGGATGTTACATGTGATCATAACAATAGAATCATAATAAGGATTTATCAATTTTTATTGTCTGGAGGTCATGGTCTATATCGGTTAATCATTGCAGGTAGATATAGAATTGTTAGGGACCAACTTCTAAAGAGTTCACATGACACCATTGTTACACCAACCATTGTAACAATTGTGGTAGACAAGATTTTCCTCCCTTTCCTTGTGAAGAAAAATTTGGAGAAGCTGCAAGTGATGTCCTTTTATTAACATCGACATTCATCAATTTGTGCAACTCATGTAATCAAAATGAAATGTTACCTCCCTCACTAAAACTTGTTTCTAGGCCCCCTTGTGCCACATGTTTTTTCTATTTTTGATCATGTTGTCGATTTGACTACTTCCAAAACTTCCCATTTGTCCATTGTCGTCAATTGCTTAAAGGTGATGACCCTCACCCCGAATATTTCAAACAAATGGAAAACTTTGATTTACAACATCATGAACATTCAAAAGGTCCTTTGTCTTCCAACTAGATTTTATGGTGGCATTTTATTTGAATTCCCACCCAAGTGGTAACTAACATGGCATTCCAGACAAATGTAAGGCATGGATAAGAAGCACAATGACCATGTTTGGTGGAAGCACAATGGCCATGTTTGGTGCAAGGTCAAGACAATTAACATAATAAACAACTTTCATTTGGGTTTTCATAGCAACAAATGTTTGGGCCACCTTTGATGTTAAAACAATTCTTGTGTTGAGTTTGTTCACTATGGTCTCCAAAATGAAATCACTTGGGTAAGTGACTTCACACATGTTCTTGTTGTGGGCCATTTACCCCATGGTCCTCCTATGTGCACATTTGTTTACAAATAATGTGTTGGTGTGCCTTTTTGCATTGATGTGTGCAAATGTAGAATCTATTATGTCATCCACAAACTCATCATCCGTACGAAGGTAACAATTTATTTCAGATGGCATCATGATTGTGTTAAAGACAACATGTGTAAGGAGTCAATGGAGGAGATCAAAGATCAAAGCATTCATTGACAAGGAGGTCTATTGCACACCTAGTGTAAAAAATTCTACAATTGTTTTGTTTTCCAATAAATCTTTATACCAACACTTATTCAAGAAAGATGGTGATGACCCTATTGAATTTCTAAAGGGCGAACAACTAAACAAGGTGATGGACAACTTCATGCCCTTGTGCTTTCCCAACATTTGTAATTTCATTGCATTATTCAAGCACCGTCCTACCAATAACGGACATATTGACAACATTATTCTACTAAAGTCAAAAAGTTATTACAACTAGGTTCAAGATAATTGTTTTCTTAGACAATTGTCAAATCAAAATGTTCATTGATAATGTTGATTTGGTCAAGTAAATGCAACTTGATGATGATTCGGAAAATGAATGGATTATGTTTGATCATTTCAAGCATGTAGAAGGATGGACCACCATGGCATGTGACATTTACAAGCCTTTGTATTATAAAGTCTTGACCATGTTGACATGTAATCAAAATCCATTGAAACTCAATGTGTTTTGTGGACAAAACTAAACAAGATTGTGCTCAAGCATGACTTCTCCAACACCAACTTCAAGGGGTTCATGACAAATAGTGGTTAGGCGAATTGGAATGTTACTAAAATTATTTATGGGTCAAGAGATCCCACCTTCTATATGGGTAGGAAGGAATGTACTTGCTTATTTAATTGAATTTTGTCACCAAAAAAACACACTAAACAATTAATTGCTCTAATGTTCCAAGACCAACATAAGGCATTGTACCATGAGTACAAACAATTCCACTTCTTTGGAAGAGTCCAATGTGCATTATGTTACAATCCAATGTTGGTGGTACTCCTTCGGGGTTGCTATTGAAAGTGCAATCCACAAACCAAATAATTGGATGGGGTTTTAACATTTATATGTCAAACAATGTGGAAGATTCATACATATTTCACACCAAGACATCATAAGTGGAAAAGACACATCGTGTATATAAGAATAATATGTATTTTTCATGCAATTTTACACTTTGAAGCCCATAGATTTTGCACAAACATATTGTTTTATGATTTTCACATAGATTTTGTTGAAATCTTGTGATATTGGAAATTTGTGATGCTTATCTATACACTATAACCTTTTTATGACTATGTGCAAAGTTTCCAAAGGGTCCATTCACGATTGGAATACCAAAAAGGAGTGTCTAACTAAAAAATGATTACAAAGACAACTTTGGATTTTTGTTTATCCTACATTATTATATATAATTGTAGTGGATTATTATATGCCAATAGATAAAATTATGTCTTTTTAAATTAATAAAAATATTTAAAATTAATTTGGATATTATGTAAATGTCATTTTGAGTCTTCTAAACTAAAGTAATCAAGTGTTTAAAGTACATCTTTTTAAAGGAATCAACAAGAGTGCCCGGGGGAAACTACAAAGAGCATAGAAAAACGCTCACCAACCTAAACAACAAACATACAATTGATTTCAAACTTTTTGTACAACAAAAACATGCTCCCTTCTATGAAAATACATGTTCATTGGCTGAACTTGATGAAAAACCAAATCAAAAAAAAATTCAAAATCTTGAAATTTTACAAGAAAGGGTTGCAAAGCAAAGGACTCATTTTTTAAACCATTTGATAAAAAAATATTATGTTCAATGGGTTCAAAATGTCTAGCTCTAGATGTGGGTCATGTGCAAGAAGTAATCTTGCAAAAAAATATGTTTGGTTATCCATTAAAACTCATTTTGGGAATTTTTGGGATTTTTTTTGTTTTTGGTTTTAAACCAAAATATTCATATAATGGATTATTTTGAACTATTCAATTTATCACTTAAGTTTGTTTCATGTAAATGTTATTTGTAAAAATTAACTCTAAAAAGTCCTTAAGTCCTTTTTTTCCTTTTTTGATACCCAAATTGTGAATGGACCCCAAGCAAATGTTATTGTACTAAACGTACTTGAATGATGGTCCATTGGGAAAAGGTCCAAATTGGAATGAACTTCATATGCATAAAGTTGATGAATCTAGAGACCCCATGCTATCGGTAACAACTATTGCAAAATATGCATTGGGTTATTATTATGCATCAAAGATGCCACATTTGGAGGGTGACTTGGAGGGTTTTTGGATCTCCCAAATGAAGTGTATCTCCCCTTGGGTTAAAAGGGGATTTGTGCAAACATGACCATGCTAACTTTTCTTGTCCATGAATCAACACAATATTCCATTTGCATCAACACCAAAGCACATGATGATAATCCTCTACCCATTGTTATGAAAGTAATTATGGGATTCATATCCTCATGCATAATGATGGGGAAGTTTGTGAAAGTATTTGTGGACATGGCATTTGGCGTACTAAAATTTTTCCTCCAAATCAATGCAATGTAATGTTTTGCAAAAGAACATTGACCATGAGTGCAAGGTGAAATTCATATCATTGAAAACAACTATTGGCATTCTTACTCCATGTTATGAATATGGTTGGTGAAATAATTTTAAAGGTGGTTCTCAAAAGTCACTTAGATTTTGGTTTTGTTGTGTTGATTTGAATTGATGAGTGGGAGGCTCCAAAAAGAAATATGTGTTTGATAGGCTTTTTATGTTCATAATATGGCATGTGTGGGAAGGAAATAATCTCACTTAAGATGAAGTAATAGCACTAAAAGAAACTAATTTTTTTCACTTTGAGTTTGTTAAATGTCTTCCTTGCAATCTATTTGGCAATGAAGGATTTGTCCTTGTGCACAAACCATATGTTTGACCAAACATCATAAAAGCAAAATTATATGGTGCCTTCTATGTTTAAACTTTCTAAGGAACATGAAAGCAAATGGGAGGTTGGACATCATCACAAACTTTCAATATCATGAAATTTCAATACAATCCATGTGAAAATAGTAAAATAATATGTATGTGCAAAATCCATGGGCTTTAAAATGTAGAAATTGCATGAATATATATATATATATATGTGTGTATTATTTAATATAAATAATGTGTCTTTTCCATTTATGATGTTTTGATGTGAAATATGTACAATTTATATTTTAACTAATCCATGCAATTGTTGTGATGTAATTTTTGTGTATTAAACATGAACATTCATGTATGGCGTTCAAAAACAATGTCTCAACCATTGAATACTTAAGATATTGAATACATATAAATATTGTTCATATTAACCATAACATGCAATCCATGTGATTTTTTAAGAAACCTATGAAAACCAGATTTTGCATGAAATTTGTACGAACCTATGAACTCAAGTAAGTTTGTGATGATATTCTAAAAATATATATTTTTCCATTTGTAAAAGTTCTTCCATCAAATTATGGATTCATCTATAACCTCGCCTTTAGTGTAGGTGAAAACAAAAATTATATCAATTTATAATTAAAGATTACCCAACCTACAATTGCATGAAATTTGTCACAATGATGGCAAATTCCATAAGGGGGCAAGGGAAAATGGGTGTCATAGTAAGCACATTTATTACATTTTACAACATGTAATGTATTGTGGGATGTTGGAAGAATTCATTCATTGTTTGAATTAGAATTGAAATGAAGTCCAATGTTTAATTAATGATGGTAGGTGGGTAGAGCTTTATCCCTTTTAAAATGTGAATTTTTTTCCATAATGGAAGACTTGTTGTAATGTGTCCACATGAAGAATGCATTACTTCTAAAATATTTGTGTTGTGTTCATTATATTGGTTTTGTTCATGAATGTGGAGTGCAAGAAAATGATTTTCATTGATATTGTTGATTTTTGAAAGATAGGTTTTCCAACCTTCAATAATTAACATAAAATTATTTTATGCAAATTAACATTTATACAATAATTTAAACTAGATATAAACATCCATCCTCACCTACATCCCCATTAATACCCATCACAAGGTTTTAAAATCCTTGTTCAATAGCAAATATACAAATGTATGCATATATGCCACATGGAAAAAAAAATTTCCAAGTTAGAGAATATTTTATTTACATGTTAAAGAATATTATATTAAAAGATTCCTTTGGGCTCACATGCTCACAAGCTAATGTTGTTGAGTTGAATGTACAAAAGTATTTACCTTTTTAATATAACATGCACATTCAATGGGCATCATGGAACAACTACATCAATCCATGTTGCCATGCACCAAATTGAAATATCCTAAGGTAATCCAATGTTTGATGGTTAACTTCATATAGTTCTTTGTTAAACATGCCCAAGTTAACAAATGCCCAAGTGTATTCACTTGGAAGATAATGCCTACACGCACGTGTTAGTGTCTTTTGTTATAATTGATCAAAGCATACATTGCCCAACTAACTAATGCAAGACCACTAATGTTGTTTGTTCATGTCGCAACCCTTTGGAGAGTGTGAGGATGAGACTCACACTCCCGAAATTTGGGACTTGGGAGTTCTCCGAGACTTCCAAAACTTCAAAGTTCAATTGTAGGAGTCAAAACACTTCACATTTGGAAGTTCTTTATATCATTGGAAAGCTATTGAAGTGTAGATGTCGAAAATGGCCTCGCATGGGCCATTTGGACATCTGCAGCACAAGTTATGGCAAAAAGAAGGGCCGGGAGTCAAACTACTAGTTTGACTCTTGATCATTAAAAGTCGGGAATCGACCCGACCCTAATGCGTGCAGGTGAAGTGCGACACACTGTTGGAAAAATCTCAAGGAGAACTACAAGTTTTCTTTAGACGTCAACCCAATCGGAGGTCTGAGCAAAGAGTTATGATCGCTCAAAGTCCCGGGAGTCCAAATCGGGACAATTTCGGGACTCCTCTTTGGGAGTCCCGAGACAAAAAGCCATTCGGATGTGGGTGCCGCAGAGAGGCACAAAATATACTATATGGGGGAAGGTGGTGGCTTCCCCCAAATCCGGGCCGTGGTGAGTCATGTGAATCTAGAATTGCCCATGGCTTGTCCTAACACCAAGAATGCTCTAGAAAATGAACTAACCAACTTGTTGGTTGGTTCTTAATACAAGTTTGAGTAAATGAATAGCTTGTCACTCTTCCTAGTCCCATCCCGGAACTTCAGCACGCCCCTCTACCCCTTTTAGTGCTGAAAGCTAGGAGCGTGCCCTGAGTTCCCCACAATTTCGCAACTTGAATAAATTAGCCCCGACTTGGGACTAACTAGGGACTTGGGAGCGCATCAGTTCACCACACCTATGGCCCAACATGTAATCCATGTGTGATTGATAATTCATGTGTTAGTGTTGGTCTCATAAGCACCATTACATCCTTTAGATGTATGTTTCATTGGGGAATCCCCCTGGACGAGATTATTCTTTAAGATGTACACAAAGGCATACCATCTACAATCAAATGCAAGTTCATTAATTTCTACTTCAATATATGCAACCCATTCAATGCCAATGTTCAAGTTGAAAATGATATTGGGCCTACACAATTAGTTCAAGATAATGAATATGAATTACCATTCATACATGTCCGAAAACTAAATTATAATCTTGTGTTTCTTTTTGTTTCAACAATTCATTCATTATCTCATATTTTGCCATTTTTATACTTAAACATAAACAAAAATCACATAGAGATTACCCATATTAATTGTGTTTATTTACTTGAATTCATCATTACTAACCAACTTGGATATATCCAAAGGTACCTACAATTCCAATAGTTAGTTAAACCAAATGTAAACTAGTAAATTGAATGTGCCTATTACCTAAGCGGTGGATATTCCCATCAGAGACCACCATGAGAAGAAAACAAACTATAATTCCTTCAATATGGAACTTTGTATTTCCCATGGGTGAAGTTGACCCATTCCATTATAAATGGGTGGAATTAGTGATAGTGGTTGGTTGGGGGACAATGTTTGGTCATTATAATCATATTCAGCCTCTAAAAATCAACCAATACGTACAAGGTAGACAAAACACACTACAAGCCCCTCAATTTCAATTTAATTTGTCATGCATTGTGCTATCAATAATTTGTATTGTCATCACCTTTTCAATTTGCTCACATACATATCACATCATTAAGTTTTATTATAATTAATGTTGCAAATGTGATGGATATCAGGGCCTACTTACATTACTCACTACACACCACCACGTTTGTGTATTGAACGATGTACATTTGCAAAAATTTGTTCAACTTCCAACCACATGCAATGTTTAGATCAAAATCTAAATTAAGGTCCATTGAAATTTTCTTTTGAGTTATATTGCATTAAGTCATATTGAAAAAAAATTATTACAAATGACACAAACCTATAATATTGTCAACAAAATTATCGGGCTTTAATTTCCTAAACCACATCAAAACCCACACATTCTCATCACAGTGTTTCAATGCATTTGGGACCCACGACTTTTGATGAATGTTGCTACAACCTTGAATGTTTGTTACAAGTGCATAGAGCTCAAAAAATCTACATAGTTATGTGCGAATCGTGATGACACAAAGCTTCAAGGCTAAAGATTTGTCAAGGCAATGTGAACTCATAAATGCTAGTCTCTAGCAACTAAATCTTTTGAAGAATAAGAAAGGTAAAATGTCAATACCATACACCCCCCCCCCCCCCCCACCA
>Ga0116231_10005820_pt1 | contig 24027 bp, 14 predicted proteins | sample S1TSphgellanicum_2_FD_89695 | JGI IMG/M metagenome (GOLD analysis project Ga0116231, IMG submission 89695) | Host-associated microbial communities from peat moss isolated from Minnesota, USA - S1T2_Fd - Sphagnum magellanicum MG | ecosystem: Host-associated > Plants > Peat moss > Unclassified...
AAAAAAAAATTAAAAAAATAAAAAAAAAAAAAAAAAAAAAAAAAAAAAAAAAAAAAAATCTTGTTCAGCCTTGACTCCTAGTGTAAAGCCCTTGGAGCCAATTTCAACTTTTGCACCTATAAGAATGCTTGATTTGGGTTGAACATTGGCCCCGACTCCTAGTGTAAACCGGGCCTAAGAGTGAGAGTCTCTAGGTGATGAGAGACAATAGAACCCGCAATAAAAGGGTCGAGGAGTCAATCTCTCCCATCCATCCATCCATCCATCCATCCATCACGTCATCGGGAAGAAACCCGTAGAGTGGTTCCCAGCTATGTGCACAAGTGGGTTTTGAGGCGGTGAAATCACAAGCAAGTGGGGAAGCGCACACACACACACACATATACACACACATTTTTGTGGATCTTGCTTGTGACTTTTAGTGTTATGTGAAAATACGAGAACCAACTTTTTGTCATTGGAAGGCCCATAAAGACCATCCAGTTGTGATCATACTTCACCTTATTTTGAAAAAAAGTTGTGTTCCTTTCTTGGTCCCCCCCACCACCCCCCATGGGATGAGCATGACCTACACAAAAAAGTTGAACCAAACAAACACTACAACCCCACCAAGCAAATATTGTGATTTCGCACGACCCAACATCCCAACACCCAGGTGAAGGAAAGTACAATATCCCCCCCTCCTTCCCTTCCCTTCCCTTCCCTTCCCCCATTTACATCCTTGAACCTCTTGTCACATTTCATCTCCAAATGTCATCAACTTTCATCTCCAAATGTCGTCAACTTTCATCCGTGATCAATCGTGGTGTACGTGCATGTTCATCCCTAATGATCCAAACATCTTCAACTTTCATCCTTCATCAATCAGGTACATGTACCTGCATATCATGGCAAACCAAACACACCTTTGAGCTGGCCTCCACATAAACAAACCCCACCACCACCACCACCATCACCATGGCTACTGGATGGGAGTGGTGAGAACTAGATGAGGCCAATGCACCAACTTGCAAGAACACCGGGCCCATTGAGTTTTTGAACTCCAGATGTTCTTCTTCTTCAAAGGCTAAAGACGTTGTGTGGGCTACCCAACAAACACAATCAACCAAGGGCTGAGAGAGATTATATAATCCAGTAGCTGGTGGCCTTGTGCTAGGTATGGGGAAATAATAATCGACAATAAGGAAGGCAAATCAAGCTGACCTATAATCAAGCATTATTTCTCATAACCAGCCCTCCTCATCACAAAGACAGAAAAAAGGGCTGGTCATGGATGAAAAGTAGATTACTTCATTTAAATTCAAGAAGACCGTGAGCTATGACAAATAGCGCTCTTCTCACAAGGACGAATCAAAAGGTGACACATCTACAAGATTTGCTTTCCCATTGGTTATGACTATCATCTAGTCATTCCAAATAAATCCATCCATCCATCCATCCATTCATCCATCCATTCATCCATCAACCATTCATGACTCCACATATTACTGGCCATGACAAGAGAGATTATCAATACTACCGAATCTCATGTACTGAATTAATAATGCAATGCAATGCTTATGCGTCCAATGTCTCCATGCAAAAAAAAATAAAATTTAAAGACAAAAAGTTTAAAAGGCATCGCTGATTGAACATTCATCATTAGCTCATAATGTTATATAATAAATACGTAATGTCATGCACGTAGTAGTAACTTTGCAATTCTATACAATAAATTGTTAGAATTTGGTCGCACTCTGCTGAGACTCAAGAGGAGTGTGCTTTTCTCTCTCTCTCTCTTTCTCTCTCTCTCTCTCACCTTCCTCGTCCTCTGAAGTAAGTTTCCCCTTCTCCTTCATCATTTCTGCAGACTGACCGAGCATAATTGGGGACGAGGAGGACATGTTAAAAACCCTCTCTCGTGTATGATGCAGAGCCAGCACCATGCAAAGATCTGATGCACAATCAGAGAAGAACTCAAATGCATGATGAGGGTTGGGCTGCTGCAGAAACAGAGCATGCAATCTATACTCTTTCTTTAATGCACAAAATCACATGAATCACTACTACTACTACTACTACTTAGTACCGTTTTCCCTAACCCTAGTTCAAGGTCAGTTCCGTCATAACATTAGGACTCCATCAAACATTATTATTGATTGAATCCAATTTTTTTTATGGAAATTTGAAGCTAGCTGAGTGAGGTCCTGAAAAACCATCATAATTTTTAATTTTTTTTGCTATGAAATCATCTGAATAATTTTCACTACTCATATAACAACAAGGCATCACAAACACACTAAGATGTTGTACATCTACCTACTATGTCCACACTCTCAACACCAAAACAATCCATTCCAGTCTAAACACTTTCACAAAAGAAACCAGGTTCTAACAAGGTAAAATTTCCAGAAGTTGGATCCAATGCAATAGTGGGTGCACGGCCCAGTGGATTAATTCTGTAGATTATTGGAAATTAGATTTTATTTTTTTTAATTTGAAAAAATTTGAAAAAAATTTATTATTATTCATTTTTGTCAAATGTGGAAGCTGATCCACCAGACTATAATATGGTAACTAGGTTCATATCAGCATTTTTTTTAATTGTGTGAAAAAATTTCCTAAATGTGAAACTAAAAACCAAAACAAACAAATATTATATTCTGTCACAATGTTCCTTTTTTATGAAAAAAAATCTCCAAATTTCAAAAAGAAAAATTGGAAAAAAAAAATTTTTGTCACATCTCTGATATTAGTCTGGTAGCAATTTATTAAGTAACATCAAAAATTTGAAAATAAAAATAAAAAATCACTGGTTCATACTTCTTTTGATTTTGCAGGTTTTCAAGTGTTCATAATTTAAATGACACAAAATTGGGCACCCATGCTGACTCTGATATTTCCTACCCTCCCTACAACTAACTAATCTGTGCTTTGTTTTTTGAAGCTACCTATGATGGACTTTGATGCTAGGCAATGTCCCCCCCCCCCCATTCATATAGGTCTCATATATAGGTAGGTAGGTAGGAAACTAGATAGTTACTAGGTAAGTAGATGGTTTATACATAGGTAATGGCTGTTTTTATTACCTACCTACTAACAACCTGCTTGTCGGGTTGTTAGTAGGTGGGTAGTGAAAAAAAAAGGCAACCAAGGTAACCACCATGGTTAGCTAGGGAACTGGAACCCAATAGAAAAGTGTTTCCCAACCACTTACCATCCATCCATCCTTCATGTTCTCTCTCTCTCTCTCTCCTTTATTTTTCAACACTTTTGGAGAAATCAATTGACAACACCACCACAACCTTTGGCTAGTTGCATGGTGAGCATCAATCACACTAGTTAAGGAGTTGCTTTAGGTTCAACAATACTCTTGCAATCCAAATGCCAAAGCTGGGCTTAGTTCAGTTCCGTAAAATAATCCTTGGGGTTGAATAACAAAAGCTTGTCCATTAATTACTTTGCCATCTATGGTACATTCAAACCAATGTTGTTTGGGTATATTTTTATCATATACTCTAAAACAGGTTTTTTCATTAAAAATATTTATTGCAATGTAAGGACAATTTTATCACTCAAAATTTTTGGTTAGGGTAGGATGTGGATATTAAAAATTAGGATATCAACAGTGTTAGTTTAGTTGCCTAGCTAGTTACATTATAATTAGATTAGTGATAAGTTGAGTTAGCATAGTTAATTGTGTTTTAGCTTTAGAACTAATTCATATGTGAATAAGGTTCAAATTATTTAATGTTTGAGATATAATCTTAAGTTGTGAATTTTTAAATCGCTTTTGATGATTTGAGAATTTAGAATTCAAAATCCAATTTGAATTTAATTGAGATTTTTTAAAATTCATATCTTCTTCATACAAAGTCAAATTGGAATGTCATTTGTACCATTAAATTCTCAGAGAGGAGGTCTACAAATGTGCAAATTTTCAGCCCCTTTGGACACACAAATTTCCAAAGGTTTTTTCACAAGCACTGAAAAATGATGTGTGCAAAGTTGGATTTTGACAAATTTTCAACACTAATTGCTTGTGCTAATAAAAATAATTGCTTGTAACCCACAAGTGGTGGAGTGTTGCACCATCAATGAACATGGAGGATTTTGAATTTCTATTGTAATTTTTTTGAACAAAAATTACAAGATTGGAAACTATGTCGTATGAAAAGTTCATTTTCACTTTATGTTATTTTGGGATTGCACCTATGCTTTTAGTTTTGTTTGCGAAAAATATTGGGCTTGGTTGGGCTTGTAATTTTGTGATGGGATCTCAAAACACAAGTTTCAAATACCACATGAATAATTTTCATTCCATGACGAGTTCTTGGGACATGAATTATCACATTGAAGTTTACTAATCGAAACTCACCCATGCATTCTTAACTAAACAAGGTTGGAAGTGCTAGGTTGTAAAGTGGTTTTGGCATTAATGTGGACATTCTAAATTTGATCATTGGTTATCATGTTGGTTGTTTGTGGTGGTGAGACCAAATTGATGTTAATAAACCACATTTGTTGTGTTCATAACGTGCTTGAGTTGTATTGGCCTCGTGAAATGATTGTGTGGATACAAGGGTCCAAACAAGATATAAGAAGCCAATGTGTTTACTTTGCTATTAGGACTATGGTCCTTTTCAAGGTCCTTTTTGAAGTCCTTTTGCGAAAAAATCATTTTTTCATAAAGAGGAATTTTCAAATGAAATATTGCAACTTGTTATTTATTGTATTTATAGTTGCCCTAGTATGTCACATATTTTTTTAAATCAAATTTGAGTAAATATGAATTTTTAAAAGTGTACATATTTTACCAAATTTTGTGTTTCATTTTGAAAAATGACCACAATTTTAAATTATACCATAATATGTTGAAATTTTTAAATGTTATTCCTTGTATTATAAGTTACAACTTTTCTTTAAACAATATATACATTACATCACATTTACATGTTGTAAAGGACTCATGAACTTTAAACAAACCTTATTTTTTATAAACAAAAAATTGAAAAAATATGAAAATTTGAGTGTTTTTTATACATCTCTTACAGTAACCTATTACTATAAAAAAATTGATCATCAAAGAAATTGTATTATGAAAACTAAGGGACCCATGAAATTGAAATTGAATAATGGTGACTATATTGGTCACCCAAATATGTTGCCATTACCAAAAGGACTATGGCCCCAAGTGGCACATTGACAATTACTAGTAGAAGTTTGGTAAATGGAATTAGCATTGCCAATGGTAGTGTAAATATTAAAGGTAGTGGTATCAATCATTCTACTAAAACATGAAGCCTTTTGTCAACTTTCAACCTTATTTGTAGAATTCTTCCACAGGTTGCAAAGAAATTTATAGGAATTTACCAAATGGTTCAAATAAAAAAACTATAGAGTTTATAGGAATTCTAACATAAGCCATATGAAAGTTTGTGAAAGGTTTATGTGCAAATGCAATGGTTGATCATTATGACACAAGGGGTCATAGAAACATAATTCATCTAGTTTTGGTATGGGATTTTGGACAAGGAATTTTGATGTTAAATCCAAGATGTTATGTTATTCAAGCCCACACAACCCACATTGGCTAATGTATTCCAATTGTTGGAATGCATTGAAATGAACATGGGGGAAGAATGTGTGATGACTCTTAGGTACAATAAAAATAATTTGAAAAAAAAATTAGCATTGATAGTTCAACAACCACATGGCCTACCAAATAAGGCCATGCCACCAAAGACCAAAGTGGGCCAAATAGGAATCAAATGGTGCCTCCTCATCATATTTTGTTAAACGAGGGGGAAAAACAAGTGTTGGAGGTGTGGTGGATTGCATTAGAAATGGGACTACCATAATCCCCCCTCAAACCATCACCTCCAACCTGAACATTAACAAATCATGTTCCCATTATAATACATATGGGTGTGATGTATGTCATTGTTTCACATTCCATCTAGAATAATAACAAAACCAATAACAAACCACCACAAACCATCACCTCCAACCTGAACATTAACAAATCATGTTCCCATTATAATACATATGGGTGTGATGTATGTCATTGTTTCACATTCCATCTGGAATAATAACAAAACCAATAACAAACCACCAATTAATGTTTGTTAAAATTAAGGTTTTGGGAAAGGCCAAAAAGGAAAAGGGCAACCAATAAGGGGTGGACCACCAAACCAACCAACACCATGATGAAATATTTGCCCACTTAAAGGTTTTAATTATGAACATGGTGACATAAGGAAATCAAAAGAGCAAAAAAACATTACATTTTCTAGCTCAGATGTTGACCTTGGATACTTTTGTGGAACTAAATATTTAAACCCATTTTGGCCCTAAATGATAAGATGTTTGGTATTTTGGGAAATTGTGTGTGCAAACTAATGATTGAAACCCATGTTAAAATTTCAAGTTTAATCAAGGTGTTTTTGACAATTACACCAATGACAAGAATGAATATTCATTATGAAAAAAAAAGGTGTTTTGCAACTAGCCTTGCAACTCGATTTTTGAGTTGCACCAAACATTTGCAACTCATTGTATTTATATGTTGTAAATGTTAACAGATAAGTTGCATGAGTTGTAGAATTGCAATTCACTGTATATACAATACAACCCATTGCAATTCAATTATAATTGTGTCAAAATAACTCATTTTCAACTACTATGCAACTCCATTATAACTACACCCATGATGTCATGTTGATGTCATTAATTGTCATCCATCTATTAAAATCTAACACATGGCACTATGAAGATTTCTTAACATAAAAATTATTATTTTTGCAAAATATTGATCTCCATCATCCATTATGATTGTTAATGATGGTCCGAAATTGTGACAAGTGGCACAATTGAAAATTGTCACATGGCATATTAATTATATTTTGGAATAAATATATAAATATAAATATCTATTTTAGTAGATAGGTAGGTCGTACATAAGCATAGTTAAATAGGTTGGTAGGTCTTAAGACCTACATACCTACGTACTTACTTAGGACTTACCTACTTACCTACCTACATAGGTAGGTAAAAAAGTAGAACCTATTTATTTACCTAGGTAACTAAGTAGGTAGGAAACCATAAGATTGAACGAACTAAAGAATAACCATGAATTTATTTTTTTTAATTTTATATTTTTCCTTTAGGTTAAGTTTTTTTGAGCTCGTCCCAAAATGGCACATGTATTTTAATGTGAAAACATAAAAGTTTGTAACATGGGATTTGAAAACAAATCAAAGGGTTAAATATTTCAATTATTTCTTAGTTGTAATTGAGTTATAATCATAGGGTAAACTAGCCAATGATTAAACACTTAAACACTTAAGCACTTAAGGCAAGCTAGATCCAAGGGGAGGGTTCCATTGTTTCTAATGTTCAAAAAAACTTGAACTCCTCCTATTGGTGCATCTAACAGACTAAAAATTGCCAAAAACAGAATGGAATTGAGAAAGTTACGACCCCCAAAAATAGAAAGGGTCAAAAACTTAAAAAAATAAACCACCAAACCTTATAAAAGCCGGTTTTTGAACACCCAAAAAATTCCTTGTATGTTGTTGTATTATTATTAAAGTTCCAAGATGATTTGTAAAACTTCAAGTGGCACTCCTATAACACTTTAAATCCTTTAAAATGAATAAGAAATAAGAAAATTATGAGGTTTAGGAAGGGTCCAAAGAGGGAAAAAAAAAATGTTTTGTAAGTTGGAAATTTATTTTTTCTTATTATTTTTTCAAAACTCCTTTTCCTTTGCACTTCAAAGTTAATTTCTAAACTTGAAGTAATGCTCCCATAACATTTCAAATCACTCAAAATGAAGCACATATGATGAAAATATAAATAACTAATGAATATGTATCCTTATGAAGTTATAAGTTATTACATTTAATCATAACATAGTTGAACATTAGTACTTTAGTAGTGGTGCACTAGTGGTCATACTAATTGTATCAATGGGAATCATAATTGAAAATTAATTGCAAATGTATCCCATAGCATGGTGAAAATGTGGACACGTGGCATAATCACATGTATGTACATTGTACACTAGTTGTAACAGAATTGTTGCTTTAGTGACACATTTATAATAGTTTTAAAGTAGTTGCCACATACAATTACAATGCAATTCCTGAAAAAAGCAAACATGGTTAACTACATACATATGTGCGATGTGTATAAATTACTATATGAAAAACCCATTTTCAACTCACTTGCAACTATTATATAATTGATTGATTTTTTACTGTGGTAATTTATTTATTAATACACCGTATTTCTAGGGGGATAGTTGCATAATAGTTGTATATGAGTTGTTTTTTGAATTTTAATTACAAGGTAGTGAGGTGTTAATGAGAAACCATGCGGTGTTAGTGAGAAAGTGGATATTCAACATGAAGTGGTTCAATATTAAGTATGTTTACCCCAATCATTTGTCTTGGAAAATATAGTGCTTAACCTTATGGTGACATTGAAAAAGACACTTAATCCCACTTCTAAAATAAAAGCATCAAATATGTTGTTGGGGGTGGTAATGGCGATGTACAAAACACCATTATTTTTTACTAAAACATTTGTTATCCTTAATATTCAACCAACAATGGTGTTCTCCCTTGTGACCATATTATGTGAAAGTTGGGCAACACCATAAATGGTGGCCAAGTCAAATGAAGGCTCAGTTATGACCAAAGTTCCCCACAATGATTCTAAGGCTAGTGAAAAGGCAATTCCTAAAAATGAATCTTGATGTCCAACTATTGTTAAGTTTCATGATCTTCTTGTGTGTCTTGCCATTGATCAGGCAATGATTATTTGACCCAATGCAATGTGGTGATGGTGCATAAAAAAATGGTATTTTTGTTGAGGGGGTTTTGGGAAAACAATACCAACTTCAAAAGGTTATGTTAAACTTCGATAATCAACCTTTGACGTTGGGCAAAGTTGTAGTGGAAGGACTTGGATTGACCAATGAAAACCTTAAATGTTGCCCATACTAAATTTTCAAATCAATGGGCAAATTGAAAAAGGCCCATGGATTAATCAAGTAGGAGATTGTGATCTAGGCTAATCCCAACAAACTACTAAATTATACCATAATGTGGGCATGAATGATCATAACAAATGCTACATCCTATGGCTTATTGGTTAGAAAAATGGTGTTGTACCCTCTAAGGATCACTTTGGATTCTAGGAGGAAACTACATAGTACCAACCTAGATGGTAAACAAGACATAATTGTGAAGCTTTGTTGCCAATGTGATTTATTAGAAGGAAAAGATGAAAATCTAATAAGTCAACTATGTTGGTTGGATTTTTGAAACTTCCACATAACTTTGAATCATTGGAAAATAACATCCATGATTAAAATGAACTCCTTAAGGGTGAATTGGCAATATTCCATCACGTGGGATGCCACTCATCCACGAATTACCTTTGGATCTTGGCCACCATGGGGCATATTGACCAATTTAAAACTCCAAGAATTGGCTAATCATTTTATTCATTAAGCTTGGCACACGCTATCATTGCTAAGCCCACATATTCTCATAAATCCATTAACATTGAACCAATTGAATACTATAATCATTTGATGGCCTATTCCAAGGGTGGGACATGCCTACTATAATTGTTTGGAAGCATTAATTTTGGGTTAGCTGCAATTTTATAGTCTAGCATCTAAGTTTCAAGATATCATTTTGTCAAGAAGGATCCACAAGCTAAACAAGTTTCCATGCATCATATCATGATGTCATAACAACATTCTTCCAACTTGTTGCCATCATTAGTTGTATAAGGTCACCAATGTTCATTACCAAATAACATCACTTGGCTAGAGGTGTTGAATTTGGCTAAGATCACAACAACACATCTTGGGTTGTATGACTAGGTTTTGCGACTATGTCTTAATCAAGAAGGACATATGCAATTAGTCATTCATGAGTTGCTAAACCCATGTCATTTCACCCATTTAGTTGCAAAGGACATTCAATCGCAAAACCCAATCATCTTATTGACCATGATTTTTTTATTTTGGCTTAATATTGAAATTCCATGTCATCGATGACCTTGGTATGACATGTAAAGTGCATGCCATATCAACTTAGTCATTTTATTCAATTAAGTTTTACATAAGACGCCTTGATGGATGGATGACATGTGTCAAAAATCTATAAATACATTATGAATCATTACACATGACCAAAAATCAACCTAGTTTAGCCCATGTAGCTAGTGTAGCCAAAAGTCAACCTAGCCTAACCAAGCTAAGTTAGGCAATCTAACCTAACTCGCTTAGCCAAAAGTTAACCTAGCTTAACTTAACTAGGTTATATTACCTATGTTAGGCAACCTAGGCTACTTAACACAAGCGAGGTGGCCTAGATTAAAAACAAATGTGAAATTTTTAACCCAACAAGCTTAGACTAGGTTACGTAACCTAAGCCAAATGACTTAGGTATCATAGCTTATAAGAGTGAGGACTTGAACCCCTCACTTTCATTTTAGGGTTCAAGTTTTCATCCATTGCACTACCACACTTTTTTGTATTAATTATATTTAACACAAAGTTATAAGACTCAAAATTTTCAGCTTTGAATTAACCTTGGGCACCCTAGGTTGACCTAAGTCAACCTACCTATTACATGCCAACTTAGCCTAGACCTCCCCAGGTTGATTTTAAATGAACTAATTTGTCAACCTACATTTTACTAAGTTAACCTAGGTTAACATAGGCATTTTTAAACTACAAAAAAACTTTGGATAATTATTTTGCATCTAGTTGCATCTTAGTCACATTTAGTCACATATAATCATATCATAATCACATCTAGTTGTGCAAACTTGAGGTGGTTACACATTTGATAAAATATCTTGTAATGAGACTACCTAGGTTGACTTGGCAAAAAAATTAAAACTAGGAACCTAGGCAAACCTATTAGTAAGGTAACTTATTCCAGGTATATTTAAACATATTAAATGTAGTAAATTTTTTATGTCTAATTAAGTAACTTACACGGTAGTATATTATGAAATAGGTTTTTACTAAGTAGCTTACATACATAGGTTGATTTAATAGGTATGTTAACCTACACTAGTATGTTAAGTAGTTAAAAAGTCAAGGAGTTATGTGTCACCTTTTTCAAAATGACTATTAATATTGTAGTCATAATTACAATTAACAATAAATTATTTAGTACACATACACATGCATGTGGATTCATGACTTCAAAAACCTCATGACACACAAAAAATTATGGTATGCCATGACAAATATTGGTGCCATAAATTCAACACACAAAAAAACTTCTGGTGTCACAAAAAGTCATGGATTGCCATGAAAATTTATGACACCTTGTTGCCAAATGGCATGCCAAGTCATCATCACATGGAAAACCAAATCATTATTAATTGCAAAGGACAAGAATATTTTCAACTAATTAATAAATGATATTAATTCATCAAATCAATGACATGAATCATGATGTGAAATTAATGTCACAAGTCATGAGGTGTTGCAATTACTAATCAACCTTGTTGCCATGTGGCATACCACATCAACATCACACGACCATAAGTTGCTATTATTCACCAAAAGTTGCAAGAATGAATGAAATTTTGTTATTACCTAATTTTCAATGATTAAAAATACATTAAAAATATATTTATGATATTTTGATATTTGTGTAAAAACCATCAAGTCGTGATATCGACTATAATCGCAAAACGATAATGCCATGTGGCACCACAATGTCTTTTACAACTATGCAATCATTAACATGAACATGTAGTTACAATTGTAGTAAAAAAAGACAATAGTCATTTTATTAACCAGTTATAAAATCCAAGATGTGTCGTTGTGGATTGAGCCTATTGATCTAATTCTTTCAAGATGGCCATGTTAAGGTCTTTCATAAGCTAATATGGTCCAAGGACTTTCAAACCCCAAATTAAGATTCTTTTGGGAATTGATTTAAATTTTATAATATTTGCAAGCTACACATTGTTGGGTGCATGCACAAATGGGTGGACCAATTTGGGTGTCACATAAACCAAATTTGCCTTATGGTTGCCATTGTAATGCCCATGTTACTTTATAAATCCTAAAATTTATTAAAATGAACTTGGTTTAAAGATCCTAATTTGAATATCTACATGATGCACAAAATCATTTTACAAATTTTAAAAAATTGTGAAAGCCATGAACTTTTGAACTCAAAACTCATGGACTATACTTTTGACTACCATTTCTTTGTGGATTATCATACATTCATTGATTAATGGGGTGTGTGTTAAGGATTGAAAATTAGTAAAATATTATAATAAGGAAGTTAAAGGTCCAAAAAAATTGAATTCTAGAATTATACTTATGAACATTTGAATGGGCTAATTAAGAACTTTTTTTTGTGAGTCCATATCATATTGGAGGAAGAGATGTTTATGGTATTTTTGTTTACATGTTTAAAGAAAGGAAACTCTAGATGAAACATTAATAACACGGAAAAAATATGGAGGAAATCAATGTAAACTAATTGTAGTTTCAAAATTTGATTATGATTTTGAGTAAATAGGGATTTTGGATTTGTGACAAGTTAGTCCATCCTTTTGTGCACCTACTTAACTTGAGTTTTCCCCAGTTACATGCATTTTGGGATGGAGGCCCAAACATGATTTAGGACTTTAATTCACCTAGTATGGAAGAATTCAATGTGAATGAAAAGGAATGGGCCATGGGGGTTTTGCACTAGTAACACCATAATGTTAGTGCTTTTTGAAAGAATTTGTAGGTGAATTTTGGAGTAAGTTATGGACCTTAATTGCTTCACATGGATTTTCAATTTGGCCTTGGAGGAGTAATAACATTTTGTTGCATTACACCCACCCACCCACCCCATTTCTTCCCATGTTGCACCTATAACTAAAACAACCATGTTAGTGCAAGCGAAGGGTGATGTTATGACAAGTTGGGTTACACGTCCTTGCCAATTATGGGATAAAAAACACCAAGGGGGATTTGTGGGTGTTGAGAACAAAGTTGGTGACTTGAGGGCACCAAAGATAGTTGGCACCTCCTCATTTTATGCATAATAATCACAAACAATGTTTTCATATTTGGGCATTGGGGATAATCCATCACCTTGACCCAAGAAAAAGGTGATTGTAAAAACATGGGAGTAAAAGATTGGCCTAGTGGTTATAGGAAATGAGATGTGTAAAACAAAATGGATATTACATGATCACATTGGAGTTTTGCCTTCAATTTGAAAGGAAAAGAGGTCTTAATCATATTGGAAGATAATAATCAATTTTTCAAACAACCTTACAAGCTCAATGAAGTGGAGAGAATCTTGGTTCAAACCTAGATAATAATAGTTATTAGATACTAGTTTGGTAGAATTGTTTAATGGTGAAGATCTTTGAACAACAATGATGTTGGCCAAAGACATTTTTGACAATTAGATAAATCATCACATGTGTGGATATTACCATGTGGTGAAGAAGTGGATGGGTGAAAGCATGTTTAAGTATACACAAAAAATAGTGTAAGCAAGAAAATATTGGGGTTTCCAAATAGAAAGACTAATAAGTAGATGATTTTATGGTGATAATATACATATTTTTGGTACATTACTTCTTAATGCTTGTTTGTATGGATGTCAAAAGTTAAATTGTTATATACATGTTTTTAAAAACTACTTGCAAATATTTGAATTAGACTTTAAATTTATGGCAATTTGAAAAATAAAATTCAAATACTTGAAAGTAGGTGAAATGTTTTTGTAAGTATTTGTTTTCTTTTCAAGCACCTCAATATTAATGTGATGAATATTATAATATTATTATTTTTGGTTAATAGAATTAGTTTTCATAACTAAAATCATCCCTAATACCTAAAAAATGATGTAATTGTTTGGGATACTTTTGGGGTACTTATCCAATCAAATGATGTGACACAAATTGCTTTGAAAAACTAGAGGGAGATTTGAGATGACCATAAAAAAATTAGAAATTTCATTTTTTTTGAAACGGTAGAAGAAGGTTAGAAATTTAAAAGATTGTTTTTTTCGTGTTTTCAAGTAGAAAACAAGGTAACAAGTATGTACAAAATATCTTGCTTGCACCTAGATGTGTTTTGACAAATATGCCATGACCATACCAAAGAAGATCTTTGATGCCTTTGAGCAACCCAAAGTGTTCAACACCTTGGACTTATAATTTGGCTACCATAAATTGCCATTGAAGGAGGGTCACAAAGTCAAACAACATTTTGAAAGATAGATCCGCATGGGAAAAATAGTTTGTACCCATGATATTTCTTGCCATTTGGTTTGATGAATGCCCCTATAAAATTCTAAAAGGTCATGGATTGGGTGTTGGCAAGTTTTAGTTTTGTTAAGTGTTATATAAATGATGTTAAATGTTACATAATAGATTTTGCTGACCTATTGAATTTAATAGTGTGATAGAACCAATATGTTTTGGTTATGATTGAACATTTTCAAAATGGCTAAAATTGGTGCCATTGTTGGATTGTAACAATGAAGGTGTTGTTTATGCATTTTTAAATAGGGTATTCAACAGGTTTGGGATTCTAATTGAAATATTTGTTGATTAAGTTACAAAATTCCATGGAAAGTTCCAAGAATTACATAACTTCATGATACCATCCTAAGTTAGACATGTTAGTTAAGCATGTGTTGTAGACAATGAATTGAGGTTTGGGGAAATATGGGCTCCAAAAGGGCCATAATAGTTTAATTGTGATTTGTAACTACCATGGTTAAAGATACAATATAAATTCAATTAGTGAACTTCTTTTACATTCTTTTCGTTATATTTTTTATTGTTTGGCCATGAACCCAAACTATGAGCTTCAATTCAACAAGATGCAATGGCAATAATCATCTTAAATGATCTAAATGTGTGGCTTCAACTATGTGAACATCAACTAGCCTTGTTATGATGTGTAATGCCAATGGCTATGGAAAATCTAACAATTGTTCAACATGAAAATACATTGTGTTACACCCATTTTGTGGAGGTGATTTTAATAGACAACATGGATTATGTTTGGTTGCATGACATGTTATTTTGCATGTGTAGAAGGTTTTACCTTTTGAGGTGTTGTTGGAAGGTTGAAATGTCAAACATGGAAGGACCACATGCATAATTGTACATCGTGTCATCTCTTAATGTAGATGGCCGAATTAACTTGTCCTTAATAGTGGTTCTTATTGGCCTATGATGTATGTTGTGCATGCAATTTTCAAGGGTTACCATTATGTTGATTTGTGATAAGTGTTTTGAAGGGTAACATATGGATGTCATACACTACTATTAAAGAATGTATTAGTTGGAAAATGGTTTTGTCCTTGATGCACATAAAGCTAAGTAACTATTTTTTTGGTTAGATAATAAAACTATCTTATGTTTTTTTTTAATGATGATTCACAATTAACTAAAAATTTGGAAGGATTACGAATAGGTGATTAACAATGGGACTCACATTTGTAGTTGGTTTATTCATCCTTTCAACTTAGAATTGAGATGGTCATTCAAGTTGGATTTCACAAAAAATGGTTTTTGCATTGTTATCTAGCTCATGGGGACCTTTGCCTGAAATAGAGGGGTGACTGAGGTATGATGTGTCAATTAAGGTGTTTTTATGTTATTTTTTGCGACATGTGGACATTGATAGGTGTAAGCGTCAACATGGTATCACATAACAAGGATTTAATGTGGGGTTTAAATATCTTTTAACATATACCCCCTAACATATATAAGTATGTATAGATTTTGTAGTTAAATAATGAAAAAAATGTTTACATGTCGAAATTATTCAAATGATTTTAAAACCTCAAATCCAATTACCACTTTTTGCACCTAGGAAGAAACTTAGAAATATATTTGAACCAATGTTAATCATATCATTGTATTGTTCCCCACTTTTGATCCACATTACAAGTGAAACTAGTGGAACTAGTGGAACCAAAAGTGAAACAAACAAATGACCACCTATCCCACCTAGAAAAAAAAAATTCAAATAGAGCTAAATAAAAATGGTTAAAATAATTATGTATAGCCAAGCTGACTCGTAGATTTTTCCTCGAAGGTTGGTGACCAATGGATGTAAATCAAACAAAATATCCTTTGGCTAGTTCATGCTTGACCATTGGCTATTTCCATACTAAAGTTTAATTTAACTTCTTAAAGCTATAGGTTATAATGGAAGTAATAGTTAGGTTATATAAGCATAGCTCTTATTTATTCTAAACCCTATTTAATCAGACCCTCGATTCTATTTGTCCCTAATTTTGCATAAAGCCCTATGCATGCAAAAGGGTGTGCATAGGTCATAAAAATGGCGTATATGCGAACAAAAGGGTATGCATAGGGCGGATACTTGATCCACTTGATCTCCAGAAGACCGGCGGGTAGTTAGCGAGTAGGAAGCCACGGGTAATAAAACAATGTTGCTAACCGGGGAGGGGATATTTAAACACGTCCGTCAGATGACTTGTATGGTGGGATGTGCGCCGTAGGATCATGGCTGCCTAAAGTGTGGGTCCAAATTTGGAGTAGCGACGACGACGGGACGCAGCGGATGTACCAAGAAGGCCCGGTTGGCAGGGGCAGCCAGGACCCCACTTGTGTGAAAGGATGCGGATCCAAGGACCGGGACCAGTTAGCACGGACGGCGCATTCAGGTAGTGGAAGTCGCTTACAGGACGCGAACTAGATGACTCGGAAAAGAACTGGAGATGAAAGGAAAACAAAAAAGGCCCCCCCCCCAAGTGTGAAAACACTGGGCGATTTGGATGAGACTTTATGGATGATGACGCTCATCATCATCATCATACCATCGCAGCAATGTCCATGGCACTTTATGGATGATGATACATTGCAGCAAACTGGATTGGAATACTTTGTGGATGATTTGATAGATTGGAGCAAATCAGATTGAAATACTGGATGGATGGATGGATGGATGATGACAAATTGCAGCAGCAATTTGGATGGATATTTTATGGTGCATGACGACGCTGTTTGTCGCAGTTTGGATGGATACTTCTCTGCTGGATGACGATACCATTTCGTAGCAATTTGGATGGATACTTTTATGGTGGCTGATGAATGAATGAATGAATACCTTGCAGCAGCAGCACTTTGGATGGGTACTTGATGGGCGATGATGAATACGTACAGCGGGCAGGGCTTGGATGGATACTTTGGTGGATGATGAATACATTGGCAGGATTTGGATGATAATTGATGGGTGGATGATGAATATATTGCCAGGGTTTGGATGATACTTGATGATGATGATGAACACATGGGCAGGGTTTGGGGGTGATACTTTGGTGGATAATGAATACATTAGGCAGGGTTTGGATGATAGTTTGGTGGATGATGACTACAATGGGCAGGGTTTGGATGGAATACTTTTGGTGGATGTTGAATACATGGGCATGGTTTGGATGATGCTCGATGGATGCAAAGTGAGCGCCCTTATATAGTATTGTGATCGTAGGCGAAGGATGTGCGTCGAGGAGAGAAGAGAGAAGAGAGAAGAGAGCGCGAGAAAGATAGAGAGTTTTGGTGTGAGCGTCGCGGTGGATTGCAAAATTTACGACGCGAGAGAAGAGTCGGTGAGCCGGCGCTCCTGCTGCTGTTGCTGCAGATGTAGTAGTGTCGTCACAGAAGCTGCTAGAAATGGATCGATGCGAATGAGAGAGTTGTAGGAAAGCTTCTTGTTGTTCTTCTGTTTTTTTTTTTGTTTTGTTTTGTTTTTTTTTTCTTTATGCTGCACTCTGCGTCTGGGTGATCGGCATGAGTGTACGGGGCGCGCGTGGGAAGAAGGTGCCGGGAGATCGTGGGTAGCCGCCAGTTGTAGTAGCGTTGAGTCACACAGATGGAAAATGGGTTATACAGATCAGGGAATGAAGAGCTGTGAAGAAGAAGAAGAAGAAGAAGAATCGGAGGAGAAGGAGGAGATCGAGGAGGAGGAAGAGGAGGAGGTGGAGAACGTCATTGTTCCTTCTTGTGATTTGTCGCAACCTCTCATTTTCTCGGTTTTTGAATCAGAAGTGGGGTCCGAGAGTTGTGCAGTAGACGACGCATTGGAAGTGGGTCTATTGTCGTTGTCGTCGTCGTCTCCTGCTGCGCCGGCGGTGGTGGAGAACTTTCCAAATGCTGTTGCTGCTGCTGCTGCAGAGCCGGCCTCGTCGTCTCATGCCAGTTACCATTCTTCTTGTGTGCAGGATGAGGTCCCAATCGATGAGTGCTGCGGCTTTGATCTTGTAAGCGCGACGTCCGCCGCCGCGCGCAGCCTGCAGGACTGCTGCCAAGAAGAAGCAGCAGCAGCAGCAGGTAGTGAAGAGCGTGGCGAGATTGATGTCTCGGAGTGTTTGGATTTCATGCAGGCAGAGTCGTCAGAGTGTTTAGATTCGCCCTGCAGACCAGGTGGAGGTGAGGAGCTGCTGGGTGCATGTGAGGATGTAGGCGAGGAGGGTAATCGAGGAGGAGGCGGGGTGGTCACGGATGGGGAGAGTTTCTCGCCGCAGTGCATGGATTTCTCCAAGTCTGATCAGAGCTTGGACTTGTCTTTTGATGCTACTCAGGGAGGAAGAGGATGTGTCATAGATCACGTTACAGCATCCGCCTCTGAGACTCTGGATTCCGGCCAAGGGGCCGTGCAGGACGTTGTTGAGGAGGAGGCGTCGTTGTTCACATTGTTAGCTGATCAGGTAACTAAGAGCACGACCACGACTGCTTCGGGTTCAGAGAGCGGGGAATGCAGTAGCAGAGAGAAGAAGGAGGAAGAACGGATCAGCAGCAGCAGCAGCAGCAGTCGGAAAGCTGGTGGAAAGAATGCTGCTGCTACCGCTACTGGCAAGAAGAAAGCCAAGGTAGACTGGACGCCGGAGCTGCACCGTCGCTTCGTGCAAGCGGTGGAGCAGTTGGGTGTAGAGAAAGCTTTCCCATCACGGATTCTTGAGCTCATGGGAGTGCAGTGTCTCACACGACACAACATTGCTAGCCATTTACAGAAGTACCGCTCCCATAGACGGCATCTAGCAGCTCGGGAAGCGGAGGCAGCCTCATGGAGCCATGCTAGAAGAGCAGCTTATCCTCCGTCGTCTTGGAATAGAAGCAGCAGTTGCAGCAGCAACAGCAGGCGCAGTAGCACTAGCACTGCTGACGGATTGCCATATCTTGTTCCTCTTGTGCTGCAACACCACAGCAATAACTCTCACCCTCCCATACAGCCCCGCATGAGCTCGAGCTCGCATCACCCAATGCTGCAGCAACCGGTGCTGAGGACAACGACGATGCCCTTGAAGGTCTGGGGATATCCCACTGTGGATCATTCTTGTATGCATCTGTGGCAGCAGCAACAAGCTGTGAATCCTCCTTCCTTCTGGCAAGCGCCTGACGGTTCCTACTGGCAGTATCCTGCTGCAGCTTTGCAGCAAGCGCCTGCTTGCTGCAGCAGTGTCTATCCCCACCCCATGAGAGTTCCTCTAGCCACCATGCCGTCGAGTGCAAGCACAGTAAGTCTACTACAGCAAGAAGATGGCAGCAGCAGCAGCTGCTGCTTTTCAGAGGATAGTTTCTTTGCAGCAGCAGACGATGAAGCTTCTTTGCCTACCTCGATGTTCTTGTGTAATTCTTTATACGAAGAAGAAGAATCTGAGGACATGGCTACTGGAGCTCCTGCTGCTGCTGCTGTTGCTGCCTCCTGCAGTACCCCTCCCAGTGAGTCGCAACTTTCCAAAGTAATTTTGCACGCTGCCATTAGTGAAGCGCTTGCGAATCCCTGGACTCCACCACCGTTAGGTCTGAAGCCACCATCGATGGAGGGCGTCATAGCGGAGCTCCAGAGACAGGGGATCAACACGGTGTCTCCTTCCACTTGCTAGCAAGCAAGCAAGCCACTAGTACTAGTACTAGAAGGTCACCACAGCCCCGGCTCCTATGTGAGCAATTGCAGTGTGAAGGAATTTGCTGACAATTCCCAGTTCCTGCTGCTGCTCCTGCTGCCTGTTGCAGGGTGCAGTTCTTAGGCCATTTTGTAGAATAAAAAGAATCTTCAAGATCTGCAGCCGTGGAGACCAACAGGCAGAGTAGTACAGCAGCAGCTGTGATGGGTGAGGCTCATCATGGATCATGCACTTGCAAGAAGAGCTGGATGAAATAATGCATGCGGGATTGATTCCTTCTTCAAGGAAAGCTGGCTGGCTGCTGCAAGCAGCACAGAGGAAGAAGAAGAAGAAGAAGAAGAAGAAGTTTTCTTCAATTAGCACATTAGCTGCAGAGGACGAGCTGTTGAAAATGGATGATGATGAGGAGATCTGGGATTCATGCATTTTGTAAGAATAAGGTTTCTGATTCTGGATTCTTGTGGGCATGGATCTCTAGAGATCAGTCAGTCAGTCAGCCATGGGTGGTTGGTCATGTGAGCATTCAATTCTCACTGCAGTCATGAAGCATACTAGAGAGATGGGGTCTGCCATGGGTGGTCATGTGAGCATTCAATTTTTGCAGCAGCAGCAATGAAGAAGAAGAAGAAGAAGATCTGATGGTCAGTCAGCCATGGGTGACCATATGAGCATTCAATTCTTGCCGCAGTGATGATGAAGAAGAAGATGATGATTATGGTGATGCGGAAAAGAAGATGTGAGCTGCTAAATTGTAATTGAAACCAATAATGCTCACTTACTTACTCAGGCACCCATTGAGCTCAACTCCCTTTGAGCTGGCCAGTCAGCCAGCAGCTAGCTGTGAAAGACAAATGTCTGTCTGTCTGTCTGTCAGCAGCTCTTGCATGGATTGAGTGTCTCAATAGTAGGGTAGGGTGCACTGTTTGAGTACAGGAGAGAAATTCTGATTAGCACTGATTTGATTTCTGTACTACTACATAGCCATCTGCAATGCTATGAATGGATCCATGGAGTTTTCATGACACCATCATCCTGAGTTCCAAGGAGACTGCATTGCTTCTTTCTTTCTTGCTTTCTTTTTGGCCCAACTTGCTTCATCAGTTTCTGCATTGATTTCAAATATATTTCAAAGTGGTATTGCTCTTGAGATAAAATTGTGTGCATAGATGCTGATGGCTTTTGTTCATTTCATAGAACTCTTCAGGACAGGCAGGAGTGCATATTTGCAGGGGCTTAAACACAGTATCTGAGTTGTTTCCAACTGCAACTTTTATTATGTTTACAGTTTGTTAGCCATTTTATTTGTTGTTGTTTTAGGTGTGGATGGATATAAACTAAACCCAGCTTCTGCTGCAAAGAAGCTGTACAATGGTAATGGCAACCTGGATCTCTTCATGAGGACAGTGTCCTCTGGAAGAAGGTTTTGTTCAGGAGCTGGAAAGTTGGGCGTCGACAAGGTGGTGGAATTGTCTCAGATTCAAGTGTGTTTTGGCTGGTGAGATTTCTGAAAGGGATTTGATTCATGAAGCTTTAAAAATTTCCACCCAAGTTTCCTTCACTGGTTTTTCTTCAGAAAAGATGATGATGATGAGGATGGTAATTTATACTTTGGCAATATGATCTTCTTTTGCATGTCTTGGAAATTGAGAGCAAACCAAGTTCTGATCAGATCTGGCCATTCATGATCCACTCGCATGTTTCATGCTTGTATTATAACACTCTCGTGTTGTGATTCTTTTGAGTTTTTTTTCCTCATATACACCAACGTCTTTTGAAATTTGTTTTTTTTCCTCACTTGTACTAAGCTTGCTGGAGAGTACTAAGTCACTGCCCCATGACAAATGTAAAAAATGTTTTTGCATAGGAATTTTGCCATTTGGAAGTGTTGTGCCATTTTCATTTCTCAGCCACTTTGACACTACTATGCATCTACTGCACATAAATGTCAAAACTATGATGAACACCATAGGAGGGTTTCAGGTTTGGCAGTAATTAAATTATTTTTGAAAATATCAAATTTTCTGAAAATTATCTTTTTGAAATGTTGAAATTTAAGGACATTCCAAGGGAGGTGAAAATACAAAATTTGATGGAAACTAGGAGCTTCTTGCTTTAGGCCACGCTGCCATTGGCAGAACAAGTATTCAATAATTGACAACATTTCTCTATAATATTAAAATTTGTTAAAACATTAGAATTATCTGTAAAGCATCCCTGTCTTCACCCTGTCTTTGGGCCTCCTTTCACCCACTATCCCCTCTTTCAGTGGTATCCGCAAAGTAAAAACAGTTTAATAAATCTCATTATGAAATGAGACAACTTAGTGTGAAATCAGCATTTAATGCACAAGGTTCGAGACTAATCATAGTAATTGTACTGTTAGGAGCAGTGAAAATATATGTAGCAGCAGTGGAGGAAAGACAGGATGAAACTCAGCTTACCACCAAGATTGATGGTTTTCTGAGTGTCATCCCCCCCCTTAAATGCTAATGTACTTTTTTGCAGGTTCTCACCCTGTGTATGACCAAACTCAGAGTTCTGGTGCTGTGTTTTTCTCACTTTACGGATAACTCTATTATGGTTTGTGTTATCACATTGCACTATTGTCAAATTATGAACCATCATGGCTCTAGCATATATGGTTTGTTCAACATGAATAATTTGTCACAATTGTTCTCTAAGGTAAACTCTATGTTGCTTGTGATGTACCATGGTTTTAACTCCCAAAATTCATCAAAAATTTATTTCTACATATTACAAGTAACCCCATGCTAAGAAGAAGACTAAATCACCCATGTTGGTACGTTTGCCTCTTTTTTTCCCCCTTTTTAAGAATTCGAATATATTTTGACAACCCTTGTTCCCAAGCCTATTTTTTAAAAATATGACAATTTCAGAAATTATTTGAGTGTTTAGTACATAGTACACAGGACATAGTTTTATTATAATAAGTAAAATTTTGGTGTGTATGGGTGAAAAATGTGAAAGGAGTTTTTTAAGTCTATTCCCTTGTCCTATTGAAAAGGGCAGCCACAAAAGCACAATAAACCACCAATTATGACACCGTCAAAACTAGTTGAAAAAGACAAAGGGGGGGGGGGGGGTTGGGTACTTTTACAAATAAAAAAAAGTAGGTACTTGATAGATAAATTCATGCATTAAATTGAGTGATGCTTCAAGGTGCAATATGTTGTTTTTTTTTTTTTTACTAAATTTTTTTAAAATATTTTTAAATTTTTAAATTTTTAAATTTTTTTTTTAGGGTTTATTTCCTTCCTAGGAATCAACAACTAAATGAAGGTGGGACAAAGGAAAGGGCTTGCAAAAAAATAGATTTGAAAAATAACCCATGCAACTAAGAAGAAAGAAAAGGGGGGGAAAAAAAAAAGAAGAATTGATTGTACATAATTAATGTTACGTAATTTTGTATCTTGAACTATGGATGCTAATTGAACCCTAAAAAAAACACCCACTCACACAATACCCGTATATGCCCGGAATTTTCTCGACCCGTGATCTTGTAGGTAAATAAATACAAGTGCTTTGTGCTCTTTATATAAGTGTACACTCCAGGAAGACACTAAACACTGGGTCCCCTGGGACCCACCCACCCACCAATGAGCTCTGTCCGACACAAAAAACGTGTTCAACAGTGCATCTCCTTACCTTACACCTCGGCGCAACAAATTCCACAGAAGGGGTGTGTGGGGGGCGGGGGTGGGGGGGGTGTTGACGGGGTGACAATGAGCACATTTTTTTTTCTGCATGGAAATAATTTCCTTCTCAAATAACTCATACAAATGGACTCTAGTGGGGTACCCAAAAATTCCCTTTATCCGTGGTAGATCATGGATCTGCCGAGTTTATGGCCGAGCATGATGGCCTGACAAACAAACTCGGGCGGTGTTGTCGAGAACCTCTCAACACTCTGACCGACGGACAATATTAACAGATTTTTGTGTGGTCTGTTTTCAAAGGTCGGGGGGGGGGGGGGGGAGAAAAAACCCATTTATAAGGACTCTCTCTCTTCATAGGGGTGGAACTTTTGAAAAAATTGGTTTGGGGGGGAAAAATGGGGCCCCCCAAGTGT
>Ga0116231_10005821_pt1 | contig 24020 bp, 13 predicted proteins | sample S1TSphgellanicum_2_FD_89695 | JGI IMG/M metagenome (GOLD analysis project Ga0116231, IMG submission 89695) | Host-associated microbial communities from peat moss isolated from Minnesota, USA - S1T2_Fd - Sphagnum magellanicum MG | ecosystem: Host-associated > Plants > Peat moss > Unclassified...
CATGGAAAGGTTATGAAAAATTGAAGTATGGAATGGAGTTGTGTGTAGCAAGTAATCGTAGTGAAGCCTCTGGACTTTGGTTTAATTAATTGTTTCCCTCAAATCCATCGTTGGATTTGTGTCAAAATTAGATCAGTGTTAGTTCAAAAGGTGTAGAAGCTCCTCCCAAAAATTCAGCGTCATCGGTTTTGCTGTGAGGGAGTTACAGTTGTTGAAAGTAGAGAGTGTTGAAGTGGGTTTCATGGAATGATTTCCATGGGGAAGCTTCTGGACTTTGGTTTAATCAATTGTTTCTCTCAAATCCACCGTTAGATTTGTCTCAAAATTAAATCAATTTTAGATTGAAATGTGTAGAAGCTTCTCCCAAAAATTCAGCGTCATCGGTTTTGCTGTGAAGGAGTTACATTTGTGAAAGTAAAGGAGGTTGAGTTGTTGTTTTTTCCTTCAATCTAAACAAGTGGTTTTTAGTCTCGGGCTTAACTTTTAGTCAAAGACATAAATAAAATAAAATAAAATAAAATAAAAATAAAATCATGAGATTTGGACACAACACATTAGATTTTTAGTAAATTTCAATACTTACCTCGAACCACCTAACTCGTTAGACTTCAACTACATAGTAGTTCCACTTCTAACCGGGTTTTTTGTGAGTGCATATCTTAGTGGTGGAAGTGTGCAAGAAATCCTCACATAGGTGTTTATTCAATAGATGCCACCACATATTTATCAACCATTAGAGCAATATAAAGATTCATCACACCTTTTGGCATGTATTTCTATTTTTCTTTTCATTGGAGTGATATTCAAGGTGATGAGTGAGAATGCTATTGATAGATTAAGAAGAAAAATGAGAAAGAAAAAAAAATTGTCAAAGGAAAAAAAGAACAAATTGAAAAAAAGAAAGAAAAACAAGCTAGGCACATAAGAGCCATTTACATTGAGTTGCTTATTTCACAAAACGTTAATAAAAAAAGGAATAAAAGACCTTGGAACAACAAGAGCAAAGTCAAAAGCTAATCAAAGAGCTTGAGGCAATTTATAGTTCATTTGACAACCTATGATAACCAATACTCCAATGTTGGTTAGATGAAGAACAAGGTTGTCACACCTTCTAGGTGTCTATCATAATGCCACACGATCGTCTCAACACAAACACAACCCAACATCAAATTAAAATAGGGTCAACCTTAGTCAAAGTGAGGTCAAGTTGCTCAAAAGACAATTGAAGCAATCAAAAATCGTGCCATTCAATCACCTTAAACCTTATGGTGACCAAAAAAATTTGGCTAGTGACTGAAAAATGTTTCAAGCAATGATTAACATTTTTTCAAACAATGACCGAAATGTTTTTGCGCAAAAACTTTAAAAATTAAATTGTTAGATCAATGGTGGGTGAAGGTATGGTAAAGTAGACCGCAAATGTTCCTTGCAATATAAATGAAAAGTAGTTAGGAAATATGTTTTAATATATTGAACTTAAATATATTATTTAGTTCAAGGATTAATATGAACATTTTCTTCAACTTTGTTAAAACTTTAAATAAAGTTTACATGTTTAAATTAGGTTTAAGTAGATTCATGGGAATTCAAGAAAATGTCATAGTCTATTTTATAGCCCTTATGTAGATTATAAGTATATGAATATTACATTTTAAAAATTTTGAATTAATGGGTGCCTAAAATGTACTTGTGGTTTTTCATCCTTTTCACATTCTACTAAAAATATATCTAGCTTGTAGGTAAAAGTAGGTTTGAAAAAACTATTTACTAGTCAATTTCAAACTTACTTGTTACCTACTCTTATTATACTAATCTTTTTCAAATTTTACATTCAATTTACTATAAACCCAATGTAGGCATGGATGTTTTCAAAATGAAAGATAAAAAGCTTTCCAATCTACATTCTTGTGTTTTTGTAAAAAATTATCATATTTTAAAATGGGATTTTAAGCAAACTACTTTTTTGGCCTATTTTAGTGTGCTTTCACCCTAGTGGAGATTGAACCATGGTCCATCAGATGGTTCAAATTTTTTGGGCAACAACCAATATTTTTGTAAGTAGTGCTTGAAAATTTTGATCACCAAATTTTTGATTGCCCAATTTGGAGATCAAAATTTTTCTATTGCCCAAATTAGCAATAAAATGTTTTGGGCAATAATTGAAATTTTTTGGGCATGAAACAATTTTTTTTTAATCGTTGGATTAATGGTGGAGGTCAAACCAATGTCAATCAAACAATTGAAATTTTTCAAAAAGCACCCAAAAGTTTTTTGGGTAATGACCAAAAAATTTCAATCTTTCAATTTAAGGACCGAGAATTTTCAATTGCCCATTATGGTGACCAAAAATTAATGACTGAAGTTTTTTGGTCCCTAGTTTAGTAACAAGAAAATTGAGCAACCAAAAATTTTTAATTGCCAAAACTAGTCTAATTGAAAAAATTTGGTCACCAAAAGAAATGGTCAATGTTCATCTTGACAAACAAAATTGACACATCCAATTGGATGGTGATGTGAAAATGGATGCAATTGGAGTGCATCACATCAATTTTAACAACCTTAACAAAGAACAAGAAACCCATACTTACCAACCTATTTTTAATGAGCAGCCAAAAGAAGTGTTTGAGGAAGAAATTGAAAAGGAAATGGAGTTGCAACAACCATTCATAACTCAATCTATTGAAAAGATGTTCTTTGAAACACTTTTCCAAGAAAAAATTTAGTTAGATTCAATGTATTTTAGCATCCTAGATCTCAAGTCAATTACATCATGAAAAGGAAAGGGAAAGTCATTGTTGAGGAATTTGTTGTGTCTTACAAACTTATATGAAAACACCACGTTCCTAAGGTGAAGGAGGCTCAGAAGATACTCTAGTGGATAAAGATGGAACCTACTAAATATAAATGGGTGAAACAAGCTAATTTGGAGGGACTTTTTAACATTCAATGGATTAGTCCAAGAGAAGACCTATTGAAAGAGTTTTTGTGAACTTGGAAGACTATAGAAGATGGCAAAATCTAGGTTCAAGTAGAAGGAAAGAAGATCTTCATTGACCAAATATTAACTCATGAACAACTTGGCATTTCTTTTAAAGGAACAATTGATGTTGCAAATGCATCAATCAAGGATGTTGTAACTGCTTTGAAGAGAATCACAAGCTTCAATGCCCTTGTTGAAAATGAAAAATGGAGCTTAGTACACATGAAAAAGGAATTACACCCTCGATTTGTAACAATACAATAAATCATTTATCAAAATCAATGGTTAACTTATTTTAGCAATCAAATTGTTATTACTATTTATTTGGCAAATAAAGTCCAAAAAATCAATTTGTGTTTTATTATCCTTACTCAAATGTTAGTTGAACTCACCCCATGGATAGATCGTCAAAAGAAGATTGCAAAAAGTTTAACACTCAGTAATAACAAAGTTCCAACTTGTTACTTAAGGCTAGTCATTGACTTTTTGCTAAGGAAATGGTTTCCTTTTTCTAGAACAGCTTCACAAGAACATGATCACAAGATGAACATGTCCAAGCTATAAGCACACTCAAGTAGGTTGTTGAAAAGTGAGAGTTTTCACTTGAACTTGTGACAAGGGAACAATTTTTTAAGGAACAAAAATAGGCATGATCTGCAACTTCTTTGCGATTGCATGCACACCAATCACACCAGTTGAAAACATATACATAGCCATTAACACCTTGGGACAAGTTAAGTCCTAAACCAACTACTTTTCCACACAAGAAAAAAACATGAACCTATGGACGAGTTTTAATTGTTGAATTAGAAGAGGATGAAGAGATAGATTCAAAAGAAATTAGTTGTGGGAATTAACAAAAGCCACAATAAGAGAGGATTTAGATAAACTATGAAGAAAATCTTGTGAATAATGCAAAACATGTATTTGAAATTCCACCAACCATCTCACATCACTACTAGAATTTTTGATTTTTCAAATAGTCCAAGTTGATTAATTAATTGGTCTTTTTTAATTAATGAACATGTACATTTTGACTAAAAGTTAAGGGCTTGAATGACATGTGTATCTTTTGACCAATCAACATGGTTGAAATGACCTATGTGACTATTTGTTAATTTGGACATCTAATCAAATTAGACAAAAACTTGAAAACCTTGGTCAAAATGGCCAATGACATTTAGTTAAATGGAATATCTAGTCAAGTTGGAAAGAAACACATGACACCTTTAGTCAAAATGGCCAATGGAATTTTAATCAAGTAGGACATTTAGTCAAGATGGTCAATGTTATTAAAACACACCTACTTACCTACCTACCCATTGACCTACTACAACATATCTACCCACCCACCCACCCACATACTAATTAACTACTATAACCTACCTAACCACCCACCCATCCACCTATTAAGTACCTACTACAACCAACCCACCTACCAATGTACCTAAAAGTCTTGTAGTGATGTGTCGAAATAAAAATGTGAAATTTTTTAAATGACAAAAGTTGAATACCTTTTGATGGTGTGGTTCATTGGTTTATCATTGGGGAGGTCAAGGGTTCAATTCATAATAGTTGTAACCTATATACATGCTTCTAAGGGGCTAAAGTACATAAATTAAGCTAAATTAAATAAGTTATATTAGATTAGGTTAAGTTAGGTAATAGGTCTAAGGGTAGGGTAGGGTAAGCTACTACCTACCTACCTTCTTGCTTACAAAAAAAAATTTTGAATATAATTTGAAAAATAATTTATTAAAATAATTTAGCTAGTCAAATGGTCTTTACTCTGCTAGTCAAAAAGACCACCCTAGTCACATTGAACATGTTAAAATTGACTTGTCCAAAATGACAAGGATCCTTTTGGCCCCTATCCAAATCTGGTTGTTTTTACAAAAAAAAATTATTTGAAAAACTAGGAATTGTAATAATGTTGCATGTTTTTTAACTTGTAGTTCAACTTATAGAGGTTAGAAAACATATTATTGAAACAACGTTATCTATACGTTCTATGGTTGAATCAATAAACATGGAAAACCATTACTACAATTCATGGTTTTTCAAAAAAACCAATTATACACAAATTAATTCTGACTAAAATAAATATGAATGAAATAATTATGACTAAAATCAAATTTTATTAAAATAATTATGGAAAAATTAAACATGGCTAAACTAGAAATGGTTAAACTAACCATGAATAAATAAATTTGGTTAAGTTAATCGTTAATAAAGTTAATATGGGTAAAGTAATTAATGAATATATATTTTATGGCAAAACCAATTATGAAAAAATAATATGAATGAAATAATTATGGTTAAAATTAAAATGGTTAAAATAATTATGACAAAGCCAACCATGGTTAAAGTACTAACCATGTGTTAAATGAATTTGGTTAAAATAAACATGGGTGAAATAATTATGGCAAAAAAAACCATGGCTAAATTAACAATAGTTTTAAATTAATTATGGGTCTATTGATTATGGTTACACATATTATTGTAAAATAATAATATGTTAAAAATAAATATAGCTAATTTAGTTATGTTTTATTAACCATGGTTAAATTCATTATGGCAAAACCAATAATGACCCAACTAATAATGGTTAAATTAATTATGCTAAACTAATTACCATGGCTAAATTTAGTAAGGTTAAACCAACTATTGTTTAATTGACCATGGTTAAACTATTTATAATTGTTAAATTACTTATGGCCAAATTAGCCATAATTAAATTAAATATGGAAAAAACTAATAGAATAATTAATTATGGATAAATGAATAATGGTTACATTAAATATGGCTAAATTAACCATAGTTAAAACATATACAATTTTTTAAATTATGGTTATTTGAACATGATTAAATTGACCATGGTTAGATTAGTTATGGTTAGTTTTAATTTTAATTAGTTTTTTCATAAGTAGTTGAGCCATAATTAATTTCAATGTAGTCAATTTAACCATAGTTAGATAAACCATATATATATAATGAATTCAATCATAATTAATTTGGTCATGATTCATTTAGTTATGAATAGCTAACTTTTACATTTTCCAATTTTTTTTAATTGGTCAGACATAGTCAAAATGTTAAATGTCGTCCCAATATACCCAATTAATATTAAAATTTATAATTGGCCATTTTGATTAGGCCTACTTAGTTAGCCTTATTGATTGAATATAATAGGTGTTCTTATTGATTAGGGTACTTGTCAATTTGACAAGGCCATTAACTAATTTGACTAGGTGGTATTTTTTGAGTCCAATTTGACTAGATGTCCGATTTCACTAATCATCAAATCGGTCATTCTAGTCAAAATGATTAGTCAAAAAATACCCATTGTCATTCAAGCCCTTGGCATCTAGTCAAAAATACATGTCCTTTAGTAAAAAAGACCCATCTAATCAACTTGGTTAATTTGAAAAAATAAGAATTCTAGTAGTGAGGAGAATGTTTTGATAAATTTGGAATTGATGAATTTGAAGAATGTTTTTTTGTTTAATTCTGAAGAACTCAAAAGAAAGACAATGAAGACATAAAAATAAAAGCTAGTGGAGGCAAATAAGGACTATTAGAAGAATTTGTAACACTTGTAGGCATAGTTAGAAATTGTAAATGAGTAGAAGAAACATTTGGAGATGGTGTGAAGAAAACTTGGAGGATTATGAATAGATGTTATAGTAGTACACTCTGATGAGGACAAAGAATAAGATGAAGGATTCTGATGTAAAGTTTGAGGAATGGTGGGAAGTTGCAAATGAATACTTTGTAAAAGAATTGTAAAAGAATTTAGCTAAGCATAGAGCTGATGAGAGGAACCTCATGTATAAGTTGGAAATATATCAAAGAAATTTCTAGAGTTTGTTTGTGGAAGGTTAACAAATATATAGACATTGGGCCAAAATGAAGAGCATGAAGTATGGCTAGTGGGACAACTTAGGAAGAGGAAGTGCACATTGAGGAACCATAAGAACCCAAAGGAAGGGGTTAGGAAAAGAAATAACCATAGATAGTTCAAGAACAAGAATAGGTGGAAACCATTCTAGCAACAAAGGTAGAATAATCAAAGATGCATCCCTTGGAAGTAGAACCACAGATTGAGTTTGTGGAGGAGGAGGTCAAAACTACAAATTTAGAGGTAGGTATAAAACTATTAGTTGTTGTTCAAGTTGAGACTATAGAGATTGTAGTTGAACAACCAAAAGTTTAGAAGGTTGCATAGTGTTTTCATTTCATTTTTCATCATTTCACAAGGATTTTGGGACGGAATCTAGAATATAGAGGGGGTAATGTTAAGGGGGTAGGTTGATTACATTGTTTTAAATGAACAAGGTATAATTAAGGATAAGGATTGATCATTGGACATTGGAGGTTTAAATTTTGAATTTTTGTTTAGTTTTGAATCATGTTGATAATGACTTAGGGATTGCCCAAAGATGGGAGTTCTGGGAAAAGGATACTCATTCTTAAACACACAATTTTGGAGGAATGAAATAACCATGAATTTGGTGTTTTAATGAACTGCAGAGACATATGTGTTTAGAATCAAGGCATGAATTGTAATGTGTGCATATTATAGTGCAAATTTGTTGTTATAGTAAGTGTGGAATAATTATGCAAGGATTTAATCCACATGTATTAGTCTAATCACTCTTATTCCGAAATCTGGAGACCATTATAAACTAGGGAATTGGAGTCCCATTACTCTTCTTAGAAGTATTTACAAAATCTTAGCCAAAGTCCTTTCTCAAAGACTTCAGCTTTTCCTTCCTAGAATTATTAGACCCAACCAAACAGGCTTTGTGAAGGGTAAAAACATTCTAAATAACAACTTCTTAGCACAAAAAGATCTACAACAGGTTGTGGAAAACAATCAAAACCTCATGATTTTAATGTTAAACTTTGAAATTTTTTTTGAAAGTATTAAATGGGACATTTTGTTTTTTTGACTTTAAGTAAATTATGATTCTTCCTCGAGTGGGTGAAATGAGTTTTTTCCTTGTACTGGCACTCCACCTTTGAAATTAAGGTCAATGGGGAAATGTCATGCATTGTTTAAACACGAAAGTCGTGTGCATGACTTTTGTGTCTAAACAATGCACATGACATCAATGTTCAAATAATACAAATAGATGAATGACATCTGTGTCTATTCCATATGAACCTATGAAAAGTAAATTTCGTGCATGACTATTATTGCCAAATTATGACCCATGAAATTTATGATGTGCATCCAGAGTTTGAATTAATTGGCACAAATCTTGTGCAATTTGGGCAACAAAGATGGAAAGGAATTAGAATTGGGGACATGACGTCGATTTAAAATGGGCAACAGAAGGTGAAGGCACAAGATACCTAGGAGTGCATATTGGATTCCACTTAATAGTAGAAGCCAACTTTGACAAGCATTTGGGTTCTTAAAAAACAAAAACATATATCCTAGGGCAATAGTTAATTGTCCCTTGTTGGGAAAATTATGGTGGTTAATTAGGTTCTTCTATCTTTGATGTGGTACTTAGCAGCATGTTGAAACCTTAATGTAAGAATGATCATTAAAATCAAAGGGGTGATCAAGAATTTTATATGGGGAGGAAGATTAGAAAATAAATGGGTGAAGGTGAACTAGGCAATTCTATGTCAACCCATTGTTAAAGGGGGTTTAGGTTTAATAAACCCGAACACCCAATTAAAGGCTTTGCTAGTCAAGTTATTGATTAGAAGGCTTTCCCTAGGCATTGAACCATGGAAAGAACTCGTAAGGCACATGGTAAAATAAGTCTAGCTAGCAGGGGGGTCTTCTGCCCCATAACCAAGTGATATTAAGTAGTTATTCAGGGCTGCCAAAACCCAAAAAAACTTTTATTCATTATAGAAAGGAGTTCTCAGACCAAGGGAGGGCTAAACAAAATTGACCCCTCCTCGGTGAAAGTCCTAAGGTAGCCCATCTTTGGAAACATCCAAATCTTGAGTTCCACAAGTAAGCCACTCAAGGTTGGGAGTAAAAGTGAGGGGAGACCCCTATCAACCAAAGGAATCACCAAATTGAAACATCTTTAAGATGTTGTTCAACTAAGGCTTGGAAAACAATGTCCACTTTTGGTCTATAGAAGCACCCAACAAATGTCTTGAATAAGGATATAATCATTTTTGGGTATTGTTGAACCCCAATTCTGTCCCAACCATTTTTCACATTAAAGATTGGGTTAGCCCAAAGATAAGATGAAACAAAAAAGATATATCTTGGGTTTACAAGATTGCTAGCATTAACCTTAGCTATTTGGAGGCTGAAGAATAGAAAAGGGAAACAACTGATGGCCTATTCAAGAAAACAAGCCCAAACAAGATAAAGTTGTTAAACAATGACCTTGTTTTGGTCAGGGTTTTTTACCAATACAAAGTATAGGAAGTTTTTAAGACTTGTAAGGATAGGGTGGACTACTTCAAAGATGCCATTTTATGGCTCTTTAGATCTGGATTCATTGAAGAGCTTCCTTGGGACATTGGTGAATGGACATGGAAAAACTTTCCTTCCCTGGGGCTACCCCATTATTTGGCTACACATCCAAAAGGGGTTATAGAATTTTATTAGCACATTAGTAGATTGTTTCCCAAGCTTCCAAGCTCATTGCTGAACTTGAGGACCCTTTAGCTTTGGAACAACAAATCTTTGCAAGGCTATGGAATTTCTCTAAACCCCGTAAAGTGGGTATTCTCATATGGCTAATGTTGAATAAAGGACTTTCGATTAGAACTTGCTATAGAAGTTGGGCATCCTCCCCACATGCCAAGTTTGCCTAATAGGTATGGTGGAGTTTCCATAACATTGCTCGTTGACGTGTGAGAAAGCGAACCTAACTTGGTTTGCTTTTAGGAGAATCTAACAGGCCCAAGGTGCCCCTGAGGTCACCATTAATTGGAGTTTTATCCTCCTTGGCGAGATTACTACCAAGATCGAGGATGTCAAACCTTTAACCCAAAATCTTAAGACAACTAAATTATGTTACACTAGATAGCCTTTAGACCTTTTGTGTAGCTTCTTAGTTTATTTTCTTTGGATTGAGATATGTAAGAAGAATTTTGAGGACACTTATTTTAACTTCAAGATTCTTAAGCAAGCTTGGATCTCGACTATTAAAGCAAGGATGGTTATTTGGAAAGACCTCACTAAGACTAGGACTCATGAAACCCTTGAGGCTAAGGCTAATCTAACTTTGATTAAGGTTGATTTCATTACTACTTGGAGTTTTTAGGACTTGTTTGCACGTTGGGATGGGACCATGAGATGGTCCCTCCTACCCCCTTTGTATTACCTTGATTCTAATTTCATGATGTGATGTGGATGTTTATCACCTTCCCCACTATGTGATTTTTCTAGCCTTAAATAGGCATAAACATAAGTTGCAAGTATAAAAAATTGAACCCCAAACTTTCATAATGATAAACTAAGTCCTTACTAATGGACTACACCATCAAAGGTGTTTAACTTTTATCAAGTTTCTTATTTCACATGTATATTTCGCATCATTAAACATTTTGGCTAAACCTAGGTGATAACTAGTGGCTAAAATCAAGTTAAACATAATGGTTAAATCAAGTGGCCAAACCTAGTAGCTAAATTTAGTGATTTAATGTAGTGGTTTAATGTAGCGGCTAAACATAATGGTTAAAACTAATGATTAAATTTAATGCCTAAACATAATGGCTAAACTTAGTTGATAAACTTAATGGCTAAACCTAATAGTTAAATATAATGACTAAACGTTAGCTAAATGTAATGGCTAAACTTAATTGATAAATTTAATGGTTAAATACCATGGTTAAACATAATGGTTAAACCTAGTTGATAAACTTAATGGCTAAAATTCATGGTTAAACTTTGATTAAATCTAGCGGTTAAACATAATGACTAAACATAATGACTATACCTTAACTAAACATAGTGCTTAAACTTAAGCCAAACTTAGTGGTTAAATTTAGTGGTTAAACATAATTTGAGTAAAACTTGGCTAAACATAGTGACTAAACGTAGGTTAAACCTAATGCCTAAACTTAATGACTAAACATAATGACTACATCTGGGTTAAAGTTAATGGGTAAATATAATGGTTAAACATAGTGGCTAAACTTGGGCTATACCTTGTAATTGAACTTAAGTTATATCTAATGCCCAAGTTTAATGGTTCAATTTAAGCTAAACCTAATGCCAAATCTAATGCTAAAGCATAGTGGTTAAATTTAGAGGTTAAAATTAAGTTAAACATAATGGTTAAAATTTGGGTAAACCTAATGGCTAAATCTAATAACTAAACATAATGGCTAAACTTAGTGGCTAAATTTAAATAGGTAAATGGGTGGATAGGTAGGTAGGTAGGTAATATGTAGATAATTGGGCAGGTAAGTAAATAGGTTGTACGAAGGTGAAAAGGTATAGGTAGATAAGGGTGAAAACACACTAAGGGTGAACCACTTTTCATCAAAAAAGGTGTTGTATAACGAATATTATAGTTCCTAATAAATTAATATCTTGATGGTATCCTTTGACTATTTTAAACACAAGCAAAAAACTTTAAAATTTGCATGACAACCTTTTGGAACTCAAAGTTTACTTTGAGTCAAAAATAATATTGATCCAACGATTAGATGAAGAGGATTGGATAAAATTAATTGTACATATAGTATATAACTTATAGTTTTTCAACGGCCATAGGGCTTCATGTTTGTGGTTAATAAAACATTACCAAATAAAAGAAATTTGAAAAAACAATGCCCATCTATAAAATTTCCTCTTCTTTGATATGGTAATTTTTTTACCATTATTATGCATTTATTGTTCAAAAATACAAAAAACACACTTTTTTTGCATGAAATTTCATCCAAAATTTTTAAATATCTAAATGGTCTTATATTTAATTCATGTATATCAATATCATACACCATAAAAAAATTCACCCAAAAATTCCACTCATAGCCTTAGTTTTGAAGTATATATTCAATTTTTCAAACTTTGCTACAAGTATTATTTTGTCACAAATATATTCCATACATTCAAGTTTTTCATTATTTGTTGGATTTTAAAAAATAATTGATTAAATTAAGTTTAAAGTTAATCAAATATATTTAAAACAAACAAAAATAATCTAAAATGTGATGTTCACACATTATTAAAAAAAAATTGCAAAATGTAATTATACTTGTGATTACAATTTTTGGGGGGTTTAATGTGCTTATGCCCATAGGTAGGTAAATAATAGGTAGGTGAGTGGGTGGATAATAACTAAGTAAATAGCTAGTTAGGTAAATAGGTCGGTGAATAAATAGGAGATAAATACATAAGGTAGTAAACCATGTCACATTTGATAAAAGATTATTGATCATCTTAATTAAATGTTCCACTTGACTAAAGAACATTGGTCATTTTGACTAAAGATTATTGGCCATCTTGATTAAATGTTTTATTTGATTAAAAAACATTGGTCATAATTCTAACTAAAGATCATTAGCCATCTTGACAAAATGTTTCACTTGACTAAAAAAACATTGATCATTTTGATTAAAATTCATTGGCCATTTTGCCTAAATGTTCAACTTGATTAAGGACCATGAATCATTTTGACTAAAGAGTATTGGCCATTTTAATTAAATGTTCAATTTGACTAAATACCATTGGCCATTTTGATTAAGCTTGTACAACTTGATATATTTATTTAGTCTAATAAACCACTATAGTCAAATTGATTAGTTAAAAAATACGTGTTTTTCAAACCCTTAGCCTTTAATCAAAATGTACATGTCCAGAGAAATAAAAAATGACAAATTAATCAACTTGAACCTTTTAAATCACCATGATTTGTACTAATAAAGAAGGACCCCATTTGGACAAGAGTAAAGAAAACCATCCTATTAATCTAAACAAGTTGATCACATCATTAGTAATGTAAGTAAATAAGAAAGTTAGGGAATTAATGGTAGGTTCCATGATGCTTAGTAGGTAGAAGGATAAGTAAGTAAGATTAGTAGAAAATGGTCATTTTGCAACTGGTCTTTATGACTAATTGTTAATTGTAGGTGACATTTGTGACTAAAATATTAATAGTTGGGTTGGACATATCACATGGAACACTAGTCGCAAACCACAAAGAATTTTTAATGAAAAAAGGTCAACATAATACAGCTTCATCCTTTGATTAACCATTTACATATTGTTGTTTGTGACTAGAATGCAATTATTTTGGTGAACAATGGGAATAAGTGATCTATTACCACATATCCCAACTTTAAATAATTTTTAAAAAATTATTATAATTTTGAAATAATAAAAAATGTTTAATTTTTATGTGGATGGTTTTAGATTATGACACGTGGTGCAATAGAAAGTTGTCACATGGTATATTAACTGAATTTGTCCAAAATAAATTTAAATAAATATTTAAATATGTAGATCAAATTAGATAAATAGGTAGGTAGGTACCTACCCCTTAGGTTTACCTACCTATGAAGGTAAATAAGTAGGTAAGTAAGATTTACATAACCATTTACTCAGGCTAAACACCTATTTAGGTAGGACCTACTTACCTACCTAGTTAAATACCTATTTAAGTAAGTAGGTAGGTAGGTTAAGGAGGTAGGTAAGTGAAGCATAGGTACATAATATTAATATTTTTTTTTGGGTTAAACCTTTTTGATAGCCTTATCCCATATGTGTTCATGTTTTTTAATATAAAAATGTAAAACAAAACACCTTGTTTATATATTTTTCAAAAGAATGAAAGATGAAACATATTCCAAATAAATTCTTTTGTTGCAAATAATTTGTAACTAAAAGTGTTTAATTGTAACTACTTGTAATTTAAAAAGTTTATCCTTTATTTTTATCGTCATTTTATTTTTTGTAAATTATATAATTTAGTACGCAATTGATTAACTAACTAATTAACTAACTAGTTAATTAATTAATTATATTATTAAATATTACTAGATATATTAAGTAATTTAGGTAACTAATAATTGTTTAATATTGATATAATTAAAAAATTAACTAATCATTTATAAAAAACTGAAATATTGCATATTAATAATTAATAACTATTAAATATAAATATTAAGCACTAATGTTTAAAGCTCTAATAATATAATTACTAATTAGCCTAAGTTAGGTTAACTATTTTATTATATTTATTCCCATTAATTCTTCATTTTTATAGCTAACAATAAATATAAAAATAATTATGGAAAAATAATAATAAGATTAATTGAATTAATATTGTAGCTAGTTCATAGCTAAGGCTAGCTATTTTATTTTTATTATTCATATTATTATTTCAATTGTTATAACTATTTCTGAACCATTATAATCAAATTTTAGTATTTTAAGAAAAACATTTTGTCTTTTCATAAATATTTGTGTCCTCTAAAAATATTTTTTGCATTTATATAATTATTTTCTAGATTTCCTTGCTAGCTATTGAAATTATTATTATAATTAAGTAAAATAAGTAATATATATATATATCAGTAATTGATTATAATCATTGACTAATTAATAATTACTAGATATAAATAATAAATTAAAAAATTAAAAAAAAATTTGAATTATTTGAGTTTTTATTATAATGTGATAATTAAAATTTTGATTACTTATAATAATAATAATAATAATGTAACTTGTAAGTAGCTTAGATTAACTATTTTATAATTATTACATATATTATTATGTCACATTTTATAGCTTATATGACCTTTATAATAATAATAATTTTTAATAAGTACATTAGTGCTTTGGAAATAATTTCAATACCTATAATGGTATATATATTTTTTAATTCTTAATTTAAGTCAAATATAAGATTAAAATTCAGGTTTTTTCTTGTTATAAGATAAATAATAAATATAAATATTCTAAAAATTATAATAATAAATGTCATTTGTAATAATTGCAAGAAGTATAATAAGACAACTTGGATAAATTTGTAATATGGTTGTAATATGTTTAATAAATATTTTATGTGGAAATTTAATATACTGGAAATACACACCTAGTGTATCCATGATATTGGACCATTTAATGTCAATAATAATCTTGAATACACATGTAATATGGTTGTTCATATATATTTCAAAATATACATTTGTAATTGAATTATACCCAAATATACATAAAATACACCTTTGTATATTTATAAGGCTATGATTAAATTGGTCATATTTACAATTAATGGGACACAAGTTGTTCTTCTTGGATGAAAACCAAATTAAATGTTGTTCACATGGAAAGATGAAAACCACAATAGTCGTAAACTAGTTGTAGTGTAGTTGCAAATATGACCAACATAATAAAAAGTTGCAAAAATGTCCAAAGGTAATTGTAAATGACTAATAGTCACATGTAGTCACAAATAGAATGGTTACATTTTGGTCAATTTCTACTAGTGTAGCTAGCTTGTAATCCATAGGAGGTAGGTAGCTAAATAGGTAAGTGGGTAGGTAGGTAGGCATTTTGGATGGTAGGTGAAATAAGAGGTAGGTGGGTATGTAAGGATGAGGATTGTAAGTGGGTATGTAAGGATGTAGGATGGAAGGTGGATATGTAAAAATGTATGATGGTAGGTGGGAAGTAGGAGATAGGTAGGTAGGTAGGTATGTAAGTAAATAGGTAAGTAGGTTGGTGGGTATTGATGTAGGATGGTAGGTGGGAAACATTAGTAGGTAGGTAGGTAGGTTTGTAAGATAATATGTGGGTAAGTATGTAGGTAAGTAAGTTGATATGTAGGTAGGCCTAGTCTATCGCCTAGCTTAGTTAATAGCTATCTTGACTAATTAAATAACATAGGATGTCCCCATTTGATTAGAACACCATTGTCCATTTTGATTAAGGATGTCATTTTACTTTGTCCAACTTGAATAGATGTTCTAATTGACTAAAAGCCATTGATCATTTTGACCAAGGTGGTCATTTTTTGGTCCAACTTGACTACATGTTCAATTTTATGTATAATCAAATAGGTCAATTTAGTCAAGTTTACCAGTCAAAAATACATGTCATTCAAGCCCTGGGCTTGTAGTCAAAATGTACATGTCCATTAGTAAAAAAAAACTTGTTAATCAACTTGGAAATATTTATTCATTAGTCAATTTAACCAAATTTATTTATTCATGGTTAGTTTAGCCATGTTTAATTTTGACATAAATATTTTAACCATTTTGATTTTAACCATAATTATTTCATTCATGTTTATTTTAGTCATAGTTAATTTTTGCATAATTGGTTTTGCCATAAAATATATATTCATTAGTTATTTTAGTCATGTTAACCTTATTGGTAATTAGTTTAACCAAATTTATTTACTCATGATTAGTTGAATCATTTTTAGTTTAACCATGGTTAATTTTGTGATAAATATTTTAACCATTTTGATTTTAACCATAATTACTTCATTCATCTTTATTTTAGGCATAATTAATTTACACATAAATGGTTTAGCCTTAAAATATTTATTCATTGGTTAGTTTAGCCAAATTAATTTCATTCATGGTTGGTTTAGACAATTCATAATTTAGCCATAGTTGGTTTAACCATAAATTATTCATTCCTTAGTTAGTTTGGCCATTTTTATTTTTCTCATGGTTAATTTAATTATTTCTAGTTTAGTCATAAAATATTTGTTCATTAGTTAATTTAACTATTTATAATTTAACCAAGGATGGTTTAGCCATAAAATATTTATTCATCGGTTAGTTTGGCCATATTTATTTTATTTATGGTTATAACCATATTTATTCATTGGTTAGCTTGATCTTATTTACTTATTCATGGTTAATTTTAGCATATTTATTTAGATATGATTAATTGAACCAAATTTAGTTTTGTCATGGTTATTTTTCCATAATTATTTTTAATTTGTGGTTGGTTTAAACATTATTTTACTAATCATTAATTTTTCCAAAATTAATTTTTCTTAGGTGAAATTAGCCACCCATTTAACTTATGTAATGGAAGTATGTGGCTAAATAACCTAAATATAATTAGATTATATGTATGTGTATTTATTTATATATACCCTACCTATATTCCACTTATTTACCTATATTTTAACCTATATGTAACTTAGTTATATAAACTAGGGTAGGCCATTTATATACCTATGATAAATTACTAGTTGATTAATTAATTAATTACCTAAAATACACTAATGAATGTGTAATTAAGTAGTTAAATATAAATTATTACAAATACATTGTTGATAATATATAATGAATTAGGTGAATTTTGTAAGGATTAGTTATAATTTGGTTGTAATTATTAATTATAATTAAATAACTAGATATTAACTATTACTAATTTTATTTTAACTTAATTAACATACATATTTGCCTACCTCTTTATTTATTTATTTACTTAATTTATGTATCTTACATATTTCGGAATAATGTTGTGTGAACTAAAAGGTTCTAGTGTTGTGTAAACATGAAAATGTTTCTCCCTTCCAAAAGTTTATCCCATATTGTTTATCATCCTTTTTAAATGATGAGTAATATAAATAAATGCAACATAAGCATCCAAGACATAAAGAAATTTTTAAAAAGGAAGGCCACTTGGGATGAGCCAATTGAAAAGGTTCAACTTTAAAGGCCAAATTCAAAATGAAATAGGATTTTCCTACCTAGGTCATCTAAATGTAAGGCTAATTTAGGTAATGTACATTTAAGCCTAATAAAGGTCATAGCTTAGGTTGCCCTAGCTTACTTTAAACTTCTATACATAATTGCTAGTTATAGGCTCCTAAACATAGGCCTAGGAGTTTAGGTTGTAGGTTCCTAATCATACGGACTTTAAGAGTAGGTATCTAATTTTAGGTCTAACCTAGGTTGTTTAGGTTCTATCCATGTGGCATAGCCTAGTGGCCAATGTTTAAATGGTATGAGGCATAACCTAATGGCAAATGTTTAAATGCCACGTGGTATAGTGTAGATGGCCAATGTTTAAATGCCACGTGGTATAACCTCGATGGCTAATGCTTAAATGTCATGTGGCATAACCTAGGTGGCCAATATTTACATGCCATGTGGCTTAATTTGGGTGGCCACTATTTAAATGCCACATGGCATTTGCCTAATCAAAATGGTGTTTGACTAGTCAAAAAATCATTTGACTATTATATTGACTAGTCAAAAATGCCAACTTAGGCTTGGTCAAAAAGTACATGGCCCAGTCACAATGGACAAATTCAAAACGACTTGTCCAAAATGATTGAGAGGTTTTTTTGACACTTGTCCAAAATGGGTTTTTTTTTACCAAAATTTCTAATAAAAAAATCAGCAATTCTAGTCATGCCTTCTCCTTCTTCTCCTTAGTTAGTGCTTCCACCTAACTACCCAAAACCTCTTGTTGCTATTTGTAATGGAGCAATCCCTTTGCCCATTTTCTCTCTACAGCTTCCCAAGCTTCAACTGTCTTCTTTAACTCCTTTAGTTCTTCACCCTATGATTTCATCAAAATTATCTTAGCCTTGAACTATTTATTCTCATCCTATAATTTTTGTATGAACGATTTGATCTTCTGCTCATTCTTTGTTTTGTTCTTCTTCTAAATTTCTATGTTATGCTTGTATTCCTTCTGGAAGTCCCTCTCCTTGTCCAACTCCACCTACAATACTACCTTCTCCTTTTCTTTTGTGGCCAATTTGTTCTTCAAATTGTTCACCTCCAAATTCAAACTCCCCATATTCAAAATCACAATTGCCATGGTCTAAAACAATTCAACTACCTTATTCGTTTACATTACTTTTGCAACTACCTCATCCATAGACTTTGGTGTATTTGTCTATCATAAGATTTTTGGATCCTTGTGTAGAAGATCCCAGCTCCTATACTAATCTACTCCCCAACCCAAACTCAAATGTTTGTCCTTCTACATATCCTGGTCTATTAGCTAGTAACTATAACTCTAGTGGTCTGAACATTACAAAAGGAGGTTGTGTTTCCATCCTCTTCGTCTGCAATCCACTACCTTGTAAACCTCTTTATGTTTGTTGTTGTTATTGTTGCAAATGCTATGGACTTTCATGGCTATCCATCCAATCTTCATAAATGTCCCCATTCGTCAATGGATGCTCCTCGACCTTTGGAATCCTAGTATCATGCTCTCTCTTAACCCTTTGCCTTTGTTCCCTCACTTGTCTTTCTTGTGGAGATGACATTTGTGGTACCTTTACATTTTGCCTACCTACTTTTACCAATGTTGGCATTGCAAATGGTGCCGCTCTCCCCCCATCATCTTTTGAGCCCTTGCTTTTGTGCTCTTTTGTTTTTTCTTAACTCTTGATCTTGAGGTTCCACCTTCCTCAGCTAAGTTCTTCCTCTTAAGAACACTTCTTGGAAATTTTGTTGCAGCCTTCCTTTTATTCTCCAATGTTGCCTACATCTCCTTTGTAGTTTTCTTGACCTTAGCATGTGGTTTCTTTGGATTCTCTTTTTGGTGAACAAATAGATATTTAAATATTTTTACCAATATTAGGGTTGATTGACATGTGTCCTTCTTGTCCCCCTTATTATCCTTGACCTACTTATACCACCGATCTAGTTCACTACACAAATTATTATATATAATTTGTGCCCAATCCACCTTCTTCCACTTTTCTATTCTCATCAATGTGATGGCATTTTTATAACAAAAATACATCACTTTCTTTTTTTAACAAATCATAGATATGATTGTAAGGTATCTAACACAATATGGCAAACCCAAACTTTTTGCATTAATTCCATTGATCTCTTACAAAATTTGTGGTGTAATTTTACAACTTTATAATGCCTGCAATGCTATTGTTTTACTGACTTGCCCTTTTGGGTCTTGTACATACCCTTTTGCACAAACTCCAAAGGCATCTACAATAAGTTGTAATCACATACACCTTGTCTTAATAACCAAAACAAATATATGTGCCCTTGATAACAAATGTGTTTAGAAATTCTAGCATAATTTTAGCATCGATGCTTTCCACTTCATCGGAAACAAAGTGACAAGCTCTACCTAAGAAGCCCATTCTTCCTCTTCACTAACATCCTTCCAATTTTCCATCCTCTTAGCATGTTTATGATAATTTTGTTTCGTTCATATCCACATAAATCGATCAAGATCTGGAATGCAAATACCTTTGTCCAAAAGTGTGGGTTTGTCCATGAAAGTTGTTTGTTTTATTACCTCTATAACACTTGGCACATTCATATTAATCTCCATCACACTTGGTTGCACTTCTGTTGATGTATGCATTTCTATTGATGGTTGCACTCCCACCACAAATATTTCTTCCTCCTCTACATCCTTCTGCGTTGTTTGTGCCTCAATAAATCGTTGTTCCTCACCTTTGTTTTCCTCCAATTCTTCAATGTGCATTGGATCCACTGATGTAGCTCTTAATCCTACTTACTCACTTGAACTCTAACCTCTTCTATGTTTGCACAAAAAATTCCACTATAGATGTTCCGGATCCATATATATTTTGAATTATCGTATGCGCAAATTGCATCTTCTCATTGTACACTTTGCCTTCTTCACACTCTAAAAATGATGGTAAATGCGGCAACAACCTTACTACCAATGGCTGAATGTTCAGCACTTCAGCACTCTCTACTCTTCTCAATTCTTCTTTTGCTTCTTTTTTTTCTCAATAATTCTGCTTCTTCCTCTTGTCTCCATCTATGCTCACTATTCTACATCTCCTTCTCCTTTGCTACTTTTTATAATATCTCAATTTTGTTCTCCACATTCATGCTTCTATGAACTCTAGAACTTAGAAAACACACACCGCTTCTAACAACAAATGAAAACAACTTTTGACGGTTACTTTGTTTATTTTAATCCTTAAGCTTCCCACCCATCTCATTCATTTTTTGGCCTGCTCACCATCTTTTAACTAACACCTCATCTTCGAAATTATGATGACCCATCACTACCACTTTTTGTGTCCCTTGTACAACCACATGGAAGCACGTCACATCATCATTGTGAATGAATGCCTTAAATTTCATCTTTCGATTGTTCTACATCCATAATCCTCTTAAATTAATTATATTGACTCCATGTCATTCTCCATGTACGCCTTCTATTAACTACATCAATACATCTGCTAACTATGTCAATACATTTGTTGACTATACCAATAATTTTGATGATTGTGCCGATAAATCCATTGACTATGCCCACACATTTAATGACTACGCAAATACATTTGTTGATTCAACTGATGCCCCTAATACATCAACTTTAAATTTATGTATCCCAAATTCCTCTCTTCTATAGTTATCATTCAATAATTGGTTCATCATCTGAAATTCTGAAGTTAATATTGTTTTGACCTGAAGATCTTCCATCCGTTCTTCTTCTTCATTGCCCCGTATCTATGGTTTGTGTTACATAGTCTTCATCTTCCACCTCTGTATTAGAATCCTCCTTTTGAAATCCACCTGCACTTTGTTCTCACTATAGTAGCATTTATTGTTCTTGTTTTTAAACTTCAAATTCCATGTATTTGTATGGTTTGAGCTTATTCACATTGACCAACACAAGATTAGTCTCAAACTTCTCAATTGTCACTGATAACACAATGTTATTTGACAACACATATTGTACTTTGTATCATCTAAACCATTTCCTAGTAAACTTCCCTAGGTGTGACTTATTTCCCTTTGGAAACCATAGAACATAATCACCAAAACTGAACCGTTGTATGTGACACATGCAATTACAAATTTGTGTAGTTTCCTAAGACAAGTTACACAAAACATTAAGTTGCATGCAACACTACATATGCAACATTTATATATGGTGATAATATATGTGTTCATCCATACATACCAATTCAAATGTAGTTGCACCTTATATGTAACTCTCCTTGCAACTAATCATTTAGTATGACATGTGTTTAAAAATTGGACAAATTTTTTGTGGACACATGTCACTTTATAATTATTTTTGTGTTTTCAAAATTAAAAATTCATGGATTAATCTCAATTGTCAATTTTTTTGCCATTATGATGATGACACATGGCATACCATTGAATGTTCACTGACCATTTGATATGTGTCCATTTTTAAACACCAATTATATGGTGACATGTGGCAATTGAGGCCCAATTATCCTTTTTTTTAAAATATTAATTAATGAAATCTAAATCATTCAATTAAGGTTAATAAGATGTTGACACATGGTGCTTAGGAACTTAGGTAGGTAGGAATTATTACACCTTACTAAGTAGGTTGAAAGGTAGGCTTAGGTTAGGTAAGTAGGTTTAAAATAGTCTAATTTAGGTTAATACCTACGTAGTTGACCTAGGTTAGAATATTTATAAGTTAACTAATGTATCCTACTAGCCATAGGTATATTAACATAATTAATAATATTAAAATAATATTACTATAACAGTAAAATGATAATAATATTTATTAATTAATTAATTATAATAATACATTATACTAATTATTCATATTAATAATAGTAATAATAATTTAATTTTGATTCAATAAATTTTTAGTAGCTATGGTTACCTATAATATTTAAGGATAAAAAAATTATGATATGAATTAATAACAATAATAATACTTAGTAATATTAACTATTCATATTAATATTAATTTTTATTATATGCCCAAGGAATGTGGGACATTTTTAAAAACTATGGGTTTAAAAAAACTCTTAATTTTTTCTTGATTTCAATTTGTTGAACATCAAATTTAAATTTTTTTAAAAAATCCAAATAAAATAAAATCACAAATTTTCAATTGCCCAAAAATATATTTAAATATATTTGACAAATAAAATTTGAAAACTTGTAATGCATACTTTAACCATGGTTAGCTTAATTTAATTTAGCTTTGTTGTAATTAATTTAACTATAATCAATTTAGCCTAACTTAATTTAGTTTAATTTATTGTAACCATAATTACTTTAGCCTAATTTAATTTAGCCATGGTTAATTAAACATGGTTAGTTTAGGCTAACCTTAATTAGCATGGGTTTAACCTTAGTACTAAAGGTACATAATACTACTATACATAGCCTAGGTAGATAGGTATACTAATGTAAATATATATTAGTTTAGGCCATTATTGTTATGACATGTGTCCATGTTGTACACATTTATTTGCATGTTAATTGCACATAATTGTATGGCCCAAAAATCATAGAGTACTAAATTTATAGTTGCAAACATGACCCATATGGTTATAAATGAAAACTAGTTGTATGCCATTTGCATAATGATTGGATGCAAACAACAAGATTTTTACTAGTGTTGGGAACAACTATGATTGGTGATAGCCAAGAATACTCTTCCATGTAACCAAAAGTTTGTCAATATTTTGTTCGATAGTAGTAGTGTAATTGAGATTTAATCAGTACCATGTTTGATGAGGTGGCAATATTGAGGTATCAAATCTGACGCACCCCCAACTCCTCAAGGGACTCAAATGTGAGCCCAAGTATTAAGGAGGAGTTGGAGCACGCTCCCTAGCTCACAACCCTTTGAGGGGTAGAGGGGCGGGTTGGAGCTCCGGGATGGGACTAGGAAGAGTTGACAAGCTTTAGTCACTCACACGAGCCTGCACACAACCCACACAAAGTGGTTAGTGCAGAGTTGGAGCACCCTTGGTGCTAGGACGAGCCACGGGCAACACGGACACACAAGACTCACCACGGCCCGGACTTGGGGGAAACCACCACCTTCCCCCTTATAGTATACTCTGTGACTCGTCGCGGGGGTGGCATCCAAATGGCCATTTTGTGCCGGGACTCCCGGGACTCCCGCGTGAGAGTCCCGAAATCGCGCATTTTCGGGACTCCCGCGACTTTGAAGCTTCATAACTTTCGGAGCAGACCTCCGATTGACTCGTCGTCTGAAGAAAAGTTGTAGGTCTCGTCGAGACCTTTCCAACGGTATGTCGCACGTTTTCTGCAGCCAAGTATTTCGGGTCGATTCCCGACTTTTAGTCGTCGGGAGTCAAAACTGGCAGACTCCCGGGAATTCGACTCCCGACCCTTC
>Ga0116231_10005822_pt1 | contig 24020 bp, 14 predicted proteins | sample S1TSphgellanicum_2_FD_89695 | JGI IMG/M metagenome (GOLD analysis project Ga0116231, IMG submission 89695) | Host-associated microbial communities from peat moss isolated from Minnesota, USA - S1T2_Fd - Sphagnum magellanicum MG | ecosystem: Host-associated > Plants > Peat moss > Unclassified...
CCCCTCCCGGTGGGAACCGTCGCGGGGTTCCCCCGTTTCCCATTCCCTTATCTCTTTGGAAACCTTCTTTTTTGACCCCCCCCCTATCCCCCCCCCCCCTCTTCTCTGTTTATCTGTTCCTGTTTCTCGGCCATCATTGAACGCATTTCAAGTTGACAAGCTGCTGTTGTCTTTAACTTCTCTGTGTTGGTGTGTGTGTGTGTGTGCGTGTGTTCTCAGGAGTGCTTCATTGCTGATTCCTTTTTTTCTTGGCCGAAAGTGCTTTCATTTCGCTGTTTTTTGTGCAAGCTTCGAGTTCTGGGGTGGTTGGAGAAAGGGCGGAAGAGGGACACATTGTTATGAGGCTGTCCTAGCTCGCAGGCTCTGGGAGCATTGGATTGACCTTCATACACTCCCCCGGCGGCTTGTTTTTCGGTTATACTGTCGGGATGTTGTGGAGGATGAGGGGGACTTAGAGTTAGAGTTTTGAGGCATATTACATTGCAGTTTTGTGTTGTCACCTTTGGACTTTTTCGAGATTGCGGTAGTTTCTCGTAGGCGATGGAAATGTCAGTGGAAAGGCGGCAGTGTGGCAGTAACGGCTTTAGGAAACGAACTGGCTGTCATGAGTACTGTTTTTCTGGAAATGCGACAGCGGTGATGTGGTTGATGTTCATAGCTTTTTCTGTAGTCATGAGAATTGCAGTGGCCCAAGGTACGATGTTCTCCTTCCTCCAATTTTCCAACTATGATAGCGGTTTAACGCTTCTTGGAGATGCGTCTATTGGACAGGAGGATCTAGTATTGCAGCTCACGCAGAATAGCTCTGGAAGAGCTCTGTACCGAACTCCAATCCTATTCACTGATACGAACTCCCATGCAAGCATTTCTTTTCAGACGAGCTTCATATTCTCCGTGGACTCTTCGACTGATCCGTCGTCCACGGGAGAAGGACTCACATTTCTGATTGTTCCAGACAACACAACACTTGGCAGCGCGGGGCCATGGCTAGGGCTTTTCAATCCTATTAACGGTTCGAGCACAGCTACTCCAAACCCTCTTGCCCAAACCGTCGCTGTAGAGTTCGACATTCATAAGGACATAGAGTTCTGGGACATCAACGACAATCACGTCGGCATTGACATCAACAGCTTGGACTCAATTTTCGCGAAAGAGGCCTCCTCTGATATGCAGGTAGTCAATCTCACATCCGGTCATATCAAAGCTTGGATTGAGTATGACGGGCAAGCGCGGAAGATGAGTGTTTCCATCACCCCGTTTGTTGCCACCAACGATTACCCGAAACCAGCTCAACCACTTCTCGTCGTCGATGTCGATCTTTCGTCTTACGTGAGCGAACACATGTTTGTAGGGTTCTCAGCAGCAACAGGAAGTGGAGTTGTTAATCACAAGGTTTACTCATGGAGTTTCGAAAGCACAGATTCTTCACTGTCAGACTTTGAAGACATCAGTCCTACTCCATCTCCTTCAGGGCCTGCTCAACCGGTTTCTCAAGCTTCCCTCTTCCGTGCACATGATTGTGGAAGACTTCTTGCACTTCTACTTGTCCTGGTCTTGTCTTGTTTGGCTTTTTGAAGCTTTGAATCGGTTTATGCCATTTGGGATGAGAGATACAATCCAACCTTGATGACGTCTAGAAGAAACCTGGAAGCCCCTACTGCAAAACCAGTGGTTTCTACAGGAATTTCTATCAGCAGTTGCTTCCACTTCCTGCTGCAATCTGAGAAGTACTTCTCACTGTCTTGTCAGTTTGTCCTGATGCAGTTGTTTCCAGGTGTGGTGATGTTTGGAGCTCTTGTGGATGTAGGACTTAAAATGTATGCATAGTCTCTGGATAAAGAGGTTTTTGCAGATGTGTATCAAGTCTGCAGATTGTTGGCCCATCAGATAGCAAAAGCCAAGAAGTTTTGTGGAGGTTATTAGTCTGACCAAAGTTGAGTGAGAAATGGTAGAAATGAAGCTTTATGTTCTCTGTATCTGCTGTCCTAGAGGCTATTCTTCCTTTTGTACTGTCATTTAAAGCAACCCATTTTAAAGAGTATCATGCCATGTAGTATGATATCCGGTTTTAGGAGACATCTGACTCTTTCAAGAGCTCCTGGCACAATTTGATACTCTAGATTTGAGGACACTATTGAGCTTGTAAGTTGATTGTGCTTGTGAGTGTAAAAATTGAGTTCATGACAAGCTTCTTGTTTTTTAGGTAGTTAGCTAGCAGTTTTGACACTGGAGTTGTAAGAATTGGTCTAATTTCTGACAGTCAAGTCCTCTACTAAACCTGAGTAGTTTATGCAAATTTGGGTCATCTATAGATGCTTGAAATTAGTTATTTTGTTGGCACTCACTCAACCTGTGCTTGTTCAGTTTCTTGAATCTTTGCTTTCAGTTCCGCTTCTTCAACAGAATTTATGAGGCCCCTTCGATGGAGCTTTAGCTATTTGAACTGTTTTATTGACTCTTTTGTGACTCTTTAGTCATGTTCCAGCTTGAAAGTATGCATCAGACCTTTTCAATGGAGTGGAGCTGTTTGAACAGTTTCTTGCATCTTTGGAGAAGTATGCATTGGGTGTCTTCACTGAAGCAGAGCTGTTTGAAGAGGTCTTTGAATCTCTGCATTTAGTCTAGTGCCTTAAAAGTGTGGATTTGGCTTCTACAGTGGAGCAGGGCTGTTTGAAGGTGAGATGGAAAGCTGAACTACCACATGATGTTAAAGAGAAATCCCTTTGAAGTACATCCTCCTTTTGTTTCATCAGACCTAGCAGTGCTTGAGAAGTACAAGAGATGAGGAAAAACAAAAAATCCTAAATCCAGATTAGCACACAAGTTGTCTCTGGAGTTTACTACAAAGCAGTTTGTAGTTCTTGGTCCAAGTCCTTGTTACAATCTTTAAGAAAAACAGAGTTGCACCAGAAGAATGACACCAGAATCATAGGGAGAGAACCTTTGAGCGCAGAAATCATAAGATGGAAATGACTACTTAGGTGTTGCCAAGCTCCAATTGTAGAAGTTCACCACTGACTCTTGAACAATGGGCCAACATAGCAAGTTCCAAGTACCCTTCAAAATATCTTTGCAGAAGATCATTGCATGATCAGGAAAAACTGATGATTGTAGTGCCATATCTTGGAATATTGTGACTTACATGAAGCTGCACACTATTAGTCCCATACTTGGCATTCTTGGCTACAGACCTCATGACTTGCACAGGAGAAAGAATTTGAGGAGATACTTCTGTGCTGTTCTCAGATCCTTCACAGTGGTAGAGAATCACAGGTCAGAGAAGCTTTTTTTAAATGATTGCTGTCATATATTTCTTGTCAACACAGGAAGCTAGTGCATTTCTTCATTGTTGTGTATGTTCTGATTGCCTGTTCTGCAGCAAGCTGGAAGCAATTCACCAGAGCTGGGATTTGGATTCCTTGTAGAAAGGAGGTGAATGCAAGGTTTCCAGATTTCAGAGCATGTGCTAGTCCTGTGATCCACTTGAAGAGGGGCAGCTGTGTTCATCAACAGATTGTCCACATGCTTGCAATTTGGTCTCTTGCCACGCCATGCTTGGAGGCCACAAATCTAGTAAGGCTTGTTGAGTGCAAATATTAAACAACGCTACTTACATGAAGCTGCTAATCAGTGAACCCCTGATTTAGCACAAGCAGGGTGATCAAGCAGGATGAGTCAGTGATCTTGCCCAGCAACATGATCAAAGACTATGCCTTCAACCAAAATGATTCCTTGAACATCCTCAGAGTAATGGATACCTGTGCATCTAAGGAGATTGTCTGCAAGGTCATCTTTGATAGTGAGGAGGGTGCCATCCGTTGGCATCTTCTTCCACCATTGTTTCCTCTGAACTCCGAAAATCAGAAAGACTTGGGCCTGTGGTCCTCTCCCTGTTTTGGGATTCCACCTAAAGAGATTTTCTGTGAAATCTGGATGCAAATGCAAGCATAGGAAAGCTTTGTCTGTTTCTCAATTTAAACTGGGTGAATGGACTCTTAAGCTTCTTTCTTGAGACATGGAACTATCTCTGGTTACCAACAATCGCATGGGGATCACGTGTTTCTAAAATTGTTTGTGACGCTTTGTATTGATGCAACTGACAATCTTGAAAGATTTTGGCAAGCAAGCAGTGTGATGTATCTTTGGATCACCATTTTGCTATGTGCTGCGATTCTTCTTTGCCACAACCATTGCTACACATGCATTTCGCTGTCGAGATTCTGCCACCTCTCAATCTGTAGGCTGCAGTAGAAGTACTGCTTGATGCCGAATTGAATTGTTTTCTTTGATATAGTATTGCACCGAATGTGAGGGATTCTCTCGTCACTCTCTACCTACAACCTTGCCAGGCAAGATCTAAGAGGTGCGTGGTGTCATGAAAAACGAACGAGAAAGTTGGAGAAGACGATGACCGGCTGGAAGAAGTTACACATTCACACGCGCACATTGAACCAAAAGATCTTTGTTCCCGAAAGCCCCAACTCTCGTTGAGTATTGCAGCCGACGCGATTCGCGAATTCGGATCTAGCACATGGCGTTTGCGGCTTGGGCGATCATTCCCTATGAGCAGGCGACAGCCAACGGCATTCACAAGAACACGTAGTACGCGGAAGTGGCTTGGACGCAGCTGCCTTGTTGTTGCAGACACAAACCCCACCACCATCCTTTTGGCATATTCCCATTGCACCAAATCGCGTGCCTCTTCGTCTCGTCCACTCCTTCCCCTACTCTGCCAATTGTCATCACCTTCCAACCTACCTGCCTTCTGCTCCCTATTCTCCTTCTTCTTCTTCCTCTTGTTGGATCCACGAGATTTGAATTTTGGCGCAAAAAGAGGAAGCTGTGTGTTCACCTCTGTATGGGGTGGCCATGCTAGAGATCGAGGTCGAAAGTTAGACTCGGTATTGTTGTTCTTGTGGTGGAATGTCCTGTCGTTGGGTTGAAGAGGTGAGTGAGCCTCCAAGCCTGTTCGGTGGGTTTGTTTGAGAATCGAAGGAAATGGAAGGCGCGGGACGCAAATGGCCTGGAGGAGGAGGAGAAGGGGCAATGGTTTTCAAGGTGTTGGCAGCCATGGCAATGGCCATAGTCGTAGTTGGGCTGGCATCCCAGTACTCGGAGATTCTCGGGCTTCAGAATTTGGGAATCAAGGGCAAACGGAAGAAGAAGAAGCCCGTGAGGGTGTATATGGATGGGTGCTTTGATATGATGCATTATGGGCATGCAAATGCGTTGCGGCAAGCTCGTGCGCTTGGTGATGAGCTAGTCGTAGGAGTGGTGAGCGATGAAGAAATCAAAATCAACAAAGGACCACCTGTTATGTCCATGGACGAGAGGTTTGGTGTGATCTGAGAATTCCGATTGATATTGCCTGGCTTTATCTTCTCTCTGCGTCTTTTTGCACAACTGCTGTCTAATCTGTTGAAGCTCCTTTGCAGGGTTGCCATGGTGAGAGCGGTGAAGTGGGTGGACGAAGTCATTGAGGCGGTGCCATATGAAATCACCGAGGAATTTATGAACAAGCTTTTTAAAGAGTACAAGATTGATTACATCATCCATGGTGACGACCCTTGCATACTACCTGATGGTAGTGATGCTTATGCTCATGCCAAGAAGGCAGGCCGGTATAAGCAGATCAAGCGCACAGAAGGAGTCTCGAGCACAGATATCGTTGGTATGGTCTGTCTCTTGTCACCCTGTTCTGGCCCTTATGATTTTGCCTATGAAATCTCTTGAGCTTGAGATCTGTAAAAACTGTTGACATAGGGCTAGAATTTTTGCTTCTTTGCCAAATGAATTCACTGGGAGGCAAACAAAATTCAAGCTGACTGAGGAATGGAGTGTATTTAGGGCGGATGCTCCTCTGTGTACGGGACCGAGCTGTGAGTGAATCACCAGTACACACATCATTGCATCAGCAGTTTAGTCATGGACACAGCACTAGCCATGATAAGGGGAGCCTCAATGCTGGTGGTGTTGGCACTCGTTTCTCACATTTCTTGCCCACATCTCGACGTATTGTTCAATTCTCAAATCAGAAGGTAGCAGGTTACCAGTTATTTCCTTTTTTGCATTGTGAGAGTCACTGACATGAAGAAGATACTTGCATTGAAAACATGGTTTGATTGTGAGTGAGCTGGGGACAAGTGGAGCACATTCTGATTGAGTTGGCAGGTAGCAGGGGCCAGGACCAGAAGCACGTATTGTGTACGTGGATGGAGCTTTTGACTTGTTCCATGCTGGCCATGTGGAGGTACAGAATTGCATGCTTTGAAAAGCTTTATTATGACCAAAGAAACATGTTGGCAAATTTTGGTGACAAGATTATATTGGAATGTTTGTTTTTGTATCTGACTTGTGCCATGACAATTTCTTACAAAGATGCTGGCATTCTGAAACCAAATCTCATGCCATCTCAATCGATCTAGAAATGGCTCAGCAAGCCTTCATGTGTCCATGAGCCACATGTTTACTGCCAACAGATTGTGAAGGAAATTCCTTACACAGACTGCCAGCTTCCATTTGCTGAAGCAGTGCAATATGGTGTGCTACATTGCTCAACACATTTCATCAAATTGTCAGTGATGCTAGTAACAATATGCTAGTCTAAGCTGATTTCAACTTGTGAACTTATTACTTATGATGGGAAAATCTTCACATGAATGTGCCACAGACTCTGAAAGCAGCAAGACAGTTTGGTGACTTTTTGCTAGTGGGCATCCACACTGATCTGACAGTCAGGTGTATTTCATTTCCAACCTCCCCTCCCCCTGTTCAGGTTATCCAGAGCACTTTTTTCAGAGTTCAAGTAAACTGGGCATAGGAAAATAAAATTTTAGAACCTGCAGGATTTAATGGTTGGAGTTGCTGCTCTCTACATTTTACTTGGTGCAAAAGTCAGCTCACAAGAGCAGGGGAGGGGCTGTGGATGGATGGGTCACACACAGTGGACATAGAGGAGCAAATCATCCAATTATGCATCTACATGAGCGTAGTTTGAGTGTGTTGGCATGCCGGTATGTTGATGAAGTTATCATTGGTGCCCCATGGGAAGTGACTAAAGACATGGTACTATTCTGCTTGTATTTTACTTCTTTGTTGATTCTCTCTGTTGTTGAAAGTTCTGTTCTTCGCTTAGATATTGGTATTGTGGCTGTGGTTTCAATTAAGGTAGCATGTTTGGGTGCTAATTTGAAAATTTGTTGTTTGGCTTGTGACCATAGATAACCACATTCAACATATCTGTTGTTGTGCATGGAACCTGTGCAGAGCCAAATGAGTTGAAGAATGTAAGTACCCACCAAATCAGTGTCAGGGATGTTTTTCACAATGAACTCCTGTTGGTGGGCATCCATGTAGGCTGTCATGAATCATCACTTGGCTTGTTTTACTGTGCAGTAATGCTGGTGGCTCTTGCTCTACTTGATGGCTTTCAAGCAATTGTGGGTCAAGCAGACATTCAGCAAGCTTATGATTGTTGTTGGTTTCAGGGAGAGAGTGACCCCTATGCAGCTGCAAAGGAGATGGGGATCTTCAAAATATTGGAGAGTCCTCTAAATATGACAACATCCACAATTATTCAACGGATCCTTACTAACCACGAAGCCTATAAGGTCAATACACAATTTTGTACCATTTATTCTACCAGGTGTTTTCAATTGAATGACAATTGTCTTGAAATACTGTCAAGGTGCCTTGCTAATCTTATCTCTATGTCCACTGATGTAAGTTATCACAGATGTACTTAATGACCAGTAATCCATATGATGTGAGATGATCTAGGTCAAGTTTTGGCTGATATTTAAATGGGTGCATTTTGCTGGTGAGGATGCGCAGAAACGGAATGAGAAGAAGGTAGAAAGCGAGAACAAGTACTATCAATCGAAGACATATGTGAATGGTGATTGAGTCATCATACTCTTAGTTCCAAATCCAGCAAGAGAGAAGAGAATTACATAGCAATATCAAGTGATCATGGGATATATTGTAAGAATAATATGATGGTTATTGGTTGAGACAAAATGTAATTTTACCAGTGTATGTTGTTTAAAAACATGACTGTTGTAAAATAGTGGGAGCTCCCAGACAAGATAATTTAACCAGAATTCTTTTGTGCTTAATATATTCTATTTGGTGCATTGGCCCAAGAAGGTTGGTTGTATATGGCAAATTTTTTGGATTCTCCCTTTTCTGATTTTTGTTTCAATTCCTTTGATTACTTTGACAAGTTGAGCAATGACACAGCAGACCATTTTGATCCATTACAAAATAGTGGGGGTTTTATGGAAAGGCCGTATTTTGTCTTGTTTGTAGCCTGAAATGTTAGATGTTTGTTAGCATCTAGGTGTAAGCATTTCAAATTTAATTGGCAAGTTGCAACTTCCATTTATAGGTTTAATTGTAGTTGTTAATTGTCATTTTGCAGGTAGCCTTGTCCTATTCATAAGCACACAAAAAAGAGTAGCTCAACAATTCATTTAATTGTTTGCATGAAAATGCACAGAGAAAATTGATTTTTAAGTGAAATATACAAGAATCGAAATACAAATGCGATCTTGTTCGAGGTTTTTCCATTGGAGAAACATGGTTCCATGGTGTCTCTCTTATAGCAGTCAAAAAAGTCTGCATTAAAAAAAATTTGCAAATTGCCATCAATTTGTCTAAGAGTTCCTACATGAAAATGTAGCTTTGGAGATATTTGCATCATTGCCTTTTTCTTCAATATTCTTGAGATACTAATGAAGAAATTTTTTTACAATAAAAACATTTTACATGTAAATAGCACATGGAATTTGATCAAGAATTTGAATTAATTCAAAACTAGGGCCTAAAATTGAGGTGACTTTCAACAGAACTTCATTATCCCAATTTTCCAAGATACTGAGAGTTCACCTACAGAGCAAACATGCAACCCTTTTGCATTAGGTGGGCACCTACACGCTTACATACACCTCATGTTTGACTGGGAGGAGATTGGGAGAAGGTGGGAAGAAGTTGAACCCACCAAAGAGGAAAGTTCAATAATGCTAACTTCACGCCTAAGGTGAAGGCCTTGGGTGGAGGGCATTCCCAAAAAGGGGCCTTATGAGATACCCAGTAAGCCAAGTTTGGCCCCACGTTTATGACCAGGTACTTAGGTATTCATCTTTGCCTTAGTTAGTTGGTGTACCCATAGTTTTTTTTTTCCCCTAGGAGTCACATTGATTGGTCCACCATCAATTTTACTGGAACATTGGGCAGATCCCCACCATAGAGCCTAGATACACTTCCCTCCCCCAAAATGGAAGAATAGATACTTGTAGTAAGGGGCTGCTTCAGCACATGTCTGCCCAAAGCTTGATGACACTTTGTCTTTTTCTAGAAAAAAATTAAGATTTGCATTCCGACCCAAAGCTGTCAATTGCCTGAACCTCCCCATTGCAAGAATGGCTCACAAAACTTATGTTTAATGGATCTCTTGCCCTTAGTGATTTGTAATGACGAATGTTGAAAGTGGAATCTTCATTCCGCAATTAAGATGTATGAGATGGTATTGAGGTTTCAGTATTAGATTGGATGGAAATTATGTCACGTGGCAATGTTGCTATTTGATTTTCTATCTTAGCTTATTGTTGAATCTTTAGGGGATGCTACTATCATTGGTATAACAACTTTTGATGTTTTTGTTTAGAGATTTATGGTTTAGGGTATAAGGCTTAAAATGTATGTTATAACATTTAGGGTTTACAATGTAAGGCATTGGATTTATGGTGTATCATTTAGGGTTTAAAATAAAATGTTCCATAGCTAAATTAATGTATTTTTTGACATTGTATATTAGGATAGGGTAGTTGTGTTATTTCATTTAAGGTTTAGGGTGTAGGGCATAATATTAAGTTATGTGAGATATACATTAATATAACATAAGATTTTACATTCAAACATAAAGGGTTTTGAATCCACAACATATGGTTTATAATGTTATTATGGAATTTAGAGAACTTTTGGGGTTGATGATTTAAGGTTTAAAGTTTAAGGTCTACAGTTTAGTGTAACATTTCAACTATATGTTTAATTAACATTAATTTAATTTTAGGTGAAATGTTTAATACTATATAATATGTGTTTTGATAATTGAATTTTTATTGACATTGATTGAAATTACATGCAATTAAATATAATATTTTATAATTTTGATAATATAAATAAAATTTAAATGAAATTGAATTTTTTAAAAAATTGTTTACCACTACAACATTGAGGTGAATCATCTAAATGACTAAGCTATCAAATTTGCAATCAAATTTAAAGATAAATGTGTTTTAAGGTTTGGGAAGACGGATTCGAAAATGGTAACGAGATGGTGGGAAAAAAAAAATTATTGCTTGAGAAAACAAAACATGTACAATTAATATATCTTTGCTTGTGTTTTACTACATTTTCATCATAAACAACCATAGGTAAAGAGTATAATCAATAAAAATAAGCATGCATTGTTTTCATCGATTTCTTCAACATGCATTGGTGAATATGCGTTGGTTTTATCCAAAACATATTAAGTGATTATTAGAGTTATAATTTTTTAAAAAATTTAAATTACATTTCACTTGGATAGGAAACTGTAACAAATTGAATGGAAAAGGACTAAAAATTGGTTTGAAAGTTGGTGCAAATAGTATTACCCCTTCAATTTCATAATATCCCAATAGACCTTTTCAACCAATCCTCACTCCCTTTAATTTCAAAATTATGCAAATTTTGTGGAATTTAACAAAATGGTTATTATAATTAACATTTGCCAAAATCCTTGGTACAGAATATTTTCATATTTAATCCTTGGACCCTAGTAATATTATAAAAATATTGCATAATTAAGGGTCAAATAGATGGGGCATGTCATAATTATGAAGAATATTTTTCAAAGGTTTGGCTATTTTCTTGGCCATGCGATTAATATTATCATGGCAAGGATCAAGAGCCTAGTAAAGGTTTTTTTTGGATTATTCCTATGTCCAAACTGAGCTTTTTGTGAATATAATTATTTTTCCTAATTTGTGAATAAATAAAATAAAACTTTCATAGCTAAAACCTTCATTTGGTTTAAGAATTTATATTACAATTTTGCTTCCAATATATCATAATTTTACTAATTATTAACTTTTAATTTACATGTATGAATCCATGTAATTTATCCACAATAATTATTTTTTAATTGATCATAAATAAATTATATATATATAATTTTTTATATAATTCGTATTAAAATGAAGTATGATTCAATCTAAATAATTGTGTAATTATATATTTCCCAGATCTTACATTTTTATTTTAATATTAAAAAAATTTCAAAATATAATGTTATAAAAATTTATTTATGAAATACGTTTTTTTTACCATTAAAATTTATTTTAATGTATAATATTTAATTTAATTACATTGAATATTTAAAATGAATTATATAAATCATGTATATTATTTAAGATATTAAAGGTTTTTATATTCCACATATGTATAATATTAATTAAAATAAGTTCTTTACATGTTGGGGTTTATTATGCTCATTTGTATTCATATTAAAATTTTATTAATATTCATTTTTGAATCATTGTAAAATAATTGTATGACCACCTAGAGTACCACAAATTCATCTAATGCTAATAATTATATAGTTATACAAGGCCATGTTATCCACTTGGTAGTAATTATTATAAATCATATATAAATCGTTTTATAAGTCTCCTAATTTAGAAGATACAATGGGACCCATTTTCCAATGACATAGGATATTATTTAATTAAATATAAAAAGACCATGACATCATGATAATATTTTCCATGTCATTTGAAGTAATTGAAATTTAGTCATAAATTACATTTGTGTATTTCATTATTTGAAAAAATGATAGCAAAATAATCCATGTTAATGTTTTATTATCTAGCATACATTCAAAAACAATATTAGGTGAAATATGGTCAATGGAAAATGGATGAAGTATGTCAATTTTGTAAGTTTAAATCATCCATCAGTCATATAAATGATTTAGTAATCTATTATTCATATTTATTTCATGTAGATAATGAAGTTGTAATATATGAATGTGGTCAATGATAGAGTTTTTTAAGACATTTAGACTTCATTGTTTCCTTGGTTGAAAATGGATAGAAATTGTACTAGAATGTTAGCTATGAAGTTAAAGTCCAACAAATAAATGTTTTCCCCTTTAGAAAAGGAGAGCCCCTCCGTAATAGTGTTGTGATTGCAAGGTCAAACTTTAGGAATTATAATAAAGGTATCCATTAAAATGTTTTTTCATTGTTTGCCAAGTTTCATGGTTCTATGTTATTTCATTTAAACACCATGTATGTGTCCAGGCACCCCATGTTACCATGCATGCATTTTAAATGCCTAGGGTGCATTCACCTTATATTTAGTGAAAAGTAAATTTATGCACCCTGGTCTTTGCACTCCAATGTGGTTATAATTTGATTCAATTTTGTGGTATGTCCTTTGTTAATGGAAATTTGACCATCAAAAAATGTACATTATGATGCCACTACATAACAATGACATGGCAATTGACATGTGAATGATAAGGTCATACTTGGTTGCCATGAATGTCCAATGTCATGCACATGGCAATGGGCATGCTTAATACCCTTGTGTGCAACTAGGTGCATGCACCAATCCTGTGAAACCCTAACAACATAGCCTAAATTTGTTATATTGCTAGTGACAAATCAATCATTCAACTTGATAAGGATAGTTCAAAATTTAACATGAAAGGACGAAGGCAAGCCCAAAAACAAGGTGACTTAAAAAATATATAATTTATTGTATAAAACAATGACTTTTCTTTGGCCATTTTCATGCACATTGTGGTCTTAAATCATATTCGAAAAGAAGTTGTAAATAAGTTATCCTTCAACTTAATATCCTTCAAAATGCAAAAACTCATTACAAATTTTTAATGTTACAACTACTATTAAGTTACATTAACAATTTAATAGTATTGACAATTTACACAAAACTAGCTCATGAAACTACTTAATAATCTAGAAAAATTTCAAATTCCATAAATATGTAAAGATTAATTGGAATCTAAAGTCTTTAAAAATAAGTTCATTAAAATTACCAGTAATTGGGACCTCCATGAAGAGAGTTTTATGTGAACATTACCATTGCAAGAGTCATCCAAGAGCTTGGTAGTGGTAAAGTTGATCTTCAAACTTGTTGAGCTAAAAACAAATCTAATTGTACTTGAAGATAATATTGTCTATTAACATTTAGATGGCAATGGTTTCAATTTCATTTGTGATTCAAATTTTTTAATTTATAATGTATGGGTAGTTCCAAAGCATGGAATTGTTGAAGGAAAATAATGATCAACAACATCTTTCAAAGTTTGTTGCTTACATATTATTTTGCAATTTTTGATGTTGTCAACTATTTCAACCTTGAATGTAGAAGTAGCAATCATAGTGAATACAGGATGGTCCCCTATTTTCAATTCATTAGTTGTCTTGAACTCTTTCCATCCATTCCCAATGCTTAATATTATAGGTGACCCATTGATCTTTTTGCCTTCACACTTTCATGTGCTTGACTTTGTGTTTTCCTAACATTGTCACTTACATGTCAATCTTGCCACCGTGCTTCATTAGGAATCTATGGGCAACTAGACTTGCAAAAAATAAAAAATGGTTTAGGGTAGATTTTCAAGTTAGTATCAGTTTGAGAATATCAACAATTTGTATAATGCAAAAACCTATTGTCACACAAAATGATAGGAAATAATACACCCATTTAGTTTTTGAATGCGTATTAAAAATGATACTAATTTTATATTATAAATTGACCAATTGATTTTGGTTTTAAGTCTAAAACTAGTTCTTGCATATTATAGGACTTACAAAAGGAACTTTTATACAATTACCAAATGGTCTTTAGACATGTTGCTACGTGCAAAAATTTGATGGAATGTTGGTGCTTTTGAACCATATTATGCTACTACTGCCTAGTATATATTAGGTGCATGTGGCACTATAGGCATGATGTTATATAATATGAAAATCTTATGGAATTTTGGTGTTTCCAAACCACACTCAAAACCCAATGTGTCAAAATTTTATGTGCATGCATGTGACCAACACCATCACGATTATGAATAAGCATACACATGATATAATTATTTTAGCTCTTCTATAAACTCATGCACCATTGATTTGCAAACAAGATCCAATTCCAAATCCTTCATTCCCCATCTATCAATTGATCCAACATATTACAAAAAAATTGACAATTGTCAACTTGAATGTAAAAAATTGGATTATTCACTAGTTAAGTTTTATAGAAGAGTCTAAAACCAAATTCAACAAAGCCACTTCATCCTTGCTCAAAGCAATGCAACATAAACTCCCCCCCTCTCAAGCACTTCCTTATATAACATGAACTTATATATTCCTCAACAACACCATGCATTGGGTTGCCCCAAGAACACATAAAACTTTTGATAGCTTCTCTTTAACCTTTTCATGGCTCATCACCTTTTGCTGTTATTGTCCATCCATTAGCCCCATGTAATCAAACCTATCTAGCACCAACCATTATAACATTTCATATTGAATATTTTCTTCCAAGGTTCATTAGATTCCATGCACGAATGTTGTTAATGTTACTAAATTTGGCAATATATATTTGATTCACCTATTTTGCATATTTGATAAGATATTATTATTATTATACATTGAAATAAAATTTCATAGCAAATTTAGTATGATATATTATAAATTAAAAATATTTATATTATAATTTCAAAATAAAATAGATTATAAAGACTTATAAGTGGTAAGACAATATATATAATTTATTTGTACATTAAAAATTTGTTAACATCATATTAAATTTAAAATTTATATTATTAGTAAGGGACAGTACTAAGTCTACCACTTGTGATTACTCTAAGTTACTAGCTTGATTTCTATGGCACTAATTAGTTTAGAAATTTCTATCCCTTAACATGATATTTTGTGAAATTATGTGCATTTTTCTGATCAATAAATTTAGCAATAGTAACTAATAATATTAAAATAATTATAGGAAAGTTACTTAATAGAACATTTTAAAAATAAATTTAGAATAATGACATAAAATAAACTAGTTTAGTAATTGTAATTTCTAGTTTGATGGTTTTAAAAAAAAATTCTGATGTTTAAATATTTAATCCTAACATTCTAAAGTTTCTTGAAAATTATATACATGTAAGACATTAAGCCCTTTCCTAGAAAATGTTAAATCAGCCAAAAAAAGTAAATGCAATCAAAACAAAAGTATTGTTGCAATTTTCCCGTTAATCTACCCTTTGCACCATTCATATTTTCTAAAAAAAATTGAGTGATACTTGGGCACAATTTGCATTCATAACCTTCCAATGTGTTATGAATGTTTCAAAGGGCACATAACATGTCCAATGACATGTTACATATCCAAAATACACATAACATGTGCAAAACATGCATAACATGGACCCAAAAGGTGTTTAAGTATCACAAGGTAAAAACAAAAGGGGCAAAGGGTAGATTGGGGGAAAAAATCATAACAGTACTTTTTGTATTAATTGCATAAATTACTTTCTTTGGCCGATTTAACATAGACTTCTACTCTACTCAACAATAATAATTGATATATAGACATTTTAGTACTTTATATGTACATTGCCAATTTCAACCAAAATTTGACTAATTTCATCATTCCCATTCAGACACATGTTCATTCTTTTTATTAAATTGTGTACATGATATTTACCTCATTTTAAATTCAAGAAATTTCAACTTAACATCTAGTTTGAAGCTAAAGAGATTGATCCAGAGTAAATGTTTTAAACCAACAAATTTGGGTAGTTAATATGTATTTTATCTAATTATAACTATTGATTATGTGTATAGTTGTAATTAAATACATATTAATCACAACTAGCAAAATCTAGTAATCAAATTTTATGGATATTAACTAGTAGTTGGGAAAGTTCTGATAACAAATAGTCTAGCATAATTTGAATCTAAAAGCTTAATATGTTGATATGACTATATTAACCAAAACATGTTTAAATTTTTATTACACTAAATATTGAAAGTAGTCATATCGTTCACCTACTACGTTGAGGATGTGATCCATGCCATGGTTGTATGGATTTGCATCCTTGGACAATGAAATAGTTTATAGTTTTAGAAAATAGTTTTTTTTTCTATTCAACGTCTCATTATCAATTGACATCATTAATTATACAAAATTTTGGATATTAACTATCAATGTGTTAATATCAAAATAATTATAAAAATTGTTACTATGAAAAAATATAAAAAGTTGGAAACACACTTCAGATGTGAAACTTTTGGCAATCAATAAATCATACATTATTATTAGGATGCCATTATTGATTAATATTAATGAAAATAATTTATGATCAAATTACAAAAAAATATTCATAATATTCCTTTATTCATCATAATATTATTGGGGAATTGATAAATCAAAACCATTTAAATTCATAATATTCATATATTATTTTCAAAACGCAATGTGTTTTATTCAACAAAAGAATTATTGCTATTAAAAGGACAAATACACAATTATACTAATGTGAAAAAGGCTAAGAGGTTTCTATAAGGGGCATCAATGGAGGAAAGGAGATAGGGGATGCATCTCCTATCATTAGTAGAAAAAGGCTTTTTTTCAATTGGGTTTTGCAATTGATTTTTAGTTGTAGGCAACATTAACAATTAAAATACTTTTAGTTGCATTGGACAAGTTGCATAAAACAATAGTAAAAATGACATGGATTGTGGATGTATAAAAAAATCATAGAAATATAATTTATCTTTTAACTTATTGTATATGTATTATCATTTGTGACTTACCATGTAATTAATTAGGTCACCTTAACAACAAATGATGTGTTGCCATGTGGCAACATTTTTAATATTTCAAAATTATTTTAATTTAATTTAGAAAAAATTCACATCATCCATTTGTATGGTATTAGTGTTTGACACGTGGCAAAATATTACTTTACCACATGGCATATTAATTGTGTCCATTTATTTTTAAAGCAAATTATTTGGTGCCATGTCAGATATAAATTGTGTTCATTTATCATTTGAAAGCTAATTATTTGGGGACATGTGGCATGTTAAACCCTATTTTAATATTTAATCTTTTACTTAACTAATTAATTTTGGATTGTTTAATTTAAAGTCAATAGGATGTCAACATGTGGATAGATAATGAGGGTCTAGGCCTAAGGAAGTAAGTAGATAGGTTTAAGTTAATGAAATAGGTTTAAAGAAATCCTATTTTTATTTTGGGTTTTAGCCTTTAAGGTCGAGCTTTTTTTATTGGCTCATCCTTTGAATGACATTTGCACTTTAAAAAGTTTTAATGCATTTAGTTATATACTACACTATATTCATGAAAAGAATGAAAGGAAAAAAATACAGGTTAAACATTGTAGTTGCAAGTGTTATCAACTTATTCATAAGTTATTTGCAACTACTTCCTAATATCCATACTATACTAAACTAGTTTATCCACTAATTATATCAATTATTATAAGTAACAAAAGTTAATAAGTAATAATACTATACTATATTATTATTATTATTATTATTATTATCTCATTTGTTATAGTTACTATTAATTATAATATTGAATATTTAAATAATAATATGATAAATGCAAATAATAATTCATGTTGTTGTATTACAATAGAATATGCATTAAATAAATCTATATAGTTTCTTATAGTAAATATTAAAATTTAAAATAATAAGACTAATAAAAAATATTTATTAAATTATTATGGTAACTGGTGGCTAGCTTAAACTATCTATTTTTTCATTTATATTTTTCTTACTATCTCATTTGTTATAGCTTTTATTATCAATTTTCAGAATCAAATAACAGTATTTAAAATTCAAATGTCCATTTTTAGACTCAACTAATAATTTTTAGATTTGAAATATTAATTTTTAGATTCAAAAATAATAATTCAAAATTCAATTTTCAATTTTCAAATCATTTTTTTAAAAATTAAAATTTAAAATTGAAAAATTGAAAAATAAAATTTCAGATTCAAATATTTAAAAAATAATTCAAATAGATTTTAACGAATTAATGAAAAAGAAATTTGCATATTCATATAATGTTTTTCAATTTTTTTAATGCACTGAACTATCAATTTTCAGATTTAAATAATATTTTTCAAAATTGAAATAAAAATATACATATATATATATAACTTTAATACATACATAAAATTATAAGCCTAATCGTGGATGAAAATAAACTTAAAAACCATCCAACTAATATGATGAAATTTTCAATAGTTGAAACATAGTTGTATAAGTGATCAAAGTAGTTGAAATTTGATTTATAGTTGCAAATATTGCCAAACCTAATTGCAAACTATAAGTTGCATATAGTCGTAAATGCAGTGGTTACAGTTTTTTGGTTGATTTTTACTAGCCTATAGGGAGAGAAACCTCCATCAAATAAATTGACATCTGCACAGCATAGGCTGAGAGAAAAGAAAGACCTTAAAACACTTACCACACAAAGACAAATCACAAATGAAAAATTGAAACTGAGCCCCTTGTCCTGCATCCTTGAATAACCTCCAAAATGCAAATTGTCAACACCACTAAGACATGTAAATAGTCAAGAGATGGAGCTCTATCACACTATGCCAACACTTCTAAATGTTCCACTAAGACTCCTACATGTTCTGATGACACTCCTACATGCTCCCCGCATGCTTCTAAATGCTGTTATGTAATCCTGATGAAAGATAGGTGGTCACTTGCTGATTCCATTTTTGACAAACTTAGGTCTTTCAAAATAGGCCCAAGGTGATTTAATTTTTTCATAAAGATAAGTTCAACAGCACCCAAAAAAAATTCAGTGCAAAATATGTGTTGCAGAATATGTGTTGAAATTACTTTTGGGATAATTAATAATTGAAATGGAGAGCTTATAGTACCTTTCACTTTTTAAGACATCCTTAATATAGGTGAATTTTCTCTTTATAACTATCTATTAATTAATCTCAACCTTGAATGGATGTATATATTAATTGTTAAATATCTCTAATTTGAATGTGAACCCCTTTTGTTTGGACAGAAAGATCTAACTCTTCCATCCCCAGCCATCCATAGTTGATGTGGCACCAGGAAATTTAGGATGGAGAAATGGCTGCGACAGCCTATCAAGGACTGGGACGGATTTGGCAAATGGACCCACTTTTTTCAGAAATTTTCCCTGTTTGCAGTTCGCACGAAAGTTGGCACCAAAAGAAAACACTCGGAGGAACAGTGGTGTTGGCCTAGCCCAGCCCAAAGAGTCGAACTCTATCCACACGCCAAGTGCGTACGACCAAAGAGCTCTGCGAATCCTTCTCTGGGCAGGTTTCATAGTAGCATAAACATTTTAGGGTCTTCGCCACTCTCTCGTTTACCGACAACCTGCGATGAGGGTGTGCCCGATAGAAAAGTGCAACGAGTCAGCTTTTTTCACTGACTCATTGCACTTTTCTATCGGCACACCCTCATCGCAGGTTGTCGGTAAAGGAGAGAGGAGGGAAAACCCTAAAATATTTAGGCGATTATGAAACCTGCCCAGAGAAGGATTCGCAGAGCTCTTTGGTCGTACGCACTTGGCTCATTGTACTTTTTTTATCGGGCACACCCTCATCGCAGGTTGTCGGTAAAGGAGAGAGTAGGGAAGACCCTAAAATGTTTATGCGATTATGAAACCTGCCCAGAGAAGGATTTGCAGAGCTCTTTGGGTCGTACGCACTTGGCGTGTGGATAGAGTTCGCCGTGTTCAAATCGGAGAAGGTAGATATATTTTGGATAAGCTTGCAGCAGGAGTAGCATATGAGTTCGAGCATCGTGTGATGTTCGTCAAGTGTTGTGGTGTGGGAAATCGATCGATTGTGCTCTGGTGTTCTCTCATTCCACCATGACGTCGTGTTTTTTTTGGGTAGGGTCCTTTTTGAAGGTTTGTTGCAGTATGCAGACTCTAGATCTGTTGGCGAGGACTTTTTGTTTGCAACCTGAACAGATCTCTACCACGGAGACTTTGTTTAAGGATTGCCAAGAGGTGGCGAGGACTTTAGGTAGGCACTGTGAACACGTCAAGTTTAACAAATCCTTGTGCACACTCCTTGCAACCACATACTCAAGGTCCCTCGACAGCGTCCTTCCTTTGAGCGGGCCTGTGTACGAGACAGTTGTCACGGAGATGAGGCGTGTAATGGTCTGTGGCGAAACGTTGGTGGCTCAGTGTAAAGATGAGAACTGGTGGAGGTCAGTGATCAGCTCATCGGATTCCGCGGCGATCGAGAAGAGGATCCTCCTCCACCTGAAAGAATTTCGTTTATGCGTCAAGATGTTGAGGCTGACTGCTAACAGCGGTGTACCGCCTGACGCATTCCTCAGGCCAGTTGTCCTCGATCTGTTGGCGCTGGATGTGGAGGAAGCCTGTCGAAAGGACATAGAGAGCTTGTTCAGTGCTATAGAAGGCTACAAAAGAACGTCATACCCCAAAGGAGATGTGACGAAACTTGCAGAATATGTGCTTAACAAAGTTAGGGCAGCTAATTCTGATCATAGTCATCTACAATTGATGGAATATGATGATGTGAAACTTGGAGACTTTCTCGGGAATGGATCATTTGGATCAGTGTTCAAATGTCAATTCCTTGGAGTGAAGGCGGCTGCCAAGGTTTTCACTGCCTCAAGCAGCAGTGTGATCAAGGCAGTGGAGAATGAAGCAAATTTACAGGCTAGGTTACGACACCCGAATGTGGTTCAATTCATAGGATATGCAGTCAAGGGAAGCCAGCATATCATTGTTACGGAGCTCATGACCATGGACCTCCGGAGGTATTTGGACGAGAATATTCAAGGTCGGACCCAACCTCCACTTCCACTGCTTTTAGCTGTTGATATAATGCTACAAATGGCAGAGGCCATGAGATACTTGCATGAGAGTGGGGTGATGCACCGGGATCTCAAGGCCAACAATATTCTTATAAATTTTGTGGAGAGTAAGGAGTTGGGCATTTCTCCATCTGTGCAAGTAAAGGTCACAGACTTTGGGTTCTCAAAGTTGAACTTGGACAACTCCAGGTTCACCTCAAAGCAAATAGGTGCAACTCGGTGGAGAGCACCAGAGGCATTTGAAGATGAGCAGAACACAGAGAAATACACAAAGGCAGCAGATGTATATAGCTTTGCAATCACTTTCTTTGAGGTGCTCACTGGAGAAATGCCATTTGCCAACATACCACTTACTAAGCTTCTTTCAAGGATTCGCAGTAACGAGAGGCCAACTTTACCACCTGAGGACTATTGTCCTGCACACCTATCCGCAATCATAGAGAAATGTTGGGCTACCAGGGCTGAAGACCGACCTAAGTTTTCTGAAATCTGCTTGATGTTGGTGAAGGTCAAGGAGAGGATTATGGTTGATTCATGTCCTATTCCCTCTGCCCAAAGCTCTACACCTCAAAAATGCAACAGTGATGGTCATTAAACTGGAAGCATCATTGCAATGGGCAACACTGAAAAGGAAGTGGCATGCAGCTAGCTAACATGAGTACAGGAGCTTCAGTGAGTTTTCAAAGCTCAGCTTTGGATATTCAAGTGTGATCAGAAGGCAGAACAGATTCCATGTAAGTATTCCTGATTTATCAGTCCAGAGATCAGGGCATTTGGAGTTGTCAATGTATATTACTTTCCAAAACATGTCTTTGATAAATCACTGAAGCATCCTAAACTTCTTGGTGATACTACACTAGCCCGTAACTGAGATCAAGATTATTCCAGAAAAGACGTAATGGATCAAGATTATTTGAGAAAAGAGGATGATCTGTAAAGTATTGCTGGGTCAACAGCTTGTACAGCTGTCTTGTTGGGGGAACTTCTGCTGATTGCCAATGTTCATGATTCCAGGACTGTGCAGAGGTGGCAATGGAGTGACTCTGTCACAGGTTCACAAAACTCAACTAGGGTTGAGTGACCTCCTTTCCTCTATTGTTTGCCTAACTAGAAGAGTTGAAACTTTTGCGGTGTGTCTGTGTGATGCTTTCCGGAAGGCAATAGCTAGCTGCTAACTGGTGTTTTCTGTGTTTAGGCTTGGGCTGGTCTCTTGTGCAGGACTGCAGCTTTCTGTTTAATCTTCCACAGCCTGCAGCTGTTTTCATGGTGTGAAACCTTGGCCATGAGCATAGAGACCCAGTATTCAATACAGGCCAGTTCCTTTTGTTGTCAAGATGCATGAAGTGATTCATCCTCTGAACTGCTTTTAGTTTTCTGGTTGCACAAGATATATTTTTAAATATTCAGTCTTTTCTCCTTCTAGACAAAATCTTTTGCACTGGGCTCCAATATCCATAAAAAATATGAACTGCAGAAAACTATATTCATAACCTGATGGCTTAGAGGCTTGTTAGGTTGGAGAATTTCCAGAGTTATAACAGAACCAATAGATCAAAGGCTTAACCAGTGCGAAGGCAACTCAATATGGGCCAGCTGACTTATGTCCTAGCCAGACTGGAGGAAGAATGACAGTCTTGTGTCCCAGCCAGGCTGGAGAGGACTGACTTGGGTACTAACTAGGCCCAGGTGAATAGCTGAGATGGATCTAGTTGACTGTACCAATAGAGCCTTGTGAATAGAATCAGTTAGATAGATAGAATTTGTGTAAATAACTGAATTCTGTTGTAATTCTTTAAGCATAATACAAATAGCCAAAGAGATGCATAGAAGTTGTTATTGACAGTCTGGGAAGACTGTAAAAGTTGCATCTTGTTCTGAGGAGTAAACTTCAGAGTTTTGAACATAAGATCAGAGATCTGGAAGCATTCTTGGCTCTTCATGTACTGAACTTCTTGCTAATATCAATCATGCACCCATCAAGGGCTGGTATTCATTCCTTGTTTTGTGGCATGTTTTGTTGAATTGGTCAATGATACTCCAGTGTATTAGACATGTTATTCTAGTGACTATAATTTTTGAGGAACTGGTATATGGGTGGGTTTCTATAATCTTTCATAGGTTCCTTAATTGTAAAATTTCGAAATTTGTAATTTTTTGTATGGTTGTCCCTGGAAAATTCCAGAGATGATTCCAGTCTGAATTAATTAGACACTTGAAGCAGTTGTGATGGTTTTGTCGCTGGCTCTTCTTTTCTGGCTTTCTCATGCCACCACCTCCATCATCGCTGTCACCACAACTTTTATCACATGCCGTCCTTGTTTGCTGCTTGTTGTAAGAAGAGAGATCGGAGCAAGAGAGTTGCTGAGGTGTATTTTTTTTCTTAAGCAATGGATGGTGGTAGAGAAGGTGGTGGTGGAGCTTGGAATAACAGGACCAGTCCCAGCCCGAAGCCCAGGCCACCAAATGTGGACATTTTGTCTTCAACAGTCATAAGCTTGATGAATGCTGCAGAAGTAGTTTGGTACAGCTTGTTTTGGTTCTTGCCAAAGAGAACACCTTTTGTTTCGACAGGATGTTGAGCATCCTCTCAATGTTAGAGTCTTTTCAGGTTACCCAATGGACTAGCCATTGGCTGTAGATAGGGGAAGAACCTTATGATTGTGTTTGAGATTACCTCAGAAACTCTTCCCAAAAGCATCAATCTGCTGTATGTTCTACCCAAATGTACACATTGTCAGGACTACAGTTCAGGGAAGGCTCAGGACTAAATTCTTCATTCTGCTAGAGGGGCTCCTTCTGATGGGAGTGGCCCACTGTCTGCAGCAGAAATTCAACTGGTTTGTCTTTGAGTCACTGGATGCCTGTTAATATTCTCCATCTCATATAAAATTATCTTCAATGGCCTGACACGTAGATTGTACACCAATTAGCAAGGCATTAACAGTTCAGGAATAAAGGCTGAACATAGTTCTGCTCCAATTCTTAGATGCTTCTGCTTCCAATTGCTGTTTACACAGGGTCCCTAGGTCATTTTGCAAGTACTTTTGA
>Ga0116231_10005823_pt1 | contig 24019 bp, 17 predicted proteins | sample S1TSphgellanicum_2_FD_89695 | JGI IMG/M metagenome (GOLD analysis project Ga0116231, IMG submission 89695) | Host-associated microbial communities from peat moss isolated from Minnesota, USA - S1T2_Fd - Sphagnum magellanicum MG | ecosystem: Host-associated > Plants > Peat moss > Unclassified...
AAAAAAAAAAAAAAAAAAAAAAGAAAAAGAAAAAGAAAAGCAAAAATTCATGTACTCGTATAAGACTAGTGTTTAGGGTTAAACCCTAAACCATTCTAATTAGGGTTATTGTCGGTTAGGTGAAACACTCCACCCACTAGAAGAAGTAGGGGACCTTGGGACCAAGGGGAGGAGGACCCATGAATGGGACTACCTTTGTGATTAGTTATTATATTATTTTTACCCTAGTTATTAGGCTTATTGTTTACCATAGTACCCATGGCAACTTTGACACATGTTTGTTGAATAATTAAATTAAAATTTGAAAAAATTAATTTCAACAAGTAGACTATTCTTGAAGATTGAATATTTTCCTTCACAATTTTTTTTTTAATTTGATTTTTTAAAATTTAAAATTTAAAATTAATTAATTAATAAATATTTGGTTTTTGAAAAATGTCAACGTGTCTGAAAATAATATAATTAGTGTTGGGAGCTGCTTCAGTTTTGATTCTTCAACTATTTCCTGAAGAATCAAAGAACCGTTGGTTCTGGCGAGTTTGAAAAAAAACCTTAAAAGAATGGGTGGTGGTTTTCATGAAAGAATAGGCCAAGAATGACGGTTCTTGGGCCGGTTCTTTGAGAACCATGGTTAGATACCAAACCTGGTTCTTAAGTATTGGAGAGTTCGATAGATAAGTGAGTATATACCCGGGTTGATAACCAACTGAGTATCTGTCCCTAAGTCTAAGAACCGCCCCCAACATTGCTTGACACTGTAGTACGCCCCAGACCTGGGACTCCACAGTGTGTAAATACCCCGGTAGGTACCTACCGGGTAATAAGTACCCTACACATACCAACCTGGTCGGATCCTTCAAATTTCAATACCAGTGCATAGATGGAGTCTATATACCTACCTACCTACCTACCTACCATGTCTATATAGGCCTATATACCAGACCAACAACACTGGTATGAACTATGAACCCCATCTTTAGTGTGGGAGCCTAAAACCCTAAACCCTAAAACATTCTGAGTCCTAAACCATAAAACCCTTCTTTGCAGGGACTAAAACCCTAAACCCTAAAACATTCTGAGCCCTAAACCATAAAACCCTTCTTTGCAAAGGACTAAAGCCCTAAACCCTCCTACAACATTCTGAGCCCTAAACCATAAAACCCTTCTTTGCAAAGGACTAAAACCCTAAACCCTCCTAAAACATTCTGAGCCCTAAAACCATAAAACCCTTCTTTGCAGGGACTAAAGCCCTAAACCCTCCTACAACATTCTGAGCCCTAAACCATAAAACCCTTCTTTGCAAGGACTCAAACCTTAAACCCTAAAACATTTTGAGCTCTAAACCATAAAACCTTTCTTTGCAAGGACTAAAACCCTAAACCCTAAGACATTTTGAGCTCCAGACCGTAAAACCCTTCTTTGCAAGGACTAAAACCCTAGACCCTAAAACATTCTGAGCCCTAAACCCTAAAACCCTTCTTTGCAGGGACAAAAATCCTAAACCCAACACATTCTCAGCCCTAAACCCTAAAACCCTTCTTTGCAAGGACTAAAACCCTAAATCCTAAAACATTCTGAGCCCCAAACCGTAAAACTCTTCTTTGCAAGGACTAAAACCCTAAACCCTAAAACATTCTGAACCCTAAACCGTAAAACCCTTCTTTGCAAGGAAATAATTCTTTGCTATTCGATTTTCTCCGCGCACTGTTGTGTGTTCCATTGCAATCTTTGGTGTTTTGGGTGTTGGAGGAGGAGGAGGAGGAGGCAGCAGAAGAGGAGGCCGCAGAGGAGAAGGCAGAAACGGATCCACTATTTAGCCTTTTGGAGATGATCTTTCTGTCATCGTCTTTGTTGAACATCTGAGCCAGCCATATGGGTTTCTTGGATCTACTTCCTTTGATGTTTTGTTGCAGTGTTTGAACCTCCATAGGCTGTGGATCCAGCGTGAAGCAAGGAGCGGTTTCGCGTCGGTTTTTATAGGAACCGCAAGCCCTCTGTAATGGGGGCCTCTGGGAGAGGTTCCTGGCGTAGTCTCTCCACTGCTGCTGCCAGATGCTTGAGAGCTGGTATTTGACTCTTGTTTTATTACTTGGGACTCTAGTTTTAACATGCTTGCGCATTGTTGCTGTTTTCGTTGCGATTCAATACCCGTGCTTGAATTATTGCTCTGATTTCTTCGTCGTTTCTTCCTGCATCCTAAACTCTAGACCCTTCTGAGCCCCTTGACATCAACAGAACAAGAGCGTACTTCAAGGATCAAACCCTAAATCCGTTCTAGTCGCTTGTGACATTTTTTCTTAAACGTTACACGCGCACATTTCGAGCATGCAACACTGGGGGATCGCTACACTGGCTGCTGGAATGCGAGAAGCTATTAGATCTAACTGTTCTCTTTCATTTACTGTAGTTTTGACTACCTTGTTGAGTTTTAGGGGTTTTAGGGTTTCAGGCTCCTTACAGTACCCTGTCATTTTGGAGCTCTCAGCAGTTGCATGCTTGCAATGCTGGGGTGATGAAAAACTCCTTGTTGAAAAACTCTAGTTTTGAAACCCTTGTTAGGGTTTATCTCCTGTCTGGGATTCATTTCAATGCAACCTAGTGACAAGCTGGTTTCTGTGCAATGGTTGAGATGAATCAACTGCAGTCACTCACAAAAATGGTATTTGTTTGCAGGCATATATGATGGGGCAAAATCAGTCAGAACTCACCAGTACTGTGCATTAGGAAATCATTGTGAAAATTGGGATGGATGTGAGACAATTCTTACAAAACCACATCATGTTGGCCAGTGGAGAAAATTAGCAGGGAATGCCTACTTCAATGCTTGCAGGGATGCACAAGACTTGAAGGCTACAACGTTACCAGGAACTGCTGACATCAATCAGAAGGCTGGTCGTCTTAATGGATATTTGGATCGATCATTCAGTCCTTGGAACAGATGTAACAAATTCTCTAGTCAAGAGACTCTGGCATTTAGCAGGAGTTCGGTATGTCTGAGACATTATAGTGCAGAGCCTGGGGCTCAATCAGAAATGGAAACTTCCTCACAGAAGCAAGGTTTGCATGAGAGCAAGATCAGAGAAGAGCTTTTGTCGGAAGCTAAAGCACCGACCTCTGAAGGGGTTCAATCAGTCACAGCTCAAGATGGGCCAGTTGGTCCTCAAGGTACGGGTTTGCTTCAATCAACTACCTGATTATTTCCTAGGAAACCTTAAGCCAGTTCTACTTTTATTATTGAGTACCCCTCCCTCTCAGCCAGGTTAGTTCAAGAGAATCCATTCTTGAAGTTGGTAATCATGTCCCGCATCAACCAGTGATCATCCACAGAACACCTGAGCCTGCCCTGCATGCTCATGATTGAGCAGCTCTCATTGTTACATAGATTATGTTCAGGATTTGGGTCCATTGTTGAAGTTGACAAGCCAATGAGCCAGTTCAATTGTTTTACTCTATTGGCAAGACAGAGCTGTTGTGATCAGATGTACAATTGAGAAGAAATAACATGGGACTTTTCATTGGAATTTTTTCCTTGTGAGAAATGCTCTCATTTTTTCAATGCAGTTACATTGCACAGAAATTCACTTTGGAGCCTTCAAAAGGCACTTGTGACAAGTTATTTTGTATTTTACTAAACAGTATTGTAAACGCTAGTCACTTCAAGACTCTGTCATCTTTGTGAAAATGTCCATGATACTGGCACAAATACAGGAACAAGAACTGCCTACTTAATTTCATAGCTCAGTTTAGTGTACATATCCCCTGGTAATACTTTATATTGTTTGCAGGAATAGGGATTGAAGAAGATTTAACAGCTGAAGAAGCTGCCATACTTAGAGAAGCTGAGATTGAGTATGAGAAGGCCCTAAAAGAAGGGGAAGGTGAGTATCCCTTGCTGTGGTAGCTTGAGAACCAAAACTTGTTGCATTTATTTCTTTCCACTATCAGATGCTATCCTGCTAACTCAGAAACCTCACGGAGTTTCTTAGTCAGTTCTTTTGAGGGAGAAGCTCAAATTTCCTGTTGGCTGCCTGATGACCAATTTTACACACACATGCTAGTAGTTCTTTTAGAGGAGTTTCCAATATTCTTATGGGTGTGTTTGAATAGTCTCATTCTGAACAGTAGCACTGATGGGAGCGTGGCCTGGTGATCATGCAGGAAGGGCAGTGAGCATTGACAGCCTCAAACAAATGCTTCAAGAACTAGAGACAAGTGGAGACCCTAATGATGCCCGCATTGCCATCATTGCTTTGCGGCTGGGTCAGGAGTATGAATCTGCAGGTGAACGCCCCGAGCTGTTTCTTAGTCATGGGGAGCGAGCGCGCAAAATATTTGAGTCCTGTGCTCCAAGATTTTCAGTGGAGACAGCAATGTGTCACCACCTGATTGCCTCAGCATTCCACCGAATGGGGCAACATGACAAGAGCCTTGAAAGTTTGAATCAGGCTCTGGAGCTCTTGAAAGACAAAGAGGGAAAAGATTATGATCCTGTCAAATTTGCTGTGCATTTCTTGCTTGGTGACACGTTAGCTGCATTTGGAAAGCATGAGGAGGCCCTTCATCACTACTGTGTTGGCTTGTCAGTGCAAGAAACAGTATTGGAGCCTGGTCATCCTCAACTTGCGACCAACTACCGACAGGTTAGCTTGGCATTTTGCTGTTGATTGAACAGCACAAATCTGTCAGATCACATTCAATTGATTTGTCTCTATTTCAAGGATGAAGGCTAAGATGAAATGGAACAGAGTGTGAAGGTAAGTTGAGTTTTGAGTCCATCTGCTACTTAGAATTCTGGCTGCGCTTTTTTTGGATTTTCTGCAGGTTGGTGAGGCATTCACACAGGTAATGTTCTATGATGAAGCAAAGGCCTTGGTAGAAAAGGCGCTGGAGATCCACCAGAAACTCCACGGTGCTGGTTCCATGGATGAGGCAATTGACCGGCGGCTACTAGCTGTAATATACAGTGGACTAGAGGAACATGAAAAAGCTCTGGAAGAACAACAGATTGTGAAAAAAATTCTGAAGGAGAAGAACTTTGGGGAGGAGGCTGTATTTGTAGAAATTGCTGTGGCTGATACCCAAATCACTTTAAAGCGATATGATGATGCAATTGCCTCTCTCCAAAGTGCCATGTCTCAAATGGATGAAGGGAGCTCAATGAGGGCCCTTGCTACAGTGAACCTTGCCAAGGCTTTGGCACAGCAGGGCAAAATGGAGGATGCATTATCACAGTGCAGGTATGGGAATGGTAGCTTCATGTCCTAGGGTAGATGAATAGATCACTACTAGCTTTTGCAATTATGAATTGTCCACTTGCACTGTTGGTTGAGGCATTTTAGCTCATAGGAGACCTTCAGATTCTTGGTGAGGGTTCACACCAGATTGTTGTTTCATTCAGTTGTCATGCCATAACTTGTTTTGAACCTTGAACCTGGACAAGAAGTTGCTTTGCATGCCATCAATCATTACCAGAAGTCTCCAAAACTAACCCAGACAATTATCATTCAAACACACTTACATGGCATGTAAAGTCACTTTTCACTCTTGTTTGAGGTGAGATGGTCATACCCACTTGCCAATTGTAATCTCAAAGAGGAGGCATTGTTAAGCATCTTGTGTTGCAACATTTTGATCTACCTATTGATGCTGTCCATGATGTGCTGATATACCTACCATGTTATGGCAGTACGGCAGTAAAGTTCTTTGAGCAGAAAATGGAGGACTTGAATGCACAAAGTCCAGATGCACTTGCTGTTGGAGAAGGTTTCACGGAACTTGCAGCTATTTATGAACGTGCAGGCCAGTTTGAAGAAGCAATCCGGCTTCTAAAACGGGCAGTGGAAGTCTTCAAGAAGATACCCCAGCAACTGAATGCAGCTGCAGGTGCTCAAGCTCAAATTGGAATGCTTCTCTTCTTCACTGGAAAAGTGCAAGAAGCCATCCCATACATGGAAGAATCTGCCAATAGCCTGAGGCAGACCTTTGGGGATGCTCATTTTTCACTTGCATTGGTGCTCAACCATTTGGGTGTTGCACATGTGGAGCTTGAGAATTTGAGCACAGCAGCAGAGCTTTTTGAGGAAGCAAAGGGTATTTTGATTAAGACACATGGGCCAGGCCAACACGACACTCTTGCTGTGTATTATAACCTTGTCCGAGTGTATACCAGGCTTGAAAGGTATCATTTTGAATTGTTCCCAACTGTCTACACAAAGTGTATATTGTCCACATAGCTTAATAATGCATGCTCGTATGTTTACTTACAAACATGTTGCATATCTTTTCCTTCTGACAGGTATGCTGAAGCAATCGCATGTTCAAAACACATTGTTGGAGAACTGGAGAAGCAAGGTGAAGATTCAAAAGATGCCCTCACTGAAGCACACAAACAGCTTGAGAAACTTGAGCAGCAGCATGGAGAAGGAATCATTGCAAGTACCCCTTGAGAGAGTTGAGGGCACTGAGAAAGCCTCCAAAACTTGTCAAGCTTTCTGAAGCCACCCCAGGAACATGTATTGTAAGGTGATGGCATTGAAGTCTAAGACATAATTTGACTTATTTTCGACAGCTTGGATGTCAGTCACAATGTGAACAGATTGTTGGCGCATGTGAAGAAGTTTGTCTGTCCTGATTGCATTTTGAGTTTGAATCTGGGCTTGTTGAGCAGTGGTCTATATTCAGATCCCCAGAAGCCTGCTCAATAATACTTAGGGACAAAGCTGCATAGAACTGTATGAAGTACCCCACTTTATACACTGGGAATTTTGTGGGATAGGGGCAATGACTACCAGACACGGTAGTCTTGGAGAATATTTTCAATAGACATGTGATAACTAGGCACATTTTCACAGTTACCTCAGATCCCTATCTCATGATAGTTGTGACTACGGACTCTGATTCAGATTCTGTGCTAGACAAAGATGGTCTTAATTTCTTTGGAATGAGGTGTGGAGTGGACTGCTGCCTCCCTAATAAGGACAGTTGATTGGTATGTTTCCATCATCCATAATCTATTAGTGGGTGTTGTTTAACACAGGATGTCTTTCCTGCTAAAGAACATGGATAAGCGTGTCAATCGTTTAGCAAAGGATGTGGTTCATGCAGAAGAACATGGATAAAGTCCACAGGCATATCATTGTACTTTCACCTGGCTGACTTACAACATTAGTAATAAAATTGTACAAAACATGAGAAGCTCCAGTTGTAATAATTTGTGCTTAGATTTCTTCTATCAAACTTTTGCATGCATCTATCAAAGCTTTGCAAAGATCTTGAATGTTGGAGCACACAAACTCTGGTTAGCTGCATGTAAACACTGAGATTCTGGAAGATCCACTCATCAATTTTCCCCAAAATCCCATCATCTCAAGTCCTTTGTGTGTACTTCCTGCATCAAGAGTTTTGATCAAATTAATCAATCAATCAATCTGAAACTGAATTTGATCAAATCAATTTTTGGACCAATCATGAAAAACCCTGAAATCCCATCATCTCAAATCCTTTGTGTGTAAATGTAGCAAGAATTTTGATCAAATCAATCAATCAATCAAACACTGGATTTTATTAGATGAATCTTTGGACTAATTAGGAAAAGTTCAAAGCCCAATTTCAGCCTAGGGGTTTTTGGAGTCTTGTGAAAGAGATTTGGGGCACATCTAAACTGCTCAATTTGTCGCTTATCCACAGTTAGTTAGAAGTAATTGCAAACAATTGTGGGGGAAAAAATAACTAGAAGCAAAACTCTGTCAATTTGTTTTCATATCTATATATTGAGATTGGTGTTTGTTTTGTTTTGTGATGACACCTTAACCCTCACAACTTCTGGCCTCCCTCAGAGTGATTTTGGTACTGTCGTATAAAGTCCTCAACAAGACAATGTGCAAGGTGTTTCGCAATTTTCAGATGGATGGAGAGGGCAAAAGTTATGAATTTAGAATGATTTTCATCATTGAAAATCAATTAAAACTAACAATTTTAAAAAATATTTACAATTGAGTTCTCTGAAAAGCCATGTCCCTCAGAGACTTGCAAAAGTTTTCTGCAAAGTTTCATCCCTTAGAGCCTCCAAGGCAATGTGAATTGCCCATTGGCATACCAATATTAGTGAAATTACAGTAAAGAAGAATGAAGTGTCATTGGCCTCAAGTATTAAGATTTGAGATGTGAATGGGTGTCAAGGTTTTGATTGTGAAAGGTGAAATAGAAGGGGTAATAATGAGAGCTTCCCAATGCATTTGTCCATGAGATGAAGAGGCAAATGCATTTGCTCATATGCTATGAAAAGGCATTGATTGGTTGAGATGGCTAAGCAATAGGATGGCCAATATGATCATTAATAGGAGATTCCTTATGCATTTCCCAAAGAGGTGAAGAGACAATTGTGAATTCTAGTGTCCAAGTGATGAAAAGGCATTGATTGGTTGAAAAATTGTGAAACAACCACCATGCACATTGCACTGCTAAGAGCTTTCCAATGATTCCAAAAGCACAATGAGGGGCCCTACAGTTCAGGAGGGTTAAGCTGTGGTCACAAACAAAACAAAACAAAACAAACATCTATCTCAATATATAGATTACCGTAAGTCAAATTCACAATTGGAAGAAACAATTTAGGCCTACCCATATCCAAGTCTCAAACAACCAACTGAATGTGACCAATGAACAAAGAAATTAAAACATTGGCTGCTTGGTCCATTTTCATATTCCCAAAGGCAGAGAAAGGAAACAACTAAACCAGGCTTTTCATTGTCATTGGACTTCACAAAGTAGGTTTTGCTTCTGAACAAGACAGTACAATGGGCAGGCAGCAATGAACAGGGCCACAGTGAACCAGCAACCACCAGCGCACCATCCAGGGGATGCCTCTTATTACTCAGTTGAGGTTCATCAACAACCGAGTTAATATTTGGTGTCACCTCAATGACCAATTCTGTAAGAAATAGGTCTCATATATAGGTAGATAGGTACAAAAATAGGTAATTACTAGGTAAGTAGATGGTAAGGGCTACCTACCTACTAACAACCTGCTTGTGGGCTGTTAGTAAGGTTGTTAGTAGGTAGGTGATAAAAGAAAGCAACTGAGCTAATGACCATGGTTAGCTAGGGAAATGGAAACCAACAGAAAACTGTCTCCTAACCACTTACCATCTATCCTTTCATGGTGTGCTGGTGGGTGCTGCCTCACTGTAGCCAACTAGACTAGGAATTTACAGGAGGGGAAGGGGTGGGTACCATATCATTTGCAGTCAGCAGTGTCATGTTTGTTGGTATCTTCTTCCAACCCTGTCGCCTGCATGTGCATGCTCCTAAAACTGCAAGTGTCAGAGTGAGAATAAAGAGAATGAGAATGAGAAAGAGAATCCAATCTTTCCAAGCTACTAAGCTGCAACCTGTTTGAACTCAGAGAATACTTCTGAAGTAATAAACCAAACATCTTGGCAAACAAGATCAGAAAGGACTGCAAAAGAAAAAGTTCAAGGCATCCTGCCACTTGTGCCAGCTGTAAATTGAGCTCAAGGCACACAAGTACTTGCGTGTGAACATCTGCAAGGGATGAATGAAGGACAGGGGTTGAATCAAAATGTGTCAAAAGGATGATGAAAACTTCCTGTCCAAAACAACCACTCTTCTCCTACTGGGATTGGTTAAAGCATGCCCAATACAATATATGAAGATGCAGTTTTGCATATCTGACTCCAGTAAAGGTAGCATCTCAATCTCAGAAACTCACCATACTTTGAGGAAGGTACCCCACAACTTCCATAATCTCATTATGTACATGGCCATCAAGCTAAGCAAGTAAAACATCTAGACATGACATGAGACAGACTTGACCACAAGCCTAAACTGAGGCAACACAGAAACTACCTACCAGAAATTTGGAATAAATTCCCAATCTATACACTTCCACCAAGCACCACACTCCAATATTTGGGACATCCATCTGTTCACTCAAATCACCTGCAAATTTTACACTCTCAACAAGAAAGTGACGATTCTCTCCTCAAAAGTGATGTTGGAGGAGCAGCAAGCCGTGGTGCAATGCCAGTCTGATATGCTCCTGTGCCAGTAGCAGGGTTCTTATCTCCAAAGTTCACAAGCTCATTCGGATTGGCTCCAGGTTCCAGTATCACAATACGCCGAGCTTGCTTCTTTCTTCGGCGGGGTGTACCTCCTCCAGCACTTGCCATGATGTCATCTGCAGATGTGGGTGACTGTTGGCCTGTTTCAGGTACTTCAGATGGCTTCATCTCCCTCCCATTAGCTGTCAACTTGCTTGATTCCTTACTGACCTCTGCTTGAGTAGGTTCAGCAGGCTCAGATGAGCTTGGCCCAGCATGACTATCCTTCCACAGCTCAGCATCATCACTGGTCTGAAGAGGAGCAGTTTGGACATCATTATCCTTATCTGCATCAGAGGAAGAGCTGTCATGTCCACCTTCACTGCCAGCAGCATGAGATCCATCAAGAGAATTGCTGTCACTGTCACTGGAAGTAGGAGAGCCAGTGTCAAGGGGCAGTTGCAGTATCTCTGCATTCAAATGCTGGCGCCGGTGCAACAGAGCACTGTCATAGTGTGGTGGTGATGCAGGCAGGCCATCAACCCCATCATCTCTTGGCTGCCAAGAGCCTAGAATACCTTCCTCCTCTTCATTGAATCGAACATCCTTGGTTCCAAACAGAGGTGGTGCACTCTCCAGGATATCTCTTGAGTCATGGGGTCGACGACCTTTTGGGATCAAGAGTTCCTCAAGGTTTCTCCTGACCTCTCCCGTTCCATGTTTTCTCCTCTTCATCCAGTGCCAATGATGACTTTTCTGCTTGGGAGTATTCTCTCTGCTGCTGTTCGGCTCAGAATTTTCTTCACTGCTTGGCCTCCTGCCATTGTTCTCCCAAAACCCATCAAGGTTGTTCAACCATGTGCTTGAACCTTCTCTTTTCATGCTCTCAATTTGCTGTATCAATTGGGCCACCTCTGGATCTATTTTATCTGTCACTTCTGGTACTCCAGGCATGACTGCTTCACTATCTGCACCTGGCAGCTGTACATCTGGTTGCACGATGTCAACAGCTCCAGCCGAATCCTCACCACTTGTGTCGTCAATGGATGCCAGTCGCGTGCTCTTTTTCTGCAGACCAGAGAGCACACAGAAATGTGAGGATTTAATCAATAACCACAGGGCTTGAACCACAAATTGCCATAGTCATATTTCTATTTTTTGTTACAGAAGCTCACACTTTAGATCTTCTAGAATGTTTCAATTTATGTGCCATTACTAGGGAGCAGCATGGTATGCACAGAGTACAAGTTCACCATGGGTTCCAAATGTGAAACCAAAAACAAGCAAATTTAGCTACTCTGACCAAGCAGCTCATTGTGGGAAAGCTGAACTTGACAGCAAATACTTTTAGTCCACATTCAAAGACTATGAGAACCTTGAAATGGAGTTGTGTGACAATTTGAGGAACTCTATAACAATGAACAATGTCTAGACTGTTAGAACAATAGAATCATCAAGGACCAAACAATGGAGTATTCCAATGTGCTTCACTGGTCATCAGGTCATTATGTGCTTTCTCCCTTTCCGAGCAGAGCCCCTCAAGGACTTGTCCAGGAGTTAGTTAAGCAGAACCTAATGACAAAAATGCGCACAAAAACATCAAAACTGTGAGGTCCATGACCACAGGATTACATGTCATCAACCTTTCTTCCATGTTATAAAACGATAGAACATGAGGATGGTGTTAAGTTACATGTACCCTGGGTCCTGGCCGATGTTGGACTACAGTAGCTTTTGACAGCTGGCCAGCATTAAATGATGACAAGGGTGGGGATTTTGCAGGGACATAGGCACCATAGCCAGCCCGTTGCTTTGTCCGTTGAGAAACTATTCTACTCATAACCCACCGTTCCATGTTTGTCATCAGCTTCCCATCCAATTCCAGCTGCAAAACGAAGGGGTTTGACAAACAATAGTTACACCAGAGATAGATATTGTGCATAGCCTCCAAACTTGTAGCGGTATCAATTATCACCCCACTCATGACAGAATCTGTAACAAGCATGCTTGATACTTTCAAAGTGGGCCTACCTTACTTGTGTCAGAGAAAAAGCTAAACACTTCCTCTCGATAGTAAGTGCTGACACTGACAGGATTGCCCTCTAGCCACAAGGAGTGAAGTGCTGGGACACCACCAAGCAACTCTACTTCACGAAAGGTGGAGATGATGTTATGTGAAAGGTCAAGAGCTTCCAAAGAATAGAGTTTTTCAATCCCTCTTGTTGAAGCCAATGCATTGTTCCTCAGAACCAGTTTGGTGATGTTACCCACTACCTGCATGAGTGACCCCCATAACCTTATATCAGGACACAGCAAATGTCATGATGATCATAAACTGTGCAAATCTGAATGGACAACTGTGCAGTTCTTCTTCTCTGCTTGCCAAGACAGTACAGATAAATGGAGGGACTAAGTACCCATGTCCATATTTTGATAAATTTGAACTTGTACCTCATTTAAAGATGCCACTGATGTGATATGGTTAAACCCAAGATCGAGAAACTTGAGCCTCAAGCATTTCTGGAGGTTGGCCACTTTAGCAAGGTTATTCCTGCTCAGATCCAAGGCTTCAACAGCAGGAAGCAGCTGCAAGGACTCATCCATAAGGACCATTCCATTGCATGGGCATGCTGCCGTTGCCAATCTGCTCCACACCTGTGCATCCTGTATCTCAACTGTCCGCTCAACAAAAATATGACGCAAAACACTCTGCAAAATTTCAAGGGATATCAATTAGTCCCTCTGTGTAGGGTTCTTAGGAAAAGTAAGCTTACAAACACTATTAGTCCCCAGCATCTCCATGAGTCAGATGTGGGACCAGCTAAGACCATAAAGAACTGACAAGATTTTAGCTGTGTTAGTTTAGGTCAATTTTCAGACATAACCTCGTGGGACATCTTATGACCTGTGTAAGATCCCGCTCAATGGTCAACAGGACCTTATGATTTCATAAGCATCCTGTTTTAAAAATTTTCTCAAAAATCTCACATGTTTCTTTATGCAGGTGAAGGGTCTAAAAGCAGACCCTTCTCCTATACAAAGAAACTGAGTTATGGGATGCTGAACCCTACCTGCTCTAGAGAAGAAATCCTCAATCAATATGACTGCTTTAGGGCACGTTCCATAGCCAATGATGACAGCATTGTGCATCCACTTAGATTAGGGCTTACAGTCAACTATACTGCAAATTGAAGCACAGCAGTATCCCAAACAAAAGACAAAGTGCCCATGGGAAATGGCCACTGCATATTCATGCCTCTGCATTATGACCTAAGACTGTTGCCCTCTTTGACATGACAGTAGGCACATTTTTGTGTTCAGGTCAAATTTACTGCCAGGTCTGTACTCTGTACCCCTGAAGTAAGAGCATGGCACTGCCAGAAACAAAAGTAATGGAATTTCTTTGATGTCTTATTTCATATCTGTGTCAATCCACTGCTGCTGATATTTCATCAATTTGGAGTTGCATTTGCAGGGATTTCTTGCTTAGGCCACAGGTTTGGTGACCACAAGAAATGAAATCTCACTCCATTCACACAATTGCAGGACTTTGCCAACTTTTTCCATTGGCTTCACATGCTGAACATTGAAAAAGGGGAGGAAGATGATACAACTCGGAGCAAAACCAAGACTTCTGACTTCTGACTCTATCAATAGTTTGATAGAGTGATGAATCCAAAGTGTGTAAAAAATATGGTTAACAAAATTTGTGCATGAATTGCTACCAGATGATTGAAGAGAAGAGTTGCAATGCGTTAGAGTGGAACAATTAGCCCTAAAACCCTTAAGAAGTTGAAGGATTTTTCCTCTTCAGCACAACATGTGAAGGGCGAGAAACAGCAGCCGAAGATGCAGAAAATCCTACAGCGTACACGAGATCCCACATTCCTAAAGGTCTCTCAAGACACACTTGGAAGGAAATTTAAAGCAGCTTGACGGTTGTTTCTTTGTGAGCAGAGCGGTTCGCTCCCCCCGCCCAAAGGCTCAAATAAACTGGACGGACGGTCAGATTGATTCTCCTGAGGACGAGGTTCTCGAGAAGATGATGAGTGCGAAATAAGGAGCGAGAGAGAAGAAAAAAAACCCCCAAAAATGGTGCAAGACATGGTAGTAGGATCAAGATGGATTCGGGAAGGAGCTTAACTGCAGAATTATGACAGATGAGCTTCTCCAGGATGGGACGCAACTCCAGCAGCCCCCGTGCAGCCGAAGTAGAGAGATCACAACCTCGCAACTCCAAAGAGCGCAGGCGCGAAAATGGGCGCAGCGTGATGGGAGTCGGGTCTCGAGCCGGAGGCGGCAAAACCGCTACCACCTGTAGAGAGCCGAGCAAGCGCAGCACTCTTCGCAGCTGTTCCAAGGCTCTATGGTCACCGAGGTCCGCCACGTACGCTCTCAGGTAATCCACCGGAGCTCCACTACGGAGCTGTTCCAACTCCTGGAGCGCTTCCAACCGCGTTTGCACATAGTGCAAGCCCACAGGGTTGAGCTTGAGCACCAGACCACCATCTAAGAGCGCCCCTGCCTGCTGTTCGATAAATCTGGAGAGCAGATCCAGATACCGATCTCCTGTCACTATTGCCATTCATGATTGTCTGTTCTCCTTCCTCCTCCTTCCGTCCCGTCCCGGCTCCCTCTCTCTCCGCCTCCTCTCTCTCTCTCTCTCTCTCTCTCTCACACACACACACACACACACACACAGCGCGTACCTCAAGCAGCTCACATGCAAGCGTTACTTGCTCGCTGTCTCGCTTGCTTCCAGGTTCATCGTCCTCGTCTTCTCCGCCTCTTTCAACTTCCTCGTCTTCTCCGCTGTCGTTCACTTCCTCGTCTTCTCCGCCGTCGTTCATCCTCCTCGACTTCTCCGCCCCTTTCGTCCTCCTCGTCTTCTCCGCCGTCGTTCATCGTCCTCGCCTTCTCCCATGTCGTCCACTTCCTCGTTCTCTCCGCCGTCGTTCATTCTCCTCGTCTTGTCCGACGTCGTTCGCTTCCTCGTCTTCTTCGTCGTATTTTTTCGTCCTGTTTGTCGTTTGCTTCGGTTCTCGTCCGTCGAACTTAAAAGTAAGTAAATAAAAATAGAAGCAAAGTAGAATCTTTTTTTTACTCTCTGCCAATCGGAGAGTCACACGTGGGTCGGTTCCTCCGACCAAATGTCCACCGGTAGTAATAATGCATCTTTTTTACTGACCTTTTTTTTACTGCGATTTGTTACCGACCTTTTCAGTGCCTGTGTTTGTCCGGACCCGCTACATTTGGGGGACTTTACCCAAAATTTTAGGGAGGGAGAGGCCTGGTGTATTTTGATGGGTTTACTTCTTTTTTTTTAAACAAAAATTCTGTGACAATTTGGTTTTCATTTTGTATTTCAATGTCACAAGCAAATGCATTTCACATGACAAAGTTAACAAAAATTTTAAACTTTTCATAAATAAAATGTAAACATGAAAGCATATCAAACAAGGGTGTGCGTCACACTCTAGCCTTGCTATTTACATTAATTAAAAAGTATCTTAAGGCCAAAAGAAGAATTATGGAAACTCAAATATTTCACCATGCAAAAAATATAATCATCAAAAAATCCTCTACAAGAAACCAAAATCCTTCAAGATAATATTATTATAACTCTATTATAACTAATCTCAAGTTTCAACACAAGCCAAAATATCATCTTTCAAAAAATCCTCATATAAAAAATAGACCTATTATTTTTACCCTAGTGGCCAAAATCATATATATTAATTCACTCAGTCTTTGACAATGACTCCGGATAGACAGTGGCCACAGACAGTTGTTTGAAAAGACATCAACCAAACATTGTTGAAATAACACACCTGTGCATTATGCACAGGGTTCACACTAGTCCCTTATTAAGCTACTAGGTATACTCTATAATGAATATAACTAAACACAATTATTCTTGCCTTGGTAGGGCAAGGCCAATCAACAAAAATGAACTACGAATTTGAACTTCTCAAAAGTTGATCTAAACTAAGGACATTAAAATTTAACATTTCCCAACTTGATTTAAGAGACCTTACTCAAGAAGGTGAAGGCATCAACAAATGTGTTGTTCACCATTGCCCTTCTTCATGGGTACCATTTTATTATAATTTTTTTTACTGGACTATTTTCTTCACCCTTTTTCCATGCAACAAACCCTTTTGTTTTGATTGCACTTCTTTTTGATGGTCAAAAATCTTTTTTTTTTTTCCTTTTTGGGGGGCCTTTCAAATTGCTTGTGAGTAGTGACTTGTCCAAAAAGAGGCTTGAGAGAGAAGGGGTTGACGGCCAAAAAGTTTAGTTGAAAGCTATCGACTTCCCTTTTTGTTTGTTCTCTTTTTGACATATATTTTTTCATTTCCTAGCAATTGCAGCCCTAGTTTACGAACCTTGCTAAAAACTTAAAACTATTGTCACCGACCCAAAATAGGGTATATAATCCTAAACAAATTTAAGTGGTCCTACTAAGGTTTTATTATTTTCAAAAAAAAAAAATTTAATTAGTGATACCTAATAAGGATTTTTTATTTTCAAAAAAATTAAGTGGGTATCTAGTAAGGTAATTTGCTTCGGTTATGTAGCAAAAAGTTACTAGGGTAAACCCTAAAAAAACCCTAACACCTTGTCCTTCAACCAACAATGGCCATGTTCTTCTTCTTCTTCTTCCATTAACGCCCCCTTGCCAACCCCAGGCACTCCAGGCCTCCTAAAATAGAAAAAACAACAAACAAACAAACAAAACAAGGGAGGGAATCATGCAAGGGACCTGGGCTAAATCATTGTGACCATAGGGCTCAGCATCTTCATTCATTTTTCTATTTATGAAGAAGAGTAAGCCTGGGTATCTTCTTCAATGGCAAAATAGCTTGCAAGTCTTTCTTCCTAACCATAAATAGAAGAAATGGGTCCTCAAATATTTATTTATTTATTTATTTATTACCTTGGCCATTCTGATCTTTCCCAAAAGCAAACATTGTAAAAATAATAATAAACCTAACCAACCCATTGCAATTGGGTTTAGGGTTTAGGGTATGTTTTGGGGGGGGGGGCTCCAACAAGTTTGTTGATTTTTGGGCCCATTTTATCACACAAACTAACACTAGAGTAGCATGTGCGGATGGTCCAAGTGTCAACTAGGTTGTCCAATTAATTTTTTCTTCGAAAAATCTAGTTTTTGAAATTTAATTGAATTTCCAATGACAAAAAAATTACGCAAATTTCAATATCTCTTGCAACAACTTACTTAGGTTCAAAATTTTCCAAATCAGCTTCATTAAATCCCTATACTCACCAAGGGCTTTCTGAAGAGTATGACCAAATTTTCATATAATTTTTTAGTTTTGATTTAGATGAATTTTAGTGAAAATTTAATTCAATATTCAATAACTTCTCCAGCGTAGGTAGGGTTGAAACATTATGAAATCAACTTGGTGCATCCCTACTCAATGAGAGCTTTCCAACGACATAAAGAGCAAGTCAAAAGGTGCTAATGTATTGGGAGTTCTTAGCATGACAAGCAAACAAAACATACAAAACAAACAAACAAACAACCTTCCTTCATAAATAGATAATTATGGGATAGAAGGTGAATTCAAAAAATAATATTTATTGGCTTTTGAATTGTGAACGAAAGTTTTTCAAAAGTAGACATAAAAGCTTGTAAATTGCAATGGCCTGAATTGGATTAAATGTTCAATAATCATGGTCAAGTGAACTTTTTAACCCTTTTTTTTTTGTTGATGAATGTTGTGATAATCTTTGATGGGAATATCACACCTTTGGCAAGAGAAATATTTTAATCAAATATTTCACCTTAGGGTTAGTTTTTTCATTAAATAATCTTCAAAATAATGAAATAAATTTTCATGAAAATGTGAAACTAAGGTGTTGTGAACCATCACAACTATTTCAAGCTACAATCTGAATAACTTTTCATATGGCAATATCATAATAGATCATGAAAGCAAATAATAATTTTGAATTTATAAAAAAAACTAATTATTTCTCGAGAAAAAATAATTTATTCATTATTTCCATGTGAAATTTGACCCTAAGCTAGGGCACACTAAATGGCTCAAATATATTACAACCATTAAACTAAAACAAAACCTTAACTCAATTTATGATTTTTCCCCTCAATTGAAAAAAAGCTTCAAAAGTGCAAAGCAAACCTTATGGGTCAACCCATTTAGATTTGCCTTCAACAAAGACAACTTTTGTGTGTGTGTGGTGAGTATAAGAAGGATAAAGATGGCTTGGAAAACATGGAATTTTGTGATGGGTTTGGTTAACTAGTCAAGGGAAAGGTTGCAATTGAAGGTCCACCCAAATACAAGTGAGAATTGCAATCTTGTAGGTCCCAATGTCTTACACAAAAATGGCACCTCCATGTAATTAATAATACCTAGTTGGATTTTGCCTATCAAATGATATCCTAACTTGGTAGATTCTTGAACCTTTTGCTTATTTGTAAAAGATTTGCCCATTAGGTCCACTTTCCAAGACTACCTAGTTGAACCCTAAATCATGCTAAGTAGTCCAAGAAACCATGTGGTGTGTGACCTTCATGGGGGAACACTTTGCATGCACACCCATGCTTGTGAATAGAGTTTCATATTTTTTCAAACTTGTTTCCTCTTTTTAAGTGTTTGCTTGTGTTTGTGACATTTGGCAAGGAAAAGCACATGTGTAGCAACCAAGTTGTCTAGGACTTCTTTTTTACCTCCTTTTTTTGTTTTTGGGTCTATTGTCCCCACCATCTACCCCAAACCAAATTTCTTTGTACATTTATGATTAGGATTAACTACACATAAGTTGTTCCCAAGAATTGTTTGATTTTCTTCTTTATGCACCTATTCTTTCTTATATTGTTATTAAAATAATGTCACAAGTATTTGGAACTTTCAAAAAAAGATAAAGGCAAATTATAAAATGTGGACAAGGTGTCCACTAAAAGTCCATTGCATAAAAGAGAAATAGGCCCCAAAAAAAAAAACAACATGGCAAATGGGTCATAGGATGAGTCCAAAGTTTCTTTATGGGGAGTCTTTTGCCAAATTTTGACTTTCAATATTTTATTTCTACTTGTACAAAGGAAATGAAGTTGAAAAAAAAATAAAATTTTGCCATAAATAACTCCACAATAAGGTCTAACTAGCCTTTTTTTTATTGGATTTTTTTGCTAAAATGTGGGTTAAATAATGCTAACATGAATTGATTTCATATGTTTTTAATTGGAATTTTTTTTAAAAAGTTGAAAAATAATCACATGAGTTCTATACATGCTTCAAGTATTCAAGTAGGTAGCCAAAATATTAAGATTAAATTTTCTTAATTTTTCCTATCAACAGTCGCCACTCTAGTTACATCACAAAATTGACAAAAGAATATTGAGTCTAAACAACCACTTTCTATTGTTTAATTATGAAGGAGATAACGAAATTATATTTTCCCATTATTTTCATCAATAACCATAATTAATGTAGCCTATGCTATTGACCCAACTGTATATTGATTATCTAACTAATTTTTCCTTCCAAACCCATTTTTTGTAATTTAGTTGAATTTTCAATGATAGAAAAACTCAATATTCAATATCTTCACTAGCTTAGGTCTAAAATTTTCTGAATCACTTTCATTAAATCCTATTTCAATGAGGGTTTCTAACAATATCACGAGCATGCCCAAATTCCCTTATAATTTTTCAGCTTTGATTTAAATAAAATTTCAGTGAAAAAATTGTTCAATATTCAATAACTTCCCCACAATAGGTGGAACATTATGAAACAAGGGATGTGTCACACTGTGGCATTGCCATCTACATTTAAAAGTATCTTAAGGCAAAAGAAAAATTATGAAAACTCAAATATTTCACCAAGCAAAAATATAATCTTCAAAAAAATCTTCTAAAAGAAACCAAAATCCTTCAAGATATTAAAACTTTGTAACTAATTTCAAGTTTCAACACAAGCCAAAATATCATCTTTCAAAAATCCTCATATAAAAGTAGACCTATTACCTGGGGGCCAAAATCCCTTAAGCTACTATACTCTATAATGAATCTAAACACAATATGCTTGCCTTGGTAGGCAAAGCCAACAAACTACCTTCCTTCATGGATAGATTTGGGGGAAGTCCATTGCTTATTCATCACTTGCACTTTCATGTTACCAGCCTCAAGGTAGAATTGCCTATCATCAATGACTACGTTATCGAGGAACACTTCTTTAGATCTTGGTCATTTTGTGCTTCATTTTGAGTGATTTAAAATGTTATGGGAGCGATACTTTAAGCTTTAGAAATCATCTTTGAAATGCAAAACAAAAGGAGTAATGAAAAAATAACATGAATTTTTTTTAAAAAAAATTTCAATTTACAAGATGCGTTTCATTTTTCTTCTCTTTGGACACCTCCTATTTTCAAAGCTTCTAACTTTCACATTTCTTGTTCATTTTAAATGATTCAGTTCCACACATTGTTGATGGTTCCTTTTTTTGTGATGAGAATCGTTGGTTTCAATTACCAACATTTAAGAAAATCAACTTAGTTCCTTTTTAAAAAATTTATTTTGGTACTTATGGGAATCAATTAAGGTATTACAATAATTTTCTAAAAATCAAACCAATTTTCGAACATTGTGGTTTTCACAAATGTAGTAATAGTCAATATTCATATGTAGTTTTCACCATCCGGATATCAAATTAGTTAATTTTGACGAAGTAATACCAATAGTGCAACAAGGTAGCACCAAAAACATGACAACACAACACCATCAATGTGATGGGGCATAACCAACAATGTGACAATGGAGTAATAACCAAACAACTAGTGCAACACTATGATGGAGTAGCACTAGCAACACACCGAAGGAACAACCATGCAACATGATAGAGCAAAATAGCAAACAACACAATGAAATAGTGACCAGACAATGCAAAGGGCAATCAAGCAATGTGATGAATCAGTGACCATCATCAATGTAAAGAAATAGCCATTAGCAACATGAAAGAACACCAACCAAACAATGTAATAGAGTAACTAAGAACACAATGGGGTTTTTATATGTTGGGATGGCGCCTTTCAATGCTTCTTACTCCTCCTCACTAAACTAACTTAACTCAAAACCTAAATTAACATAATTTAACATAAACAAATCATGCACTTTTATTATTGCCTTGAGAATTAGATTTTGGTTCTCTCCTAGAATCAGCCCGGTTTTGAAAACTTTTTTAAAAAACAAAGGAATCAATCCTCAATAACCTGGTTCTCACTTAGATGAAAATCATCGATCTGATTCTCTAGCCGGTTATCACCAAATGTGATACTAATCAACTTCCATTGTGAAAATCGGTCTGAGAATAGAGGATCTTAATGAGAACCATGAACACTAGTTATGACAACAAAATAAATTTGTGATTAATCAATTATTCCTAACAAATCAACTAGTTAGAAGTTTGTAATCAAAGCACCATCTAATCATAGAACATTGAATTGTAATTCTTGTTGCAAGGTTTTGGTGGATGCGATTTTTGCCCTATGAGCTTTTCTGATTCTGCAAACACAAACCTGATCAGCCATTGTAACCTACAACACACAAAACTGAGGGAAAACCTTTAGGTAACAAGGCAATACGAAAAGAAGCAAAAAGACAAAAAAACAATCCACAAATATTGCAGTTCAAATCTATCATCCACCGCACATGATTATGGAATCATGCTTAGCATTCAACAAAACTTTATAACCCTCAAAAACATTAGATTTCAACCTTGTGTTCAAGTATATGAATAATTCATAAATTTCCTTTTGACACACTTTTGTTGCTACCATAAAATCACAAATGAAAACGTTTTGCAATTGGCTAAACTTAATTAAATTATGAACTGATTGTAACAATGGCAAAATGTGAACAAACCCTAATAAAATTTGCACATCATAAAAAAGGTCACAATTTGCCTTTTCCTTCTCAGTAGTAGGTGCATCATAGGTCATCTTCATTAGCAAAGTTCTATATCCTACCATAACACATCAATCAGGTGACAACATAGAAATCCAATGAGTTTTTACATTTTTCAAAATCTTAGCACTTTTGGTTTCCATAAGCTTTGCAAGCTTTGTGAATTCCAAATGACTTTTAAAGTTATTGGAAAAATATTTGTACAAGGTATAAAACAAACCTTCCAGTTTGATAACCATTTACAAGTGTAACAAAGTTTGAATTGCTAGATTGGTTTTATGGGCCATATAATGAACCCCAATGGAATGTGGAGTCCAAGCATCAGAAATTTACCGAATAACACTTGAATTAGACCCTTGAAAAACAAAATGTAACCAAGTGTGAAACAAGTAGCAAATTGGATTAATTTCCTATGTTTTTCCCCATCCAACCCATTAAAAAACTTGTTGCAAAATAGCTTCTCACCCTTTAGAAGCATACATGATTTGATTTCTATTGTGCTTATAATCATTACATGTATATCATTCCCCTTTCTTCACCCTTTTCATAGGTTTGTTAATTTTTTTTCAACTGACATGTTTCTGCAATGAATATCATTTTGGAACCAAAAGTTTGTCTTAATGTTCAATCTTTGAATATTTTTTGCACTTTATAATGTGCACAAAACCATTAGACTCCACCTACAAATCAACCCAAGGCAACTTGGTTGCTCAAGAAACTTGAAACTTTTTTTTTGATTCATAAGCCCGGGTCTTATTGATTTTTGGTGGTAACAAATTTTGATCCAAAACTTCCACCACCTCTTTTGTGGAATTAACACTAAGAGATTTTGTTGGAAATTCATTCGAAGGGTTCAAACAAATCACAAATATTTCAATGATAATGGCAAGTTGTTTAATTTTCAAAGTAACAAGTTGATGCATAGAGTGAGCCCCACCTTTGTTGTTGGAAGCCATGTGATATGGAAGTAAAGAAGTGCCACCATTGGAGTTTTGTGAACTATAGAAATATTTGAACTTAAAATTGAGGAGCTTAAGCAAAAACAACAAATCACACTGCATAAAGTCACAACTTGCTACGACCAACCAACACCCACCACTAATTTGAACGCCCAAAATGAAAGCAAGAAAAATCTAAATGCACCTTGCAATTACCACTAACATTACCCACCACCATTGATTAAATGAGAAAAACCTCAAGAACCTACAAAGTCAAAAAACCTCAACAAAACACAAACCCAAAGATTAACAAAACTAGATTATTGAATATTAATATATGATGCCAAAAACCGACGAATCCAAACACATGAAAAACTTGGAGAATGCGTGAACCCACGAAATCGAACAATAGTTTGCTAAACCAAAAACTAATGAACTCAATTAACAATTGAAACATTAAGTCACAAAGCCAAAAATCTCGATGAACACATGAAGTTTGAATCTATGAAACCAAACATGAACTCGAAAAGATAGAATTTACAAATTGAAATTTGCTGGGCAAAAGGTGGTGATTATCCAATGGCCGACCTCACAAAATAGTTTGAGCATCTTACTAGTCTTCTCTTTCTTGGAAGAACGATGGTAGTAGCTGCGTTAGACAGGACTCTCTCCATAAAACACAAAGACAAAGACGCCAAATAACACACACATATCGTCTCCACTCTCCGCAAGAGAAGGGAAGGAAAACAGGAAGAAACGAGGATGTCTGGAATCTACAGCTTGTTGTCTTCCTCATCACCTCTTTGACTTTCGCGCTCCGCCCTGTCTGTCTGTCTGTCTCTCTCTCTCTCTCTTCTTTGTCTTGGAGCGCAAGGCAATTTAATCATTCGTGAATGTTCTGGGCAACAACAACAGCAATGATAGACCCTAGAGTTTGTTTGTTTGTTTGGTTTTGTTCTGTTTTTTTTTTTTTTTTTTTTCTTTTTTTATTTTTTTTTTTTTGTATTTGTTTTTTCGATTAATTCTTAGGTTACGTATTTGCTTCTTTTTTTATCTTTTTTTTTTGG
>Ga0116231_10005824_pt1 | contig 24016 bp, 13 predicted proteins | sample S1TSphgellanicum_2_FD_89695 | JGI IMG/M metagenome (GOLD analysis project Ga0116231, IMG submission 89695) | Host-associated microbial communities from peat moss isolated from Minnesota, USA - S1T2_Fd - Sphagnum magellanicum MG | ecosystem: Host-associated > Plants > Peat moss > Unclassified...
ATAATAATAATAATAATAATAATAAATGATTACAAAATTTCAACAATATCAAACTAATGCAATTTATAGTTTACTTTTTAAAAATTAGACTACATTAATGTGTTTGTTGAGGATTGACCCAACTCCCCGACTCCTTGCCCTAACCCACTTGGAGCTAAAACGGATTATTTTTCAAAATTTCAGTCCAACTCTGGTTTGACCCACTTAAAAATCAAACCCAAGGTTGAGTTCGGGAGAAAAAAAAAACGCCAAGTGGAACCAAGGGGTCATTTCCACCCCTGGATTCCAAAACTGGGCCCCAAACCCAGTTTCAATTCTTGCCAGGTTATGTAAACTAGGCTTGGTTCTGAGTAGGTTCTTGGTCTAGTTATATGGCATCAAGAAACTGAATGAGACCATGTTATTAGTAGCATCTTTTTGCTTGGGCAAAATTTCCAAACTTAGTGACATTAAACTAAACCCTAAATCAAAAATAAAAAATAAAAATTCAAATTCAAATTTTTTTGATGAAAAAAATAATGAAGACAATAAAAAAAAAGCTTTTTAGCCTTTTGAAACTTAATTAAAAACTAATTATTGGCCTTGCCTTACCAGGGCAAGGATATCATGTTTAGGTTCACTATAGAATATAGGTCTATTTTGATACGAGGATTTTTGAAAGATGATATTTTGGCTTGTGTTAAAACTTGAGATTAGTTATTATAGAGTTCTTATATCTTCAAGGATTTTGGTTTCATTTAGAGGAATTTTTTAGTAAAGATTATATTTTTGCATGCTGAAATATTTGAGTTTTCATAATTCTTCTTTTGCCTAAAGATATATTTTCAAAGTAAATGGCAAGGGTCATAGTGTGATACACCCTCTTGTTAATTTAGAATTTAAAAAAGTATGACATATTTCATAAATATCATATTTTGTATCACTAGAAATTTTGATATCATAATAATCATATATAAATATATTTTTACATGATTAAAAAAATTTAAAAATTAAATATTAAAGGGTGACATTGTGACAAGATTTTTGTACATTTGGATCAAAAATTAACTTGAGATTAAAGGTGGAATTAAAACAAGTTGCTGTCAGAGAATTGCAGAGGGAATTCTGCTTGAACTCTGTCAAAATCTGCAACAAAGAGCTTCCCCCCCTATCATCAAGCTGCAAAATCTGCAACAAAGAACTTCCCCCCCTGATCATCAAGCTGATTTTGCACCTTGGACCAGCTAGCTATGGAATCATCAAGCTCTGCACCAGCAAATTGTCTTTATGTACATCATCATCATCCTCATCATCATCATAAACAGGTGCAAAATGCAAGGCTCCTAACTGGATTCATGAGCTCTCTCTGGCTTCTAATCGCAATGGATTTGCTGTGCATCAATGGAAATCAGTACTTAGTCAAGCCATGGATCATCAAAGCTCTAGTGCACCTTGTCTTTCCGCACATCATAATTATATATGTCCTAACACAGCTGCAGAATGCACATGGCTCAAACTGGATTCTTTCTGCATGAGCTAGAATATCAAATTGGTGGCATGGATTTACTGATCTCTAGCCAGTCATCACTTGTGTGGAAGAAGAGAGCTGCAGGACTGAGCAGTGAATATCCTTGTGAAGAATTGATGCCAGCAGAACTGTCAAGTACTTTGTGTTGTTGTTGTTGTTCTTCTTCTTCTTCTTCTTTTGTCTCCAGTGGCATTCCGTAGCAGAAATTTGCATTGGCATGATGATGAGTTTGAGGATACCTCAACTCTGTTGTCATGAGCTGATGATGATGATGATACTGATCCTGTTGAAGATCAGTGGAGGTACTAACTGGGAATAGTACTGTATCTAGGGGATCATGAGCTTCAAACACTCCTCCTCCTGGAGCTTCTGGAAGCCAGCTGCTGGAACTGTGAGAAGAGCTGATCCAGATTTCAGCTGGATCCTGATCCGGCGCCGTCGCTAAACAACAATCGCGCCCCGGTTCAATCACCGTTGTCATTTCTCCGTTTGTCGAGCTGATCAATCCGAGATCCATCTGATCCATTGAACTTGTCAGCACTGAAGACAGACTTGAGTCTAGTATTTTGTTGAAGTCGGATTCATAAGAACAAGAAGAAGAAGATAGTAGCTCATGTCCACAGGAGGAAGCTGACTGCCCAGAAACAACATCGACTACTGTTGTAATATTCATGGGCTCTGGATGCTGATCGGAAGTTGGAAGAAGCATTGTCGATGCTTGCATGGGTGGGAGTACATGATGAATAGCTACATCCTCTGATCTGCTGCAAGCTCGTCTAGTACTACTACGTCTACTACAACATCTGTAATTTCGATATTCAGTTTCTTTCTGCATGAGACATTGCTGCATGTGTACCTGTGAAGCAACGGAGGCTGCTTGCTCCTTAACGAAGTTTTTGATATCCTCCCTGGCTTGTGGGGAGGAGTCGCGGATGTTGAGATGGGCGGGAAGAGGACGGAAGTAAACTGCAGGATTGATGTTGTGGAAAAGATTGTACTTCCTCTTGGGCTTGTTGGTATAGAACACACCTGCGTCGTGAGCTGCAGCAGCTTCAATGGCTGTGTCGTAGGTTCCCAGCCAGATGGTTTTCTTCCACCTGGGTGGTCGAATCTCTACCAAGAAACCCCTCACTCCTTCCCGAGTTCGGACTCCATTGTAGCCAGCAGCAGCTGCTGCTGCTGCTGCATGCTCCTCTTGTTTCTGCGAGCTGATTGCAGTTTGTCCACTACTGGAGATTTCAACATTGATCTCAGCTGCTGCTGCTGCAGACGCGCGTCTGCTGATCCTAATATCTGCTGCAGGGGCAGCTACAACTCTTCGATTGGGGATTTCAGTCTCAGAGTTTTCTAGAGCGGCAACTCCTTGCGGTCTACCAGCTGATCCACGGCCTTGTTCAGCTGCTGTACTGCTATTCTGTTGCGGGAACTTCTTCACGGATGTCGCCGATGACTCACCTCTCTCTCTCTTGGGTCGACGAGACGTGCAGGAGGAGCTGCTGGGTCGTGATCGGCTAGTGCGACAACTGGAAACAGTAGTTTGGGTTGCTGCAACATTGCTAGCAGCTTCGACATCAACAGCTTGATCTTTAGCGTCGTCGGCAGGCAATGCAGTTGATCTCAGTGCCTTGAACTGTTGTTCGTCTGTCAAGGAAAAAACTGGCACGCAGTGAACAGCAGCCTCGTCGTCGTCTGTACGAGACCCCCTTGTCGTCTCCACATTCTGCACCCACGGCTGGAAACATTCATCTGCAAAAACGGCAGCTGGCTTAGACGCGACAGTAGCTGTAGAAGACAAGATGGCGGCGTCTTCAACTGCAGCTTTTCCACGACATTCCTCTGCTACTGGCAGCTTTGATACAACTCCGACATGATCAAGAGCTAGTGCAGATTGGATTTTGTCGTCAGGCTTGGAGTTGCTTGTGGTATTATCTGCTGCACAGTCGATGATCAACGGTACGCCAGTTGCTGCTGCTGCTTCTTCTTCTTCTTCACCATCTGCTGCGCTTATAGAACTAGTGCTGCAGCAATTGGCGTACCAGTGGGATGTCCTGATGTCTGAGCCGCAAGTGCGACAGATGAAAGGGGTGGTGCACTCTTGTAATTGTTGGAGCTGCTTGCTCCTAATACGGTGGGATTTCCAAACAACCTGATCTGGCATCTTGTCGAAATACTCCTATCTAGTCTCTAACTTCTTCTATAGCTTTTTCTCTTCTCTTCTCTTCTAGACTCTTTTTCTCCTCTTCTCTTGTCTTCTCTTCAAATCGCCAAACCTGTCATCCGCTGCAACGAAGAAGTCAAAGATGTGTACAAAACATGCATCTAGCTAGTCCTGAAATATGCACAAAAAATAAACACAAAATTCAGTTTCTCATTCAATAGAGAAATCCACAAAGGTAACAATGTCTTTGGGTTCTCATGAAATAGAGAAATCTGCAAAGGAACCCCAGTGTCTGTGGGTTGTGATGAAATACACAAAATCTGCAAAGGAACCCCAGTGTCTTTAGGTTGTGATGAAATAGACAAAATCTGCACAAGAGCCCCAGTGTCTTTGGGTTGTCATGCAATACAGAAATCTGCAAAGGAACCACCCTGTCTGTGTGTTCTCATGCAATACAGAAATCTGCAAAGTAACACTGTCTTTGAGTTCTCCTTTCACCCCCTTTTTTATTTCCTATTTGAACCTCAAACCTTGCTATCCACAAGCAATCCAAAAAAACAAAAAAAAAACACAAAAAAGCAAAAAGTAGTGTCACCAAATGGCAGGAAAATACACAGACACAGACACACACACACACTCTGTACACACACACAAAGACAAAAAAAAAAAAAAACAACAAAAACAAAGACGCTAAAGTTACTCTTGTTAAGCAGCTTGCAAAAGAATACTAGAGCCTAGTCTGGACATGATGAGCAAATCCAAGCAAAGCAAAGCAAAGCAAAGCAGATGACGAAATTTGCGTGTGTGTGTGTGTGTGGATGAGTGAGTGAGTTCTAAGTACTTCCGTGAGCGAGCCAGCACCAGACTTTATTGGTTTAGGGTTTTAAGGTTTTTTTAGGTTTTTTCTTTTTTCTTTTTTATCCCCATATTTTGTGATATAGTGATTTATTTATTTATTTATATTTTGGGGGGTTTTTCCTTTTTCAATATTGTGATGTAGTGATTTGTTTTTTTGGGGGGGGGGATTTTAATTTGAAGGAGGTTTTTCTTTTTCCAATATTGTGATGTAGTGAATTTTTAAAAGAGTTTTTTAAGGGTTTTTTAAGGGTTTTTTTTTTTTCCCAACATTGTGATGTAGTGATCACACTTGTGATGATTATCCACAAGAGAAATTAGCCAAATTTGGCTATAGGTCGGAGATGGACATAGAGAAATTTTTTAATCCTACTATATTTTGGCGACCTGCTCGAACCAGTGTTTTTTTTTTTTTGGCGAGATTTCGCAGTGTGGTCACCACTTTTTTTTTCAGGGTGACAGGGTACAGAGGACTTTTTTTTTGGGGGAAAAAGGGCGCAAAGTCGCCACATTCTGAGCCAAAAAAAAAAAGGTTGAAAGTCGCCATATTTAGACAGTGGATTCTTGAGGGTGGCCAAAACATAAGAGGATTCTAAAAGAATTCTACTTGGAAATGTAGCCAAATTTGGCTCATTCCTCTAGTGGATAATTACCTATGTGGCTAGATCACAAAATTGGAAAAAAATTTTAAAAATTAAAAAATTAAAAACCCTAGCGAAACCTATTGGCTAAATAATATGGTGATTTCAGAAAAATAAAATAAAATAAAATTGTGGAAATCTGGCAACCTTGGCGCTTTTTTTTTCCCCCAGATAAATCCTTTATTTGGCTCACACTGGATTAATTCTATCCCATTTACCCCCAAAAAAATCAAAAAATGAACTAGATTTTCTGGGCTTTATTTTATTTTATTTTATTTTGCCTCTTCCTCTCTCTCAGTGGGGTTGGGGGAGAAACTCTCGTGGAAACAAACCTTAGAGCATTTTCAGCGGCGATCAGTATGTGATCCTGCACAGTAAAAATGGATGAAGAAAATCCAACCTGTACCGGTCTGACTCAGGAAAATAGTTTTGGCTCAGCATCATCGTGCATGTTACCGTGCATGGTACGAGGCACAGGAGCTCTGTGCACCTCCAGAAAAGAGTGTAATAAATATGATCTAACTGCTCCTCAGTGTTTCTGATTGGCCCATCAGAATGTTTGGTCCATGTGGTTTGTCCCAGTTTCAGTTTTATTCGTTGGGTCGCAGAAGAGTACATAACCAAACTTGGATGTGAAAAATATTTTCGCAGCATCACATACTGAGCACAGCTGGAGATGCTCTTAAACCCCAAAAAGTAAACTACCATTTTTTCTCTACCTCTTCTTTTTCCTTCTTTTTTGGGAAACAGAATAATATGTTAGATTTTTTTTAATGTATTCAGCACGTGTTTTCTCTTTCATCCTAACACTTTTGTTATATATCATGATCTTTCAAAAATTTATTGTTGGTGGAATTTTTCATCTTGGCAAATAAAAAATAAAATCAATCAATTCAGCTACCAAATTTACCATGAATTTATTTATTTTTTTAAATTTCTATTTAAAAATTCAAAAAATTTAATTGAAATAATTTGGATTTTTTTTTTGACTTAGGTAGTCTAAAATATATAGAAGGATGCTTGAGATTTTGTACTTTTTCAATTTTTAAAAAGTGGCTCCGCTTTGATTTGGATGATCATCATTCACTCAATAATGGGGAAAGATAAATAAAATCCTGGATCATCATTGTTATTATTCTCACTATTGTTATTATTATTATTTTTCATGTACATACTTGAAGTTTGAAAGCCTACATGACATAATGAATAGGATATCAATATCATGTCTTTTGTGGTTTGAGTCTAAAACAATGTACTTGCACCTATCATCAAACATATCCTCATGATTGAATACTTGGATATCTTCTTCATTTTTCTATTTGTTTGGAATGGGATTTAAAGGACCATGGGTGTCAATTGGAGCTCTACATAATCTTCTTCAACAATCACAAAGTGTTGTTTAAAATTTTAAAAAATAGAAAACACCACTTCATTCCAAACCCCATATCTTTCTAAATTTTTATTCATTTGGAGCTATCAAAACAACTACTATGGGTGTGTGAAGTGGAGCTCTACATGCCCTCTTTGAACTTAAAAAACCAAAAGACCCATGGAAAAAAATCGTGAATGAAAATGAATGTGTTGAAATCATAAAGTGTTTGAACACACCCATCACCAAACATTGAACCCCTCTTTTTCTATATTCTCCTATTGTCTTCAAGTTTTTGTTCAATTTAAATGGCTATGGGTGCCCTAAGTAGAGCTCTACATAAACCTTTGAAACTCTAGAGGAAAGTGAAGAATGTCTATAAGTTATAAGCTCTTTGAAAGATTAAATGTTTAGTTGTAGATGTGACTACCCCTAATTATTTGTTGATCAATTGATGCTCCCTACTCATGTGTTGTTGTGACCACACACACCCACATATCCATTAGGCAAGGACTATGCATTCACTTCCATTTACAATAGTTGAGTTTATTGCTAGAAGAAGCTTCAACCATCTAAACAAAAATAGATGATCTTTGAACACACCTCTATAGTGTAGATAATAGTTTAATACTAGAATAGGTATTGTGAAATTAAAGATCTAGACATAACTAGGGGGTATGAAATAATTTAATATTCTAGTTTTTTTGAAGGTGTATTCCAATCTTATGCATCTCCTTTCATTTCTTTCTTGTGTGATTTGATTGCATTGTTAATCTTATGTTAAGGAATACAAATTGTTTTGTATATAGTGAATGATATGATCTTTAGTGAAATTTTGTTTTAAAGTAACATATAAAGCTTGGCGTTGTAGCTATGGAAAAGGGGATTGGAGTGGCTTGATTGAAGAAAACAAATCCTTCCCTTCTATAGTTTGTTGTGCATTTGTCCTCTTTGGTACCTCAATGGGGGTGAAGAACTACAAAATCTTTGCTTCCCACAAAATGAAAATGTCTCTCACCCATAGTCTTTACCTAAAGCACAAGGCAAAATTTATTGTGAACCAAACCTAAGTAAATCATGAAGCATAGAAATGAGAAGGATATTATGCATACTTACAAGTGTAAGAACCCTCTCACTATTGAGGAATAAGCATAATATCCTTCTCATTTATTGAAGGTAATTGATGGATATAAGGTGCCCTTCAAACCCTAAACCCTACCACATATTTTCTCCAAGTGCTTTACCATGTTAAGAACATCTTAACCAAAGGTGAAAAATGATCCAAAAAAAGGTGGACATGGATTCTTCCTTCCACTTTCAACTAAAGGTGGTCTAACATTTGATGCTTAAAACACATAATAAAAAGGGAACCACTTTATGTGGATTGTTTGGAAGAAAACAATGGTAATGAAGATGGATAATCTAATCAATCAAATTTGCCCAATGTGTGAAGATGAGGGTAAATCCATCTTAACACAAATTTTGGGAATGCAACCATGCACAATAAACATGGGGGAATACATGCAATGCATTGTGTATGAACTTGTCTACGATATTAAAAAGCCATCTCAAGTGCTTGCTCTAATGCAATGGAAACAATGTGTCTTGCATGATGTAAAAAAGGTTTAATATTTTGTCCTTGCATAGAGACATTATATATTGTGGATGCTATGAATTGCACTTGGAACGATTTGGTGTTTAAAAACAAGAGATTGAAACATCCATAAAGTCCAAAAACTTTTTTGGGAAACCTTGTTGAATTATGATTTGGCACCTTGGAATATATGTGTTAGGTTAATCAAACAAGCCTTTAGGTGAGTATTATGAGGCAAATTTGTCCCTCTACTCCCGGTTCTATGAGGTGACTATATTCAAAAATACATATGCTACTCGTGAAGGGAAAATGCAAAATGTGTTTCTAAATGTTAAGTTGTGTTTGTAGTTGAAATCAAATAGCTTGTTTCCTATGCATCATTTACGATTTAAAATTGATAGATATATTTTCAAGTTCACACATTCCAAATCCTAAAATTTTATGTTAAATTATCACTCATTTAAACCAATTCTTAAATATTCAACACCATGTTAAATTTGGAATAGACTTCCAGCCACTTAAAATATTATTCCTATCACATACATTATCCAAGTTTAGTTTGTTTTACCTCATTAGATAGCTAGCTATAAAACACATTTGCTTACCAAATTTTAGGCTCTACACCCAAACCAATAAGAAGTTGTGCTACCAAACCCGAAATGGTTTTACGAAGATAAAAAGTTCAACTTGGCTACAGACCTCCAGCCACTTAAAATATTAATCCTATCACATACATTATTCAAATCTGGCTTGTTTTAACTCGTTAGGAAGTTAGGTACAAGGCGCATTTGCTTAGCAAATTTCAAGCTCAGCACCTAAACTAATAAAAAGTTATACTACCAAATCCGGTAGGGTTTGTGGAACTTTCTAAAATTTCAAGCTCCCAACATTATCCCTACTCATTTCCATTCTTTTAAAAATACTACAATCATTCAATTTATCCTCCTTCTTTCCACCATTTATTAAGACTAATCATTCTTCTCCTCCTAAGGAAAATTGTAGGAACAAGTATTTTCAAGATTCAAATTGAAAATTATGTCCAGAGAAAAAAACCCCAAATCATCTTAATTCACCATTTAAAGAGAAGGAGACGGAAAATCCCAATTCGATGGTTAATGGAAAGTTCCATTGTTTATTGGCCTTTGAAAATTTCCAATGTTTGGTGGCCCTTGAAAGGTTTTAATGCTTGCTGGCCAGTGGAAGGAAAAAGATAAACATATTTTCACCTTTTCACCTTTCTCCACTTTCCCCCCAACAAATTTTACTCAAACTTTTTTCTTTTGATTTTAAGGTTTTACTTTACCATGGTTTTAGGCCGTTACTTATGCATTTCCTTTCTTTTTTTTTACCTATAAATTAAAACCACGCATTTTGATGTAACAATCTCCACACATTCATTGCAATTTGATTATAATCGAAGATCTTTTTTCCTTTCTTTGAAATTATGGTGTCGTGTATGGCCACATCTAACGAGCCTCAAATTGCACAAATGAATGAACACTGCTTTCGAAGTCATCTCTAGATTTGACATTGATGCAACATCTTCGTGATGAAAATCCCGAACCGCGAGAAGTGCGCGCTTGTCTTGAAGTTGAACCCCTTCGAACTTGGTTTTATCACATTCCTCTAAACTTTCACACTTTGGTGATTTTGTTGCAAGTCAACCGTGCTTCTAGTGATGAACTTGAAACTGTTTATGAAGGTTGTTACGAAATTGAAAACATTTTTATCTTCACATGGTCTTCAATTTTTGGTGTTGGAAACTATTGTTGGTTGCATAGTTCAATTCATTGACTACTTCTTAATAACAAAGTGGACTATTTAGTTCGCACCATTCAACACATTTTAGATTTCTTGCAGTTATGAATTATCATTGTGGCATAACCCAAAACTCAACATGTAATTGTAGCTCCTCGTTGAATTTATCCATAATCTGAATAAATGTTTCATTCATTATGAAACTCATGCTGCCATTACCACCTTATCACACTATTTATTTAATCATTAAGTTGTTTTTAATTAATTTTATGCTTATAAGGTTTGAAGATTGTTTCATCTCCATTGGACCTTTCATTGACACCCCTTCAACTACTTCATGCATTTCCGACATCCTTGTTATCCATTAAATACTAAAACAAGACTAATGTTTTATTAAACATTACAAATTTTGGTGTTTGTTTCTAACCCTAACCTTTTAGAAATTTTTGACCCCTAATTACATAATTGAAGTTTTAAAACTATGATTATCAATTTTTTGCTGAAGAAAAGAATTAACCCAACACAATATTATTCATCCAATATCGTATTTCAGAAAAGAAAACAACCCCCCCATGCAACCATGCACATTCATCATTCCTTATTATAACATGAAGTTGCTAAAAACTCCTACTAACCTTACCATAGTCGAATATCCCTAATGCAACTTTTAAAAATTGAAACTACCACACATGGCTATGTTGATATGACTCATAAATATAGCCAAAGGGTGGGGGACATTCCCAAAATGTAGGGCTAGACTCAACAATCCTAGTCTAGGGTTCTACCCTACCCTAAAATGGTTTTGGAATTAAAAGGGCATGGTTTTGTGTAGCAAAAAAAAGGTAGACCTTGCTTAAGGTCCTTCCCCATTTTGAGGTGCCTAGGCATGAGGGCAATAGCCCAAATGAGGGGGCACTAAGAAACAAGAAAGGTCCCAAGAAAACTACCCTTTATTTGTCTCATAAAGACTTGTTCTGAATTCATTAGTGTAATTAGAGGGCATCTAATTAAGCATATTTTTCCTCAATTATTTGCGAAGAGTTTTTAAAAAATAGAATGCCCATTCCAAAATACCTAGCATGTTACCATCCGATGGACATCACGGGGGTATGAAAGGCCCCAAAAAACCCTAAAAACACACTAGAGCACTGAAGTCACCCCCATGTGGACCTTATTCCATGTAAGGAAGTAAGCTCCAAAGTACAATCTGAACATCAAGGTTCTATGGAAATGCCAAAATTCTGTCGGCCCCATCCCTAATGCCCTTATATTTGTAATACCCTCCTATTATTCAACACCTAAGATTACATCTGGTAAGGTCCAACCAATTTATTTTGGGTAAATTTTCACATATGCAAAAAATAACAAGTTTTGGGTCACATATTTGTTTTTTGGGGGGAAAATATCATCAAATTTCAAAAAATCAAATTTCAAAATAAAATGAAATAACCATATTTCAATTTGGATTTTAGTTTGGGTATTTTAGTTTTTCACCTTTTGGGCAGGTTAGAAACTTGGCATCATTTAATTCATGCCCAAATATAGGTTCTTGCCAAGTAAATAAACACTTTTACTTATTTCTAAATCTTCAACTTAAATAATCTTTTAAGCTAATTTTAAGTTACCAAATATTTTGCGTAAGTGTTTTAAAAGATTATTTAATTGTCACCATACGAATATTTGTAGCATCAAGTGTCATAAAACCCCAATTGAATGCATAGTCCTTGCCTAAAGGCATGGCCCAACAATATGGAAACTAGATGGCCTGTTGGATTGTCATAACTACCTTATGGTATCCTACTAAGACTTTGTGGGTAGGTTTAACCAACTAATTTCTTAAAAGCCTAAGTATAAGGTGAAGCTTTATCCATTTCTTTTCATTCTTTTCAGCACGATAAGGTTAGGACTTTAACTTGCAATTGGAAGTGATTACATTACATGAATTGCTAAATCACATTGGGTGTTTATATTTGCAATTAAGAGACATCCCACTAACTTACAAAGCTTGTTTAAAACAACTTGAATGGACAAATGGTGACTATTGGAGCTATAAATACAAGCCCACTCTAGGCAAAATTATAGAGAATGCAAGAATACCTTATGCAAACCCCTTAAGTAATGTAACATTATATCAAAACAACTTGCAATTGAACTCATGGGACTAAGTGAATTTGGTAGACTTGTGCAACTAATCTTGATCCTAACCTCATCAAGCATGGTCATGACATGATCATTGATTCAAATTGAATTTGGTTTAATTTGTATTTCAAAGTTCTTGGAGCACATTTTTGAACAAAAATTCAAACTTTTGGATTATCAATGGATATACATACATACATACATACACACACACACACACACACACACACACACATACATAGTTAACATAAAAAAATTTGCATTCAAGGGAAAACATTATGCATTATTATGTTATATACATATATTGCTCCTCAACACAATATTAATTTTTTTGATATTATATGGTTTTAAAGTAATTTTTTGAGTCATCCACTATCAAGTCTCTATGAATTCAAACTATCAAGATTAGAAGCAACACTAATGAAAATTAAAATGAAAGCACACTGAAGTCCCAAAATGTGTAGTCATAAATATTGTTTTTTTACATTTGAAATTGTACATAAAATGTGAAGACAATATCATGAGTTTAAGGTAGATTTGAATATCTTGAATTTTGATTTGGTCCATTCTTTTAAGTTCAACAAATCTTCATCAATTGTTGAAAATCACATAAGGTTCCACAAAAAGAAACTCAAACCTTGTGAAAATAATCAACATGTAATACTTTGCCAATGACAACATTAAAAATAAATAAAGATCATCAAATAGTCTATATGGGTGCAACCATAATAAAAGAAACCACATCTACCTTTACCCCATCAAGTAACTATTTAAAAATTGATTGCTTACCCAAAATGATGTAATAGATTAAAATTGGTTGCAAAATGTGATGAATTGAAAATCTATGATTTTTACACCATCCAAAATTACCCATCACAAGTAAAAGTGTCCCACCACACTATTATGTAAAGGTGTATGTAATTATTATTCATAATTATGACATTTTCAGAAAAAAAAAAGGTCATTTAAAACATGATTAAATAATGCAATTGGTGGTTACATTTTTCTTAATGTTTTTGAATAATTTTTATATTCATTATGTTCATTTGAAATTGTTTCACATGGTGCAATAATATATTTAAAACAATCGTGAAGACTTGGAACAATGATTTACTTTTAACATTAAAACATGAAAACTAAGCATAACTACATATGCAACAATACATGTTATTGTGAATTTACCCACAGATATTTATTGAATGGCCACTAAATTTTTTTCCTTTTGTAATAATACTTGTTCAAAAATTGGAAATATGTGGTGGTAGCCACCAAATTATTCAACTTCTCTTTAAGATATGCTAATGGAAACAACATGTAGAGAGTGCAAAACTTGGGTTTTTCCCTTAATATCACCATACCTTAGTTAATTGAAATAGAAATTTTCAAAAAAATCATTTTCAATACGCTCATTCTATGTCATAACCATTGCATGATAGGTTCAAAAACCCCCAATTACAATGTTAGACTAGAGGGTTCAGGTTTAAGTTCTAGAAACTTGGACTTGAACTCTCAACTTTTTGGTGGAACCCACACAAGAATTGAACCATGGAATTAATGTTTTAATAGAACTAGAACCATGACAAACAACTCTTAACTATAGGTTCAAGTTCTATAGGTTTAAAACGAGTTGAACTTTTTTGAAAAATGGGCAAAGTAAGCTAAAATTTCATAGGTGAATGATTAGTTTGAATTAGTTGTAGAACTACGTACCTACACAATCATGTGTTTTACTTTGTTTTACAATCTCTTGCCTTGAGGAGTTTCTAGTTCATACATGAATTGGATCCCGTTCAATAACATGCGAAGATGTCACAGATTCACGTGCACACTTTAAAAACACGGTAACCTCTCTTTCCATGACATGGAACATTTTGTCTTTACTCCAATGTGAACAGAAGTTATAGTCATCGATCCTAAAGGACATACAATGGCTTGAACACGACTCTGTCTTGGGGAGTCACTTCCATTTTATTTCATATGACAAGAAAAAAACTAGGGTACAACTTATTGAACTCTAAAATCTATAACCGGAACCCAATGAGTACAACCAACAACTTATAATTGACACCCTAAACCTGAAAACCTCAACTCTAAAAACCCCAAAACCCTTAACCGCAAAATTTTGGACATTCATCAGAGTTTTCCGTAATGTCACCATGTCTTTACCCTCTCTTTGGGCCTCCCTTCACCCTCAAACCCCTCTTTCAGTGAGGTCCACAAACTAAGGAAATTTTTATAAAATCTGGGTATGAAAGGCTGAAACACAGCATTTAATGCACAAGGTTCGAGAATAATTTCAGTCCTCAAACCCCCTCTTTTAAGGGAGGTCCACAAAGTAAGGAAATTTTATTAAATCTGGGTATGAAAGGCTGAAACTCAGCATTTAATGCACAAGGTTCGAGAATAATTTCAGTAGTAGCTGCATAGGTAGGAGGAGGAGCAAGTGAAAATATATGCAGCGTGAGTAGAGGAGGCACTCAGCGAAAAGGAAGGAGGGTGTCAACAACACTTCACACCCTCTTCCCGCCCGCCGCCCAACTTGAAGGCTAAGCCTAATGTACTTTTTTTTTGCAGGTTTTTGTTTTTTGGAACCTCACTCTCTTTTGGACCAAATTCAAGGTTCTGGTTCTGTGATTTCCTGACTTGACAGACAGAAAACTCTGCTGATATCCAATGACTGGCCTTTTGATGATCATGTGTAGAAGAAGACAATGGCAAACAGTGTCTCCAAACACATGTGTTGGGACCAGCTTCCAATTGTACATTGATTTCACGTGTGTGTGTGTCTGTGAGAGAGAGAGAGAGAGAGAGAGATGAAGTTGTTGAAGGGGTGCAAAAATAAACCCAGATTGTAAGATATACATATTTTAGGTGCCATTGGCTCATGGAAGGTGTCCATTCCATGATATTAGGATTGGGAGCTCAGGAAGTCAGTTGTATCTTAACCTAAACTTTAAACTTTAAACCCTATCAAGCAAAACAAGTAATTAAACCTTAAACCCAAAACCCTACCAAGTAAAATAATTAACTAAACCTTAAACCCAAAACCCTACCAAATAAAATAATTAACTAAAACTTAAACCCAAAACCCTACCAAGTAAAATAATTAACTAAATCTTAAAACCAAAACCCTACCAAGTCAAATAATTAACTACACCTTAAACCCTAAACTGTACCAAGTACAATAATTAACTAAATCTTGAACTCGAAACCTTGCCAAGTAAAATAATTAGTTAAATCTTAAACCCTAAAACCTACTAAGTAAACTTATTAACTAAACCTAAGTTAAACCTGAAACCTTACCAAGTAAAAAGTAATTAAATAAATCTTAAACCCTAAAACCTTGCCAAGTAAACTAATTAACTACACCTTAAACCCTGAGCCCTACCAATTAAACTAATTAACTGAAACCAGTTCAGGGTTGAGGGCTTTAACCTTGAATACTAAATGAGCTGACAATAGCAAATTGCCAATGACATCATCATATCTTCTCTCGCCAGCAAATAACATCATCATCATCATGTGTAGTACTTGGCAAGTACCTGAACACCAAACTCTAAAAAGCCTGGTTGGGTTGGGTTATGGTGTCAGAGGGCTTCTTTACCCAAGCACATTGCATCAAAAGACTTTGAAAGTAACTCTGTATTTCTTTGCAGAAATGGTACTTCGAAGTTTAAAGGACCTGGGCAGTTTGCAGGCACCCTTACCTATTCATGACACTTCCCTCCTCTGCACAAAACTGGGCCAGAGTGAAGCAGCAGCACATAGCAGCTGACGCCATGCAGGATGGATGGATAGATGGATGGATGGATGAATGGATGGATGAAGTATGTGAACAGGAAACACTTTTTGGTTGTATTCCTGTCCCATAGCTAACCATGATTGGGTTGGCTATTAACCTATCCTCCACAAGAACATGATCGATTAGCTAACCATGATTTAGTTCACCATGAACTTACCATCCACAAGAACATGATTGATTAGCTAACCATGATTGGTTCGCTATGAACTTACTCTCCACAAGAACATGATCGATTATTAGCTAACCATGATTGGTTCGCTATGAACTTACTCTCCACAAGAACATGATCGATTATTAGCTAACCATGATTGGTTCACTATGAATTTACCATCCACAAGAACATGATTGATTAGCTAACCATGATCATGGTCTGCTATGAATTTACCATCCACAAGAGCATGGTTGATTAGCTAACTATGATCGGTTAGCTGTGAATTTACCATCCACAAGAACACGGTTGATTAGCTAACCATGATTGGTTCCACTTTGAACTTACCATCCACAAGAACATGATTGATTAACTAACCCTAATTGGTTTACTTTCAACTTACCATCAACAAGAACATGATTGATTAGCTAACCACGATTGGTTCACTTTGAATTAACCATCCACAAGAATCTACTATCTACCTATGTACCTATTAGCCACCAAATGCAGTAGTTATTTACCTGCATACTTTGGAACAAGTGTTGGCCAGTTTAACAAGAGAACCTCTGGTCCTGGTTTTGACACTAAACTTTCTCTTCTTCATTTTTGGTTAAGGTATGCTTTTCTGGTGTGGGTTTGAGCCTGGTTCTTCATATTTTTAAAACCTTTTGGTTTTGGCAAAAAAACTAATTCCAAATTTGACAACCTTTTGATCCAATTCAAAAACCAAGTTCAATTTCATGTACACAATAGATCAATAGATATTTCTCATGATTGCATATTGTATAGATATAGAGTTTTTAAACAGATTAAAACTAGGGATTGTATAGGGTAAAGCAACCCATCATCAATCGCTAGCTTATCATGGACCACTTTCTCAATTCTTCTCCATTTTGAGTGATCTAAAATGTTATAAAAGCACTTTCTCAAGCTCTACATATCATCTTTGAAATGCAAAGCCAACGGAGCAGCCAAAAAAAGCAGTAAAGAAAATACATTTTTTCAAATTATAAAACGCGATTTTTTTTATTTTTCTTCATTTTGACCTCTCCTACTTCATTAGTGCATAACTTTCTCATTTTTTTTTTTCAAATTGGACGATCTAAATTGCTTTGTCATCTTAAACTCTACAAATCATCTTTTAACTCTAAAGACAACATAGTAATATTTAAGGATTTTTTGAGAGGATCAAAACTAGGCTATGAATAGTTCGATCAAGCATTTTCCGTAAAAATGATAACCCCCCCTATTTCAAGGGGCCGTCACTTTCTCTCCTCTAGTTCATTGTTGCTAACTTTTAGTGCAATAGATCGCCAAGAGGAGGACTCCATCTACTCTTTGAACACCATAAACAATGGGGCCTTCTTGCAAAAACAACAAGCAAACGTTTCCTTAAGTGATCATTCATGGATTGTTTTACCCTAAATACAAAGTTCTATCAAATAATTATAATAGACAAACTACCTACAAGTTTAGCCTTTTCACCTAAAAAACCTAAACTTGAACCATTCAAGTTTGACACATCCAATTGAAAACCTATCAACATTACTAGTAACCACTTCCATTACCTACTTCCTTGACATAGGATACTTATGGTGCATTCACCTTTGATGTTAAATCAATGTTAATTGAAAAATCTAGGTGACACCCAATGTTGAAAAGGTGATGGCTTAATGTTAAATCACAAAAATTCAATAAAAGATTGATGGTTAGAACCATTGCAAGGGAGACAAAAAGAAAAAGCCAAAGAAAGGCCAAAGGACACATAGCCCGAAGGAACCAAAAAGTTTTATTTCATGAAAAGAAAGAACTATTCCTTTTTGTGGTAGGAAATTATTTCACTCACAACCCTTTTAATGTCACTTGCATGCAAATCGTGAAATCTAATAATAATGGGAGGTCTCGAACAAACATCACCCACCAATGTAATATTCTTTTCTATAGCAGAAATTAAAGTACACTGAAAAGCAATACTAGCACGTTGCTTGAAAAATTAAATGTAAAAGGACAAGGATAAATGACCCCCCCGATCATTTATCGTGGAAAAGATAGGCAATTTCCTTGATGAAATGATCCATATCACACTCAAGTGCACTTTGCACCTCCATGGCCATTGGAATAAAGTGACGCCCTTCATGAAACCTTCTATACTTATGAATTTTAACAACGGTGTTAAGTTCCGCAACTGCACTTACTGGTTAACTAATGACACTCAAAACCATCATCTCTTGGGTTAGGTCAGTAACCGCCACATCGACAACAAAGACGTAGTCCTCTCGGGTCATGTAGAATTTGGCTTATAATGAAACTTTTAATGTAAGGGTGTACTACCGCTCTCTCCATACAGCGTGCCCATTCTCTTGGATGAGGGTATATATGACATCTCAGATGGCATCATGTGTGGCTATTCACTAACCTCCAAGGAAGCAATGAATTAAATGTGTGTTAAATGTGTCCAACCCATGTCCACATTCACACGCGAGAAATTTGGTCAAAGGTTAAATCAAATCGAAACGAAAACGTAATGTTAAGGTGAAAGTAGAATGCGTGATGTGAAATGAATAGATAAATGGCTTAGGAACCAACCATAACCCTACCCCCTTGCCGAAACAAGAACGAATGTGGGCTTTAGATGCTAAGGAAATGGAATCATCTTCCAAGATATACTTAAAAGATGTGTCATGATGGATGTCCATCAAAAATGCTTGTAGACCTAGGGCATTGGTAACTACCAAATTCTCAAAACAAACGTGCATCTCCCTTACAATAGGAGGAAGGCCATTTTGTGTTTCACATAAATATGACTGAAACAAACATGGGCCCCTTTAACCTAAAAACATATTCCTCCCAAACGGGTCTATCAAAAATACAAAACCTAGCGCACAAATATACAACCACCAAAGCCCAACTCTTTAGAAAAGTAGATGGGGCACCATGATCCTAGACCTATAATGTCCCACATACATGCATAATTCTCCTATCAAAACCCACCAAAAAATATAGAAAGGAAAGAAAAAGAAACATTGTCCATGCGAAATAGGAAGGTTGACAAGTTACACATGAGGACAAAAATGCCCAAAGCAACCTAGGTGTTTCCCAAAAGAAGAGGGTCATTGATATAAACCACATCCTAAAATAAAACCTCATCCCAAAATGCGTGGCAAAGTCCTAACAACCCACTGGCACACCCAAAATGCGTAAGTCATTTGTGACCAAAAAGTAACCTTGAAAAATTTATATGCCTAGAGAGATCCCTAATGGACTCCAAAGCTTGCATTTTGACATTTTGACCCTAAACCCAACTAACATTAATTGGGTCGAAAGGTGGTCCAAGGCATAGGTAATCTCATTCATAGGCCCCACAATGTGGGTATCATTTGTTAGGGATGGAAAACACAACTAGAGGCCTACACAATGGTCTTGAGGAAAATTCGATAATGGGCAAAAACAAGTAAAGGACCTCTTAAATGGTCACCTTATTTCGTGCTTGAAAATGGCTCAATAATGATGACCCCCTCCACAAGTCACCTAAGTTGGTAGTAAAAAGAAAAATGAACACCATAAAACAATTTGGTAAGGGGACAATGCTCACCAAAGGCCCTCGGCATCACATAACTTTCTAAAAATAACAACTCAAGAAATGATGTTAAAAGCGTTTTCAACATTGACCTTCATCACGGCCTTTTAAAGGTGTAGGTTAAAGAGAGCTCGAATGCCAAAAGGGATGGTTTCATAGCCTCCAAAGGTTGATACTCCAAACTAATTAGGGGATAGGTGTTCCAAAAATGGCCCCTAAAGTTATAGGACATTGGAGCGCCTAATAAATTAAAAAAACACTTTACTTATGACAATAGGATGTAAACCACTAGTGTCCTTTGCCATTGCCAACAATTTGTTAACCCCTAACACTAAGGTCATTAACTTAAAAATATCCCCACGAGCAATAACAGCAACAACCTAAAATAATTCCAAATTTTTTTTAAATGGGTCCTTTAGTATGAAACATCTCAAAATATGTTCTTATACCATCCAAAAAATTCACTTGAAGACAAATGGGAATAGTGACTAAAGCTTGGGTAAACAAAGTCCTCTCCAAAACAAAAATGTGTTAAGGTTAATAGTCAAAAATAGGTGGAGGGAGAAGGTCTAAAGAGGGGGGTGTAGCTTGCGTAAGGCAACAATGGTGTCCTTCAAAGGAATAGATGGCATCATGGGCTGGAAAGCTTTGGCAATGTGACTTTATTCATTAATTGTTCTTAAAGTTAGACATCAGCAAAAATTGGTGATTGAAGAATCTTCCCATGAGTGGTGAGAATGGGGCGCACATGAGGCACATGAAGACTCCTTATGAAAAAAAGATTAGTTGCTTGCCATAAACCTCCTAAGGCGAGTAAAAATCTATTGTTGACCTAAACGAACTCCTCGAATATAACGCAAACACCAACAAGGCAACATGGAAAAAAGGAACCATGCTAACTAGTTCATTAGGTCCCGAGCAATTCGGTCAATGAGTAAACGAAAAGCTTGCATGACCTCATCTTGGATGGCTCAAAGGATTCTATGAAACAAATGAAGCCACGCGAAACGAAACTCAACTAGCCCCAAAATAAAACTGGATTGAGCTCAAAACCAACCCCAAGAAGCAACAAGAGTAGATCAAGGAGAAGCACAAGAAGGGAGGACACAGGTTCAGATCCCTAATTTTTGTGAAGAACCACTAGGAGGAAGTTGCACCAGACTCCCCCGTCCCTTGTGCAACTCAACCATGGGGCCTCAGCCATGGAGCTGTTGGGTTCTTTCTCTTCTCTCATCCTCACACACTGCCATTGCCTGATCCCATGGCTGCTGCTCCAGATCTTAGCCATGGTATAATTTTTCTCTCCATCTCTCTTTGTTCAACTTCACTTTGCTCAATGGGTAGCTCCTAAAAATAATAAACAGTATTAATGTTAAGTGAATGTCAGCTTAATGTAAAATCTTCATGATAAATAAGTTTAAGTCCTAAACGACTAGCATGGTGTTTTGGGGATTCAAAACTTGGGTCCCTAAGAGCAACCCCATCAATGCTCAGTATGTGACCCTGGACGTTAAAATTGGATGAAGACAAGTCACCATATGCCTGTTTGGCTCAGGAAATTGATTTTCTCCTGCGTACTTGCTCAATTTATAGCTGAGGCTGATAACAATCGCAGCAAAACTGTGCATCTGCTACAGAAGAGTGTACTAAATACGATCTGACTGCTGATCCCTGTTTTGGATTGGCCAATCATAATGATTGCTCCAGGTGGTTTGCTATTAGTAGTTCCCACGTATCTGAACCCCCCCCCCTCGTTCAGTTGTATGGGTGGGGTTACAAAAAAGTAAATAACGAAACTTGGATGTGAGAAACATTTTTGTGGGTCACATACGGAGCACTGATGGGGATGCTCGAACACCAAGTGTGAATGCACCTTAAAACATAGGTAGCTACATAAGTAGTGGGAGATACATGACTAAGGTACAACCTTGGTAACTTGGTCATGGTGCATTCCCAACTGAGTTATCCTAGAGGGTTTCCAGTGGATGATGGGTACATTGGTGGCAGTGTTGATTCCTAAGTCACATAATCCATAGACTAGTTAGTAGTAGTACACTCACACCCATTCATATTCTGTCAACTGACATCAAGTTATTGGGAACTATTACTTAGCCTTTTCAGGATTTCATTAAATGTCTTCCCTTATTTTGTCCTAAAATAAGATAGGACTTAAGAATAATTGTGTAGTTATTGCCAATTGGACTCTCTACACATTATAATGCCTTGGGTGAACTAGCACCCATGTTGGTACCATGGTGAAAAAAAATCCCAAAATCCATTTAAATTATTTCTAAATGTTACAAATATCCCATGCTTAGAGTACATCAAGGTCTTTGAGTTCAAAATCTAACATTTTTTTGGGGCTTAATATGGTCACTAAGAAGCCTCCTCCACTCAAAAAGGTCAAGGTCCCAACTTGGGTGCTGGTTCACCCTAGCTTATACTTAATAACTTCATGAAGTTTAACCCTCTAAAACTGTAAGCCTCTATGCAAGCAAAAGTGAATGTGTTTTTGAGACCTAGATGTTGAGTTTTTCAAAAGGTAAAAAAACATATGCTAAATTTTATTAAATAAATTTTATGGATTTTTAAAGTCGGATAAGTCATGATAATGATCAAAAAAATTGCCTCGTCTAAATAAATGGCTACACATGACTATTACAATTCTCTCCTTAATGACTTAATCCCAAGTGTGCCCACACCCTTTCCAAAACATTTGTGGCCCAAAATGCACACATAATACCTTTAATACATGACAACCAAATGTTGCCTTGTATATATATAGGTTGTGTACCTCTTCAAGAAAAGATAACTTGGAAATCCCATTTGAACTTATTTCATCCCAAACTTGCACATCACATGGCATAGTCAAAATTTTACATAGAAGGTGAATTTTATGAATAAACATGCAACAAAACTCATAATGATAGTAGGTACATATACCTATGTCAAATTTCCATTCATACAACTACATAGGAAAAACCCATGTTGAAAGGTTTCAAACTTTTCATTAGTAGTTATGAATTTCTAAAACAAGACAAGACCACTATAAAAGCAAAGATGACAAGAGAAAGCATACTTCAAATGGGTTGTTGATGAAGCTCGCAACAATATTTAAAGTTGCAAGACAAGGTCACAATGTCATCACTTAAAGTTGAAAATTTTGTAAATTTACAACATGAGGGAGCTTAACCTAAACTTTAAGTTTTGCTTTGCAAGACCAAAATGAAAGGTGTTGCAAAATAATATTATAAATAAAATAAAATGCAACATGACAAAAAAAAGTAAGGAATAACTAGTTAAAAATTCATTTGAAACATGTCCAAATGACAACAACTCCACCAATTACATTTATAAACAACTTTTAATCGAATTCTTTTTACAAAATATTATTTCTTCATATTTAATTCTCTTTTTTGTCCTACCTACCTCCTTCTTTCTTCATGCGTATCATTTGAACCTTTCCTCTTCTTCTTCTTTTTAAGAAAAACTGTTGAATGAACTCCATGCACATTAATGTTATCTTGAAAAAAGACAAACAAGAATATATTATATTATATTATATTATATATATTATTGTGTGTCATGTTTATTTATTTATATTATTTTATATGGTGTGTAAAATTATATATATATATAATGTTTACCTAACATTTATATCAAAAACCATATACACATACAATAATGATTATGACACTTAAAAAATTCATAAACATTTGCCTCATAATTTAGAAGTTAAAACCCAATGTTAGGAAACAAGAGTTCTAAGACCTAAAACATCAAGGTACACACACCCAAAGTGTACTTGGAGTTGCACAAGAGTGAGGTGTAAATTTTTTTTTAAAAAACCAATTAAATTGTAAAAAGACAAGAAATTTGATTTCTAGTTTTAAAAATTAACTCAATAATCTCAAGTAGCTCATTAATTCTATTGCATTTTGGCTAAATTTTAATCAAAGTCCATTTCTTCTAGGGAAAGCACACACCCAAACAAAGCTGCAATCTCAGGTGTACACACACACACACACAATCCACCATGCACACTAGTGCCTATGGTAGGCAAGTTTATAACTAACCCTAAACCCTGACACAAAGCCCAGGTACAATTACTCTGCATGGTAAGGTACATTTGTCCTTTGTTCTCCAATGAAAGGGTACCCTAAACCCTACTACTACCTTGGAATTTGGAAGTTGGCAGCTTCCACACTAATTATTATGTACATATTTTATTTTATTTTAGAAATGTTGAAATTTTTTTAACTTTGTGGTATTTTCAAATAAATAAATAAATAAAAGTGTGAAGGAAAATATGGAATCTTCAATAACATTTTATTTGTGAAAAATGAAAATTTTCAAAATTAATTAATCGTTCAATAAACATGTAAGTGTTTGTACAAGGGTGGTTTCTTTTTTTTTTTCTTTCAATTTTGTGATGTAGCTGAAGTGGTGATCATCCATAAGACCATAT
>Ga0116231_10005825_pt1 | contig 24015 bp, 22 predicted proteins | sample S1TSphgellanicum_2_FD_89695 | JGI IMG/M metagenome (GOLD analysis project Ga0116231, IMG submission 89695) | Host-associated microbial communities from peat moss isolated from Minnesota, USA - S1T2_Fd - Sphagnum magellanicum MG | ecosystem: Host-associated > Plants > Peat moss > Unclassified...
CAACCCCTATTCTAACACAAAGTTGTTAAACCCCCCTAATAACTTCACCACACTCACATATTCCTAACCCAATTTTTAAATATTGAGACTACTAGCCATGGCCATGTCGGTAGAGCTCACAAGGATGTGATGGATGTCATGGCCCAAACTAAATGACCGGCGGAAGACACTACTCTTCTTGACGCAAGCATCAAAAGGTTTAAGAAGATGACAAAAACCCCAAAAGAAAAAAAAGAAAATCGAAGGCGAAGGTTTGGTTTTAAAGACTTTCCAATTTTTAAAGATTTTAGTCCTTATTCAGTCGTGAAGGATGTGGGATTACAGAAAGTAGACATCACCATCAAACAATTGGTGGTAATGGTGCCATCAGCTCGAAGGGAGTTGGGGAAGGGGTTGTCAACACCTAAAGTCTCTACGGTACCTACACCTTGGAATGTCATAGCAGTTGAGTGTGAATGTGATCTGATTATTGATGTGCAATGTAATGGATCAGTGTTGTGCAAAATGTTAGTGGATGGAGGGGTAGGAGTTAATGTGATGACAATTTTTGTAATGATGTACTTAGGCTTGAAAATTAAATGTGTAACTTGATGTAATTACACAATTACTTAGGTAATTTTTTAAAAGGGTAGGTTGAATGGTAGGATTCCATAATTTGGTCATGGTGCATTGATTTTCACATATTAATTTATGTGGAAGTCATGTGCACCATGTGATTATGATTCCTTTTGATTAATTGAGGAATCACATTAGGGACCATGTGATTTTGTTTGCTTTTGATTATTTTATGTGAAATCACATAGGAAACCATGTGCTGGATAAACTTTATGAAGTTTCTTGACTAGTTTCCTTTTGGTTAATATATAAATGGGTGTTTGTGACCTTGAGAAACACCTTCACTTATACAAAGTTATTATATGAATGCAAAGTTTACTAAAATTAAAATTTTGGTTTTGAAAGGTTTTTGTTTTGAAAGGGGTTGGTGTTTATGTTTAATTCATGATAGAAAAATGAAGAGACATATTGTTATGCATAGACAATAAAAGGTTGAGAAGATATTTTTGTAATCAAAAACATAAATTTTCATAGTTATGTAATAAACATACATAGTTTCGATCCTAAACCCGTTTGTGTTGTATAGTATCACCGTTTATAAGACCTTAAGGTATTCAAGGTGAAAATTAATTTGAGAGCTTAATTAATTTTCACCTCTTTCCTAAGGTTCATCAAACATTGGTTCAAAAAGGTGTTTACATTGGGGAATGTTTAATGTTCCAAAAGAATTGTTGATGGGCCAATGAATATGGCTCTTTCAAAAGAAAAAAATTATGAACGCACTCATGAACTAATTAATATGAATCACAATAAGTAAAGTCCAATTTTTTTTCCTTTTGAAAAGATGGGGGGAAAAAAGATTTTTTTTTTTTTTTGAGGAAACGGAAAAAGATTTTATTCCACCTTTATTCCCAATATGTTCCAATCAAATTCTCGAATGGTTCTTAAATTCCCAAATTCATTCATCCAAATGTTCCCAATAACACTAAGGTTCTATTCATATGGTTGGCCCAAAGTTTAATTGTCATGTATATAAATTGAAAAGGTGTAATCTAAAAGAATACAATAATTCCTATTTTGTAATCAAAGGTTTAAAAAAGTAATTATATTAAGGGCGCCTAATGTTCCAAGAAAATTGTTAATGATTTAATCAATACAATTCCTTTAAAATAAAAAGTTGTGTGCACACCCATGATTTAATTAATCTAAATCACACAATAATAATCCCTCTATCTATTCAATCAATGAAACCAACCAATCACATGGCATAAAGAAAGTCTCCCCTTTCCTAATGCAAAAAAAAATTAATATTGAAAATTAATGATGAATTATGATGTCATATTTTTTGAAGCTATAAAAATCATAACTATAAAAAGTATTATCTTGATGATGAATAACTAATAACTATTACTAGGTATCACATTTATATTACATCAAATGAAAATTCAATGAAACCTTTTTATTTTCCTTTTGGTAAATAAATGAAATCAATGGACATGACCCTAATTGGTTACCATATTAGCATACAAAGGGAGTGCATATAACCCCAACAAAAAAAATGCATCCCCAAAATATTTGGATTATGGTGTTAAAGTGAATTAACACCTTTATTAGTACTTTGTATTATAATTTAAAGATCTAAAACTACAAAGGTTAATTTTTTATTAAATCGTTTTTAATACATAAGTAAATTATCCAACCATATTACAACATAACATTTACAATATTCTTCATTCACATAATCCTCAAACATGAAATTTTATATTCTTTTGAATTAGGAACACTTACACATTTAAAGTTGAATCTTTATGTGAAATTTACATCCCAAAAAGAAGTTCATCGCACATGCTTAAATATCTCTTGTATGGGGATCAGTCATTAAATACTATAAGGTTTTCACAATGGTATTTATGATAATTTTTATATTATATTTATTTATTTAATACTTCATTTTCACATATGATATTTTTGTGACAACTAACAACACTAAACTATTGATTGTAAATTATAAGCCTGAAATTCCAATCATTACCCTTAAATATTTAAAACAATGAAGTGCATGAATGGTTAATCACATTCATTCACATTTAATCTTCATTTATCATTTTTTATGTTAGGTCAACTATCACATGTAATTTATAGTTTTTCATTTTTTAATAGATAAAACTTACATTATTTGAAGTTTAAAATTTGGTCAAATTTATATACTTGATCTCCCATTATTACTCACTCAAAATAGTTATTTAAATGATTGATAAACCAAACCTTATGCCCCTAATAAAAAAAATCTCATTATAAAGCCCATAATGTTCATTATATTATTCCCAATGTTTATCCATATTATTACCCAAGTCACAATACTATTATTTATAATTACAACTCCCAATAATTAATTTGTTACTATAGTACTTTCATCTTTTAAAACAAACTCTCGCATCAAATCAAAAACTTTTTATTTTAAAAATAATAATGATTGTGAAATAAAATAATAATAATTCCTTATTACAACACATTTGTAACCACAGTATTATTTTTTCATCTTGTTTTTTTTTTTTTTTTTTTTCTTTTTTCATTTTTTTTTTTTTTTTTTTTCTTTGCTTTATCCCCTTTCTTTTTATTCTTAATATTATTATAATTCATAGTACCACACTAATAATTTTAACAAGTCAATTTGGACTTACCAACATAATTGATAATAATTTGGACCTTATCATTTGGCCTAACAACATAATTAACAAAATGATTGATTATTTGATTAATAAACAATTTACCATTTGATTGGGTCAAATCTATACCTAAATTAAAATCATTTTTTGAATTTTTATTTTAAAACTTAATATGTAAATAAATGCGTAATAAATAGGTTTAGGTAGGTCGAAAAAAGAAACTTAAATAAATAAGTGTTAACTTAGCCCACCTAACCTAACTAAACCTATCTTAATCTAACCTAAGTTCATTGAATTACTTTAATTAAACCTCCTTACCCTAACCTTTTAAACATGCACATAAATTGCAAATATAAAGAATTGAACCTAAACCTTGACAATGATAAATCAAATCCTTACCAATGTAATACATTATTAAAAATGTTCAATTCTTATCAAATTTTTTTATTTCATATGTTTATTTCACATCACAAAATATAATGGTTAAATTTAAATGATAACTAATCATTAAAATTAAATTAAACATAATGACTAAACCATGATTAAATTTAATAATTTAATATAATACTTAAACGTAATGGCTAAACACTAGTTAAACCTAAATGATAACTTGTGACTAAATCAAGTGCCTAAATTTAATGATTTAATATAGTGCTTAGACATCATAGCTAAACATAAATTAAACCAAATGATTAAATGTAATGGTTAAACACAATGATTAAGTTTAATATCTAAACTTAATGGTTTAATATATTAGTTAAACATAATGATTAAACATTGATTAAATTTAATGACCAAACATTGCCTACACCTAATAATTAAATATGGTGGTTAAACATTGGATAAACCTAATGAATAAATTTAATAATTAAACAATGATTAAACTTAATGATTAAATTTCATAATTATAAAATATTTAAATTTGATACTTAAACATAATAATTAAAACTTTACTAAACTTAATTAATAAACTTAATGAATAAACATACACATGGCAGCATTATTGCAAAAAGCGGCTGGTTGGGAGAACAAATGAGGAAAAACCAGGCACTTGCACTAACTATCCAGAATATCTAGTGTCCCCATATCCAGGAAAGAATATCAAAATCCCTAACAGATCAAGGCTTACATGAAACTGCTCGTTGACAACCACATGGCTGCAACTTCTCCACTATTGACTGCACTGCCAAACTCATGCAGATAGTGTACCTGCACCCAGTCCCGTCTGTGGTCCTTTCACCAGTAGATTTCAAAGACTTGCAATTTGAAATACTTTGAAGGTAAACAATAATGCCATTTCCAGCCAAACCAAAACAAATGCAACATGAACGAGTGTCGCTCACAAGGTGTTGGTCCATCACCTTGGTTATAAATGGCAGAGACAAGCTGTTATTACTCCCCTCCATTGACATCATTTGCTCCCAATACTGGGTGTAGATAGGTACAAAATTTTCTGCCTAAATATCAGCCAACAAGTTACACAAGATTCTGCACCCTGAATTGAATTGGATCAAAACATGTCTGCACAAAACATGCACATTAGAAAGCAGAATCAGGCCTGTAATACATCTGGAAAACAATATCCTGTTCAATACCAAGAATCCAAACCATTGACAGAAGAGCCACACTTCTACCACATCAGCTTCCTGGCATCATCTTCTATACACAGAAGTCATAACTTGAGTCATATCATTTATTCATGCAAATTCTTCAGTTCTTGTCAAGGCAATAAATGGAACTCCAATACAAAGTCCAATCCATTTTTCAATCTGGTGGGTTTGCCCCTCTGTGCTATGCACTACACAAAAGTCCTCATCACTCACAGTACTGCAAGGCAATAAACCCCAACAGCACATGCCCTAATGTATCACCTTAATGTGCTTTCTGGCTCCTGTAAATCCTCAGAACAAAAAATGCTGCATTGATGTTACAAACTGGATTATTCAAAATCCATCAAAGACTTAGACAGTGCTGAACAAAGTCAGACCAAATATCTGTGACCATTCTCTGGCAGTAACAAATCAAACTAGACATGCTCTTTTGCATTTTGTAGAGGTATGACTACATGAGTCCTTAAGGCATAGTGAGGAAAGAAAACACAGTGAATACCCCTCATGCAGCTTTGATCAATCAACCATTTTCTTGGCTGTTCTAACAAAATCCAGATGTGCCAGATAACTACTTTCTGCTGGGTCATGTGAGGAGCGCTGACTGGATCTCCCACCCAGATTGTGTCCATCTTGAAGCTGGCCCTTCCTTCTGTCCACTGGATCCTGAACCTCAAAATTTCGAAATCAGGTACATAAACAAATATAACAAGCACTATCTCATCCCATCTCATTAAGTCAAACGGTCTGCAGAATTTTCCATCAAATATTCCCCGTCATAATCATAGGAAACTTCAAATACCTCCCAAAACATCCAGAGGAGAAATTAGCCAAAAGCAATAGGTAGAGGAAAACCTGTAAATATTCCAGCATCTGTTCCTCAATAGTACCCCGCATAGCCAAAGTTTCAACAAGTACAGGGCGGGTTTGGCCCATCCTATGCGCCCTACTTACAACTTGCTCTTCCATGCTGTTCCAAAAGACAAAATATAGCTATCATGTGCATAAGAATCTCAGACAAGCTTAACTGTAAGATGGTTAAGTTATGTACAAAACCAAAAGCTGCAAACAAATGCAGAAAGACTGTGACCAATCAGGCAAATAAGTCTCACCTGCCATCCCAGATAGGTTCCATAAGATAAACATGTGTCACAAAGCTCAGATCCAAGCCCAATGCTGCACTGCCATCCATCACTAGCACTGTGCATCTGGGGTCGTTTTGGAAGACCATTAATGATTTCAACTACAGCCACCAGACAAAAAAAAAGTAGATATCAGAACGTCCACTCTATTGAATAGCTTACCGAAGTGAAGGTTGAAAGCACATGAGTCTTTGCAGAGGACAAATTCCTCCTGGCTTATGAAGCTTTACTAATCCCAACCACAGGAGACACTACAACTAAAAATCAAGAGTCCAAAAGTGACCTTATTCACAGCATGCATTGGGCTGTACATGCCAACATGTTGTATGCCAGCCTTAGTCAACTGCACAGAGAGGAAGCACAAGCCAATACATGTCTCTTGTTAGGACACAGCACAATTCAAACTGTGATAGGAGAGGGGAGGACAAATGAATTCATGAAACCTGCTCCATGTCTGCCACTGTCAGAACACTACTCAATTAGCATCTGCTGGTCTGCAATAAAACTACCTGCTGCTGGATCACGTTAATGTGTTCAAGAAACTGTGAGAAGACTATCGCCTTCTCTGGCAGTGCAGTCTGCTGTGACTTGCTTGAAGTAATATGCTCATCATCATTTGTAACATCACTTGGCACTGGCTCAACATGGGCATCTGTGGCAAAAGAAGTGTGCTGCTGGACATTTGCACCCTCGAGCATTTTCAAGCAGTCCACCAGGTATGAAACCTTGCTGCTGGATGTTGCATGCCAGTCAGGATCCCAGTCATCCTGTAGCAATCCATTGCAGCTAGCAGTTTAGAAGCGCATCAGTTTGCAAAGGCCCAGAAACAACAAAAACTGACAGAAGAAACACACATGGAAATCTTTTACAAAACTCACCAATGCATCCCAAAACTACCTGAGCATATGATGGTTGCAACTCAATGAGGTCTTGGGGGACAGGCCACTTTGGGTTTGGATTCTCTGGGCGGGCCAATTCTGCAGGGCTCTGCATCTTATATCGGTTATCACACCCTGGACATGTGCACTTCTCGGAATCCATAGCCACACATGATAGACAAAGCAAATGGCGGCATGGTGTTACAATTGGAAGCCTGCACCACTCCTGGCACCTGCAAATCCCATGATGAGCCTGCTACCAGTTAAGTAGAAGCTCAAGTCAACTGCAGGTCCAGAACCTCGCATGCAACTGTTACTACTACTTGTGAGATACAACAACCAACTCCTATAACTACATTCAGACAATAAAGTCCAATCTCTGGCATGCAGATCTCATTTCATAGTTGCTTCAAAGATGAGACCAAACTGGAAACTATGTTGTTACCTGTTACAGTTACCTCCGTAAAGAAGAGCATTCTGAATGACATCAAATTGATGTGACAAGGGGTCCATGCCTTGTTCTTTCACAAACACTTCCATAGTCTCCAAGACATCTTCCCCAGCATTCTGCATTTTGATGTGACCTGCAACACAACAAGACAGGCGTGCATTTCGCAAAGCAATGCCCCGAGCTTTCCACTGCTTTGAATTTAGTAAGGATTCCACATGTGAGGGATCTTTCCAATCTGCCAGGAGGATGTTCCTCTGCACTGTTACTACAAGCTCATTGTAACTAGCCGCATGCTGCTCTGTGAAGTCTAGAAGTTTCACCTTGCGTATGCAAGGTGGAATTGTGCACAGATCTGCCTTCCTTGAACTTATCATCACCCTGTGAAGCAATTGCAAGAGGCGTTCTCGCCCTTCTTCACGGCCTGCCTCAAATGGTCGCAGAATTGCAGTCTCCCAAATCTTTTGTTGCTTTCCATATATGTCCTCATGCAAAAACTTCAACATGGGCTGAAGGTGAGCCACTTGACTGTTTGGGGTGTTAGGGGTAGGTGTTCCTGTCAACAACCAGCGTCGACAAGCATGCATGGAAACTGCCATCTGGAGTTTATTAGTCAAACTCAGACTGGCCCCCAATGTATGACCTTCATCCAATATGACACGGAGCCAATGTACCCGCATCAATACTGTGCTCTCACGAGCACTCCACTCAGAACTCAGACGATTGAATGTTGTGATCACAATGTCATGGTCCCATGCAAGAGAGTGTGCAAGAGGAGGCTTTTTATGGTCGGTCCATATGTATACACGCAACTGACCAGGTGTTGTGTGCTTGGCTATCTGATTTTTCCAATGCTCCACCAAGTTAGATGGAACAACAATGAGCGTTGCCTTTGATAGGTATATACGTATAGCATCATCCACAGGTTTCAGCAATGCTTGTCTCAAGGCCAAGGAATCAAACACCAAATTATCAAGGCCACTTGGGTATTGCCACTTAACAACTCCTTTCCCCACACTGCTTTGTATAAGTCCAAATGTCTTAAATAGGCTCTCACAGCTATGGGCATCATCTGCTGACCCAACTCCCTTCATGTCCCTGGGAATGGTTAATCCTCCAGCAGCCAACTTGCACAGCTTGTCAGAGTTTAGGTTTGCAAGCCACCAAACAGGTTTGGCATGCACATCCAAGAGATGAGCATTCTCCTTTATCACATTCATGAAGAAGGAAACATTCTGCTTCTGTCCTGGTGCTGTCCCCCTCTTGTAAAACCCTGGCAAACTCCTCACCCATGTGTTATGGTCACATATCTGCTCTGGAGTGGTGCAGCTTTGGTATAGCGAGTCTTTGTTCATACTGCAAAACCAAGCTAGTCCTTCCCTCGGAGGTACAGCATCATTTGGTAGCTTCCGCCATTTTCTACAGGCATCACATTGAACCCAGACCTCCTCTTCACTCATGCAAGCTTCCTCTTGAACTATTACACCCTCTTCTGGAGGCTTGAACTGCACTTCCTGCTGGCTCGTTGATGATAGTGCTACAGAGAGATGCCTGCAGTTTGTTGACATCAATCTCAGCCGTTGAGTTCCCCTGTCTCTTGCACTTGATGTGAGTCCTTCATCCAGACAGCTCTCGCCAACAGGTTTGGAAGACTCCTCAAAAGATACACTCAATTTACGCTTCAACCGGGCTGAGCTTCTTGTCAATCGACTGTTTGTGCTTGTTAACAAGTCACTTGTCGACACTGGTGATGGGTTCAGGCCAAGTGGTGTCAATGAATTTTCCACCCAGCAATCCAAAGATGGATTTCCCTGCGATTCTGTGGAGGATGGGACTTGTTGCATGGTGCTTAATTCTGATTCAAGTGGGGGGGAAAGAGACCTTGAACACAAGATATCAGCTAGAGGTTCTGATCTAGAAGTATGTTCACAATCTGGCTGATGATGAAGAGCCTCTCTGCAGGATTCCCAGCCTCTGCCTTGTTGTCTTCGAGCCTTTAACATCATGGATCTCTTCACAACAGATGCCCCTAAGGGAGTACCATTGGCACTGACCACATAGTGACCCACTTTTTCCCCTGACCTGTGTTCACCCCAACACACTTGAGTGCCTGGAGGAGGTTCCGCAACTGCTCCCTGTGTTTTGAGGATGAGAGACAAGGCAGTAACAGTTTTGCCCAGTCCTGGTTCATCACAGAAGAGTCCCCCCTGAAAATCATGCACCTGTGCAGGCATCTCAGGTGAAAGATCACCTGACACCATGTCGAGGAAGATGGGAAAGCCATCCTCTGTTTCCAGCTTTCGGTAAAGAGGATGAGGAAGCACCTGCAGTGCCTATGGCTGCTCAGAAAAAAACTGCATAATATAGTGCAGAACTGCCTGAAACAGGTATGCACCAGCTCAAGAAAACCTGAAACACAGAGTGAACACAGAGTTGAAGCACTTACTGCTGGTCTTTGCTCACGATGCAGCATCCAACGCACAGCAGCCTGTTGATGAGGGAAAAGACAAACATTCATACAGGGCATAATCAAGACTGCCATCAACCGTATATACCGACATGCAGATGCAGCATTGTGCAGATCCTTTGGCAAAAGCCTGCCAAGAATCGAGATAAGGATTTCATCAGGAACATCCCAAATGCCTGCTCGCAAACTAGCAGCATCATCACTGGGCACAATCTTGTGTCCATCAAGCTTCTCCTCTGTCATGTATGATGGAAGAGACTTGAAAAGCAAGTGGAGGTCAAATCTTGCTGACTTCTCAGGGGCATCAAAATGTAACTTGCAGTCAAGCACATGGCAGTCTCCTAACTCCCACAAATCCTTGACACCAAAACCCTCAGCACCATTCTTGACTAGTTCAAGAATACCGCGTCGAAAGTCCCAGTCGCAGCTGCACATACACAGATCCAGGAAATCTTCCACCTCAACATCAGCAGGTAAGAAAACCCAAACAACAATGAAGCTTTACATTCAACGTATTACAATTGTGGCATTTGCAAGCTTCACATGGCCGGCCTTATCGACCTAAACCCTAATCCGAACATTGACAATGCAGAAGGAAAGGATGGGATGTGTGAAGGAAGAGGACGGTGCAATACAATGGATGCAAGGACTGCTGTTGAAGAGGGATCGTCTTCGAACCAATAGCATCAGCGTGCAATTGCATGATCGTTTTGTAAGCGGCAGAGAAATTACTAACCTCAAATGTGCAAGGGCCGTGGCAGCCACTGCACGGGACTTCCAGAAACCTCCAATTGACCAGACATTAGAAGGCAACAACAAGTCCAGAAGCGCCACCACCCGCACATTTCCTGCTCTCTGTGCAAGCGCCACCACGTGACCTTGGACTTTCGCGTGATTCCGCTGCCGCATCCATTGCAGCTGATGCAAGATACTGCCCATACCCGCAATTTTCGTTGTAGCTCGTTTCCTCTTGGCACTGCTCCCATCCCCGCACTGGTCCATTTCTTTCGCAGCCACGTCCGAAACAAGAAAAGAACCGAGAGCCTTCTTCATCCCCTGCAGACAATCATCGCCGTCTTGTGAAATCAAGACTTCGCCACGCTCGCCGCAGGTAGACTGTTGTGACGGCGAGAGGTACGACGATAAGCTAGTCGCGTCCATCCCCTCCCCCAAAACTTTATCCACAGCAGCCGTGCCATTTCCCGTTCGACCGGATCCATCTTCCCCGGAATTCCCTTCCTCCGCAAGAGGAAACAGAATCAGAGGCGAGTTCTCTATCCGAATCTGCGGCACGGAGCCAGAGCCAGTCAAGGTGCATTCGGCACCGATGAGCTCGCGGAAAACACCGGCGGCAACCCCGACCGTTTCTTCTGCCCCTGCGACGGCGACAAAAGCATGCAAATCGAGAGCGGAGAAACCCGTGCACCCGAGCACCACGCTCACGAACCCACAGTGTTTGTAGTGCAGGGGTGGAGTCTCGCAGTTGGCCAGTGGCTGCTCCATCAGCGCCGAGACTTCTGTTGCCTCGCCACAACAACACCAACACCCAACATAATATGCAAGACGCGCGATTCCCCACCCGCGTACGTCATAGTCGGAGAAGACGACGATTCCGCACGGAATCCGTCACTGCCGACACGACTCAACGGATAGGTACCCTTCACGTTCCCCGAAGAAACCTCGTTTACACGTTCCCATGTTCTCTCAAGTTCCCATACGACTGCATGTTCCCTGTCAGCACGGAATCCGTCACTGCTGACACAACTCAGTAGCTAGGAACCTACCCTTTCATGTTCCCCGAAGAAACCGTAAGTCCAAGTTCCCATGTTCCCTGATGTTTCCCAAGGACTGCTTGTTCCCCGTCCGCACGGAATCCGTCAGTACTGACACAACTCATCAATAGAGAGTACTGTTCATGTTTCCCGAAGAAACCTTGTGTCTTTGTTCCCATGTTCCCTCATAGTTCCCGAAGACTGTATGTTCCCAAGACCCACCCCCCTCCGACCGCCCCCAAAAAGCTATTGAAGGAACGTGAGGGTAAATTGAAGCCCAGATCCCCGCCCCAAGAAATCCGTTAGGCTACCGCCGACACAACACGATAAGTACACTTGACGTACCCTTCTTCTTGGTTCCCAAAGAAACCTTGTTCCCATGTTTCTTTCGTAACGACTAATTGTTCCCAAGACTCCTCCCCCCCCTCCCCAGTTCATTAGCTAACCAGAGTGGTTAGCTCAGTTGCATTTGTTACCACGTAGGTACATGCCACCCAAAGAAATAACCGGTGAGGGTTTGGAAGGCTGCATCACATACCCGCCCGGCACCCGATAACGGCGTTCAGGTCTCGTTCGTTCATCGGCACACGACGTCGGACGCCGTCTTCGTTCGTCCATCGGCACACGACGTCCGATATCGTCGCATTACATGACGTCCGATGTCGTCGTCATCGTCGCCGACGGCGGACAAGGACGGACGGACGGACGGACGGTCTCGACGACGTAACGGCGACATTCGCGTTTTCTTGCTTCTTCCTGATTCTTCTTCGAGCTTTTGATTCTTGATTCCTGATCTTTGTTGCAAAAAAATTCCAGAACCTCAAATTCTTCTGAAGCAAAGCTTGGTTACACGCGAAAGATTTCTTCTTCTTCTGGTTGTTTTTTTGGTCGCTAATTTTTTCCCGATTTCAAAATCCTTTTGGAGCCCGGCTTATTCAAGTCTGTTTTTTTTCTCTCGGTTTTTCAAACTGCGTTCCATTTTCTTGCTTGCTTTCGTTCAGTGGATACGTAATGCCGGAGCTCTTCTAAGTCGTGCCGACGTGGTTTTGGAGAAAATTGAATTTGTTTTCCTGTAATTTTGCGCCTGAAGAGTTTGTGGACTTCATGCTACTTTCTTTATAATTTCTGTCGTTGGAGGGGACTGGCGGATACGTTTGTTTGTTTTGGTCTTTTTTTTGGTGCGATACTTACGAACGTTGCTGTCGAGAGAGGAGTTTTCATCTTGAAGTTGAAGAAGGGCGTTTTGTATTTACGTCATTATCAGGGCCGGAGTGAGGAGATCATAATAGAAAGCTCTGGGAACAATGGCAGGCGAGGATGATGACAGATATGCTACCGACTTGAGGGAGTCGCCACCTCCTCCGCGCAGTAGTAGGTCTTCTTATCAAAGAAGTTTTGAGGAGGATGGCAGAAAAGGAGGATTTGCAGCAGACGTGCGGGATAAGAGAGAAAACGGTGACCGATTTCGACAGGTATCTATCGTCTTTCTTTCACGCATGCATGTACTTGAGAGAATACCTATTCTATTGTTGCCGTTGTGCCATTTTCTGTGACTCTATTGCCTACACCTCGGATGGACAACAGCATCAGCTCCACATCAAGAAGGAGCCAAAACCTTTTGGATATTGCACATCAGTGATTTGCAGTTATGGATTTCAGTTTTTGAATGGTGCTCAGCACCAGCTAGGGTTTTGGCTCCCTTTGCATCCTAGCATTTTCTCTGGCTTTTGACCATTTCACCATGATGTGGAAGGTGGTGGGATGATGGTATGAGATCCCTGGCTGGCTGGCTGGTGTAGGTGCTGACAGAAATAGGTATAGTCCAGTAATGCTGCCTGATTCATTACTATTCATTAATTTCTTTTTTTTGTGGCCAGCGTCCTGTTCATGAAGAGGAAAGCCAAGGCAAGGACAGAGGAACAGATGAGAATTGTTGCAATAGAGATCAGCGGCGGCAGAGGGATGGTCATGAATCTGACAGAGGCAGAGGTGAAAGAAGTTACAGGAGCTACCGCCACCGTGATGAAGATAGTGAGAGAAGAGGAGACAGGGGTGACCGAGACAGGTACCCAAGTGCATTTTTTTTCCTGTTGTCGCTGTAATATTTTTGTTCTTCTTAGTATCATTTTGTGAAGGCTGCCATGTGTAGTAGTAATACCTGGCTATTTGTGCAATGTTCTAAGTGGTTGGTCGTGTGCCTTTGTAGTTTCAAGATTTGACCTTTGGCAATGGTCATTTTTGTTGTCCTGGTCAAGTTGCCAATACAGCAACTTTCGCAAATCGGTGAGAAGGTGTTTATGGTGATCACACAGACGGCATGAACATGATGGTGGTGATTGTGAACGAAGGCACAGGCATCGATCTCGGTCTAGATCACAGTCTAGGGACAGGAAAAGGTACATTACGACTTTCCTTCAGCTTGATTTCATGTGCTCACATCTGCAATATCATAGGTGGCTGCATGCCAGGCAAAGGTTTTCACAGATGTTTCTGCTTATGGCCTTCACATATTCTCAAGTGGTAATGCTAGAACAGCAGAGTTTAGTTCTTGAAACATCTGCTCCCTGGATATTGCTGCAAAATGAACAGAGGACACATCAGTTTTGAGAATTCACTTTACTGAATGAATCTAACAGAGAGCTGATGTGATAATTTTGTTGTTACATTCTCAGAGGTTTGTTTACCGTAAACCTGAGATGTTTCCAAACCTTATTCAATGTTGGGTTGATGTCTGGCAGCAAACGTACAAGTGGCTTTGACATGGCCCCTCCTGGTGCCACAATTGTCACAGCTGCAATGTCAGGTGCATGAAGCCAGGAAGTTTATATTTCAGATTGTGTTCCAAGAAGCTTTTAATACATTGGTGTGTGCTGTGTTCGAATTTGTCAAGTTGATCAGTTTGGTTGCGAGTGGCCAGTGAGAACTCCTAGTGTAGGCATCTATAATGGTCATAATTTTTTTATGAAAAGTATATACAAAAAACCTTTTTTTGGTAATTTATCAATAAAATAGAAGGTTTGATTTGACAGCTTAGTACCAATTACATCAGATTACATGCCTTATTTGAGGATTATTTCTGGGCTTCAATTTTGTAGATGGCTCCTAAAGATCCAGAAATTAAGAAAAGTAGCACATGAATTGAAGCATGTCATGGACTTTTCAGTTGTACAAAGAGTTGGAATACAGTTGTTCACATTGATTCTGAGACTAGATAGATCAAGAAAGTGATTTGTTGTATTCTCTTCAATCATCAAGGTGGACACTAAGGATTGGCATTTGCTGGTTTGTGTTTTCCTTTGTATGGTCTTGGTTTGTGTCTGTGTTCTTGTTTGCTTTGTGGATGGCACCACTTCAGGCCTTCTAGTCCTCTGTGCCTTTCAACAAATTTGTCTGCAAAGGGCTGTTTGGTCAACAAGGGAGTGGGGAACCCTTTTGACCATCTATCTGCAACCACCATCTTGGCCAGCATGCGCCCCTGCTTGTTGGAGAGAATTTCCTTATTTCAGGGACAGGATCCTTGGCCTGCACTAGCTGCCAACAAAATCACCTCTACATATTTTCCTACTTTTATAGGGCCATGGTGCTTTGGATCCATCTTAGAGCTTCCAGTGGACAGCTGCTAAGTCAGCAATAAATGAGGGCTTCTGGAAACTGGTCCACTGGCTAACTGTGTATGAAAATAGGTACAATGCTCAACCCACACTCAGGGGATCTGCCATCATCAGCTGCTGGTCCTGTTGGTGGATTTTCCTCACTAGGTGTGTCTCTAAGCATCTCTTTGTTGACATGTCAACCACTTTATGTGGAGACATTTCTGCATGTGATATTATGCACATGGACTAGGTTTACTTCATACCAGTTAGTCAGTACAGTGTGAAGCTCTTTGAAATGTGGGTGATATGACAATGGAAAGACCACTTCTGAAGGGAGGAAATAAATGGCAGGATATCTTTGGTTGGGATCACCAGATTGAAGTTTTTCAGTGAGAAAGCATGTGTATGACCTATATAATGTCGCAGTCTTAGCTATGAGAAATTCACTTCTATGGTTTTGCCTAATTTTGTGAAATGTCTCAGGCCAGATACCAGGTATGGCTAATCCAATGTCTGGTGTTTTTCCATCAATATTCCCCTTTGCTGGGGGAACTCAGGTACATTTGCTTCCATTACAGAGCCTTGACACATACCTTAGCATAATGTTTGATCACCTCTCACACTTTCCTAGTACAAGAACTTCATATTTTGAAAGCCCTATTAGTTAGTAGGTTCCACCTGTTTTATTTTTTGATTATGGATTACAACCTCCTGTTTCATATTTGTGACATCAAGACTAGTCACAGTGATCCCACCTCATTTTGGTTTGTGGGATGGGATTCAGGCAACAAGACATGCTCGGAGGGTGTATGTTGGGGGACTGCCTCCAATGACAAATGAGCAGTCCATTGCCACCTTTTTTAGCAAAGTGATGGCTGCTGTTGGAGGCAATACCGCTGGACCAGGTATGAGGTAGAATTCTGTGTTCTGTGATTTACTGGTGGCAAAATCTAATTGATGATTTGGGGTGCTGACATTGGATGTGGATTGCCTTCATAAGGTGATGCGGTTGTCAATGTTTATATAAACCAAGAGAAACGCTTTGCATTTGTGGAGATGCGTACAGTGGAGGAGGCTAGCAATGCTATGGCACTTGATGGCATTATCTATGAGGTGATAGCCATTGTGGTCAGCTTCACACATTTCCACTTCTCATCTGGAACTTCTTCAATGAGGAGACATTTGACCTCATTATTGTTACTTAAAATGCAGGGCATTTCCGTTCGAGTGAGAAGACCCAGTGACTATAACCCTTCAATGGCTGCAACTCTAGGACCAAGTCAACCAAGTAGTCATATGAATCTGGCAGCAGTCGGGCTTGCACCTGGGTAGGTCTCTACATAATGCAGAGTTTTCAAAGCACTTTTGGTTTCAGAGCTAAGGTATCTGAAGACAGGGTTCAACCTTGTTTGTTCAGCTAACAATTCTAACCAGGATTAACAGCTGGGTCACTGTCTATTTGCTCAATGTTTTGATCTGCAGGAGCATTTGTGGTCTGCAGGGCCTCTGGTGGTGCTGATGGACCAGACCGGATTTTTGTGGGGGGTTTGCCCTACTATTTGAGTGAAGAGCAGATTGTGGACCTTCTATCATCATTTGGGTGAGATAGTGACTACAAGCAATCTCTTTATCTGGAGGGCTGTTTTCAGTGGGTTTCCATTGTCATCCAAGTCACAAGGGACTGCTGGCCTGTAAACACCTGGAAGGAAAACAGGCTTCAGAATTTCACTCTTCCCTTGGTTTTGTGTCGAATTGACCTGAGTGACTTCTAGTTTCATCTGTTTATGCAGGCCATTGCGTGCATTTGATTTGGTCAAGGATCGTGACACAGGAAATTCCAAGGGTTATGGCTTTTGCATTTATGAGGTACATATGTTAGTTTCTATATTTTCTTTTGTTGAGAGCTTTCCAATGTGCCAGTGACCAAATGGCTCCACGTACTTTGTGGGCAATTTATCCATCAAAGCAGCAGTGCTGGTGAGGGGGGATGACTAAGCCACACTTTAAGCAAAACCAAGGATTTAAAATTGGTTAACCATGTTTAATGGTCCAAGTTGGCCTCAGACAAGGGAAATGACATGGCAATGATGTGGGGGTTGTGCGACAGGACAGGCTATTTTCACTCCTCATCTAATTGACATGGGCCTGATGCAATATAGGGGGACCTTGAGACCCAACAGACCACTTTGCTTTTGGTTCAATTCACTTGACACCTATCCCCAAGTTTGGGCCCAGCCCCTTTGGGATTGACATTAATTTTAGTGGCTCTGTGGTCCTGAGCATATGGTGGACCTAATGTTCCAAATGAACCTTTGGCAGGATCCCTCTGTGATGGACATTGCATGTGCAGCACTCAACGGCTTGAAAATGGGTGATCGAACATTGACTGTGCGTCGTGCTTCTGCAAGGTGAGGACAGCGGCAGACATCTGTTGTGTCAGCTTCCAAATTGTTGATCGATTGCATAATTGCCATTGCTGAACCTGTTTGCTGTCTAAGAGGCATTCCTGTTGTTTGTATAATTGTGGAGCTGCATAGACATGGCATCTTTTTCTGGCATTCAGCTCCACTCCAACGTTTATATTTTTCCAGGAACACACAACGCACTGCTTGATGAGTTTGCACTAACACATACTCATGGGTTTCAGTGGGCAGCCGAAACCTGATCAGGCCAATGTTCTTGTGCAAGCCCAGCATCAAATTGCTCTGCAGGTGTGTCAATGGCACTGATCAGACAACCCTTGGGTTTTTTGTCCACCCTTTGCCCGCAATATTACTACAGGACTGTTCTGGCAGGGGGAGTTTGGTTATATCCCCTGTGTGAGCTTTAGGCATTTAATTTTTCTATGGAATGTCTAATGTGAAATGCAATTATTTGAGGTCTTAAGGATGCTCATGGTTTTCAGTCTTCTCTTATTGGCTTGGTGAATTGTTGGGTTGGGACATGCAGAGATTTGCTCTTTCAGCAGGTGGAGCAAATGCAATGAGTCTTGGTTCAATGGGGATGGGAGTTCCTGGACTACTTTCAGGAATGGGTGTTGGCATGATGCCAAACATTCTTTCAGGCATGGATGTCATGCCCCGGATGGAGGAGCTAACAAGAGTAGTTTGTCTCTCTCAGGTGTGTTTCTGCAATACAACCATCACTGGCACTTTCTTACTCATAGAAATCAACAGAACTAGAAGTACTTGTGAAAAGTCCATATGTCCTGTCTGTTATGCAGGTTGTCTCTCACGATGAATTGAAGGAGGACAATGAGTATGAAGAAATTGTTGAAGACATGAGGGAAGAGTGCAGCAAATATGGTTAGATTGTTCATACCTTGAGTCCTTTCCATTGCATAGCCAAGGAATTTTCCATCTTTGAGCCATGACTATTCTTGTAGCTTCCCTCTTGGCTGAAGGACTTTGAATAAGGTTTGTTTGCATCATGTTAGTTTGCTGATAGGGTAAAATCCTTTGGGGTTGAACAGGGGTTTTGACTAGCTTGACTATCCCTCGGCCAAATCCAGCTGGTGAAGAAGTACCAGGCACTGGAATGGTTAAGTACTGAACTCTCTTTGTATGATGGTCTATCTTCTTCAAAAGGACAATATTTTATGAAAGGAGTTGTGTGACTCCATAGGACCAAACTTTAAATGAAAAAGAAGCATTCCCCCTGGTAGAACCCCTGGTAGGACCCCACTTAACAGAGAAGGTGGGTCTCTGGACCAAAGGCACTCATATTTTTCTACTCAGGACTCTTAATTGATGGTAACACGCCAATTAAGAGTCCTGAACTTCATGGATACCTATCAATGGAACAGGCAATAATTGGCTAGTTGCCTTTTTTTTTTCATAAGTCTTGCATGTATACAACATATGTATCAGCAAACTCAAAAGATTAAAATGGGGTATGGCCAGGTTTTTGTGGAGTATGCAGACTTACAAGGGGCTGTGAAGGCAAAGTCATCATTGCATGGCCGGAAATTTGGCGGCAACACTATAGTTGCTACTTATTATCCAGAAGAGAAATTAATGCATGGTGATTTTGGAGGTTAAGAGGACATTGCACAACCTGTTTACATGTTGGTGGTCTGCTTTGAGAGTGTATGCACACATATTGTGTGTAACTTATTTTGCTGGCCAACGCGATGCAAGGAAGGGGGTGACATGTCTAGAGCTCACAGATTTTCCCAGAAAATAACAGGCTTCAGTAGATGCTCTGAGCACTACATTTTGCTGAGTTTCCCTGAGATCTTATGTCCAGATTATTGACCTAACCATGTAAAATATAAACCATGTAAAAAGAAGTTCATCACATATGCTTAAATAAACCATTAACAACTGTTGATTTTATCCTATGTACATGTCCTATTTGTAATTGTATCCAGTCCAAAGACCTTTAATACATAACCGTATCTGGCCTATTAGGGTTTTGAAGATGTTGGATATGAATTTAGAGTTTAGGACCAGAAACTAGAGTCCATCACATTCTCCTTTCAGCAGTTTTCACTTTGCAACTTTACACTTTTGCACCCAATGATGATGTTCAAAGCTCAAAGTGCACCTGATTTGTAAGCTTGTAGGTTTCATTGAGGTTTTCTGTAAGTCAATTTGTGGGCTTTGCAACTTTGCGCTTCTAAGTTTTGTTGAGCCTCTTTGTCAATTGATCGTGGATACAAGGGTCAAGGTTGTAAGTTTAGGTTTTTGTAACACCGGCTTCAGCTCACCGATCGGTTTTCTATTGTTGTGAACTTGGTGTTTTGAACACATTTGGTATTCAACAATGGCAGAAGCCTTAGCCTTTCACAATGTGCTTTGCAAGCTATGGTGCGCTTCTACAGAAATTTGCATTTTCTTTCAAAACTATATTTTGCTTACACTTCTTGGTTTTGTTGTTTGGCAAACTCTTGTTGTTTGGCAAATTGGGAGGGAAGGTTTTGTGTGTTTGTTGACTATTAATGTGCATGGTTTCTAGATAAACCATGAGGTGTTGAGTTTCTATTGTTGTTCAATGAATTGCAAACAAATGCAAAGTTTGCATTTTGTTCTTGATTTTGTTTGCTACTTAGTGTTCGATGAATTATCAATTGGTTGTTTGGCGCTTAGTGAATTGACGGGTTTTGCTATTCAACAATCTTTTACAACATTGCAACTACTAACAAAAGTAAATTGCAACCTCCAACCTTTTTTTGTTTTGTTTTCGGGTTCAAGGTTTTTTTGTTTTAGTTTGTGTGTGTGTGTTTTTATGTTTAAGTTGCAATGGTTGAAGAGGAGTGTTATTTTGTTGAAAGTATGGAGGGAATTAATGAAGATACTCCATCAATTGCCCTTTTTCATATGTCGTCTTCCCTTGTTCATATGTCGTTTTCATCATTCTCAAATGTTGAAATGTGCCAACTCCTAACATGTCAAATGTTGATGTTTCACAACTTGATGTTGTAAAAGCACAAGTTGTGACTTGGAAACTTCACAGTTGTATGTTTATATGTTGGGGATCTTTTGTTGTCTATGATGGCCTTCCTATGGATCTTGTGAAATCACAAGTGTTGCAATGCATAAGTTGTAGATCTAAACAAACATCTAATGATGTTTTGGCTCAAAGATCTATTCTCTGAAAGGGTGTAATTAAATACAACAAAATTAATGGTATAACTCCCATCATTGCTCATGTGCAAACTGCACATTTGAAGTTGTTTGTTGAAAAGAAATAACAACTCAATGAAAAGGTGGTAAAACCTACTATTCATGGTTAACAACCGAGGAAAAAAAGGACAAGTCCATTTGCGCATGCAATTAATGCATTTTTTGATGCCACAAACCCCTACCAAAAAAATGATGAATAATAGCACCAATTTCTAGAGGATTTGGTGTTTTATATTTGGAAAAGTTATAAACCTTTGTCTGTTCATGAGATAATGTTTGGCTCTAAAGGTTAGTTTTACACCAATGCCCTCATGTTCTATTTCCTTTTTCAATCTTCTCTTATGGAAAAAATATTGCATGCCATGGTCAAAAGACCATGGACCATCATGTTTTGTCAAAGTTTGCATCAACAACAATAATGTCTATTCATTTTGATATGTGGATATCTTGCGACAATGTTAATATTTTTGCTCAAATTATCAATTTCTTTAGTGACACATAGATGCCCATGCATGTTATTGTGTGGTTGTTTGAAGTGGATAAGACAATTGGGCAATTCATGGTTTGTACATCTTTAGTTTTTGTTGGACATATTTGGTCTATTGCACTAGGTAATTGCATTTGTAAAGGATGAAGGCACTAATATGATAATTATGGTAACAAATTTGCATTACATCATTCGTGTGAACCTCTGAAAATTCTTAGGGTTTATGAGGGCACATGCTTTAAGCATGTGATGTCTAAAGCATGTTAGTATGTTACAAATGATGACAAAGTCTTTGTTGGGTTAAGAAATGTCAATGTGAAAAAAATTCAAAATAATTTATCAAAAACCATTATGTGAACCAAAAAGTATAAGAAAGAAAAGCAAAAATGGGAGCAAGTTTGTTTTAAAAGTGAGATGTGACATTAAAAACTTAAGACTCCCATGAAGACCAAATTTGCTAACAAGGTCATTATGTTTGAAGCATTATTGAGTTTAATAATGTTTTTTTTTTTGTTACGAGAGGCAAAAATTTGTCGTTTTACAATAAAAAATACCTAAAGCCTGAGTGTGGGCTATCACTGAGGCAATCACATGTATTTTGAATCCTATTGTATTGGCATATGTGATGAATCAATCTAGGGACCACTAGTTGTTGTTAGATGCATTAATAATAACTATTACCTTTATTATGGAAATGGAAGTTATGAAATTATAAATTTCAAATGGGACTGAAATATTTGATCTTTTTGAAGTTGAAATCCTCCTTCTACACAAGAATATGTGGTTGGGGGTGATAAAGGTAATCAAACATTTTTTTGGATTTTTTGAGGTTTTTTGGATGTAGAACAAGCTCACAACATGATGGCTATCATGTTGGATCCACACTTCAAGGCATTGTGCATTGTGCAGAATTTGGTGGGATATGTGAATGCAATCTAACTAGCATTTGAATATGATGTCAAGGTTGTTGTTCCTCTTCTAATGGTGTGCTTTTGATTAGTTAAACCCTATTGCCATTACTTGATGTTGCAAAACTAGAACTTGAAAAGATATGTTTGGTGTGCAAGCTTTAATTGAAGAATCTTCTTGAGCACTAATCACTAAAAAATAATATTTGTTCACAAGGTTTTCTATTTCCTCGCCTTCATGTGTAGATCCATTAACTTGGGGGCACATGCATGAGGACTAGTTTTCAAATGTGGGTTTCCTTATTAAACAAATTCTTGGAATCATGGTTCACAAATATAAACTAAATGAGTTTTTAATCTTACTAGGGTGTTGACAACTTTAAGGCACTAGTGCTTGCAAATGGAAAACAAGGACTAGATTATTACTATGATGAAAAATTGGTTTGATGACTCATGTACCAATTGTAAACCAAATTCAAACTTCAAGCAATACTTGAAAGCAAATGAGTCTTTGGTAGAAGAGAATTATAACTTAATTCAAAAACTACTTTTTTTGAAGAATTGCAAGTTAATGGTGAATAATCTTGTGGGGTTGGGGTGGGTTTGTATTTTGTGCGGGTGGGGTAGGGAACATGTGTTGCAATTGAATAGAATTCATCCTAGCATTCGGGTTTAATTCCCCCACAAGTTTTTTTTTTTTGTTTTGGATCTGTTCATATTGATTTTGTTTCAGAAAGCCATGTTATATTTTTCTATATTTTTTATTAAGCAATAGAATTGGAAATTTGATATGCATATCTTTTGTGCATATCCATTGTGTTTTGAAAATTGAAAATTGTCATATACATAACTAGCAAAGTAATTTTTTATAAAATAAATGTGTAAACGGCTGAATTTTCAAAAATCCAGTTTCATTAGTTGGTTACGCATTTATTTTATTTTAAAATTCCTTTGCCAATATTTTCTATTAGTATCCATAAAATAGGTTTAAAAGTTAATAACCAGACAACATTAGGTCTAACCAAAACCAACAATTTTTTGATTCTAAAACAATCAAAGAACCGATTCTGATTTTAATTTCTAATTCAAATAACCAAATTGATACTTATTATTCAAGTTACATACCCACCCAACATTGGTGCAATTACTGATTTTCTGTTTTAAATCCTTCCTTGGAGAGGAAAAGGCCTTGTATGCTTATCAAGGTGATTTTGGATACATAATCATGGTTTTAAGAAAATCAAAGAACCAATTCTAATTTTTTTCAAAGAATCAAAACCAATAGTTTGTTATTAATAGCCCTTTAGTTTGCAAATTCAATGACACAAAAATTGTTTAATTTCGTTAAGGAATGAGGAAAACATTGAAAAATGTTTGATGATAGGTGGTTGGTTTTACCTTAATGGATTAAAAGAAATCATTGTTTATTAGCTAAATACATGTGCATGGTTAGTAGTTAGTACATAGCTAACCACCATGGTTAACTATGGGATGGGAATATAATGAGAACATATTTCTTATCCACAAATCATCCATCTTGCATGTGTCATTTGGTGGTTTATGGTCATTCTGGCTAGCTAATGGCATTAAATGGTGTGGATAAATGGCATTTTTTCATTTTTTAAAAATCTCACAAAATTGTCAAAATTTTGTTGAAAAACACATTTCTCGCTTTAAAAAAACAATGATTTTCCAAAATTTTCTAATAAATTTTTTAAAAAAAAAATCATCGGTGTGGATTGTTGTGAGGAAGTTGGTTGTCCTAATCACTGTTTTTTTTTTTTTTTTCCATTTTTTTAATTTTTCTAAAATGGCAATCATAAAAAAAGATTTTTAAATGAATTTGGTTATATTAAAAATAAGAA
>Ga0116231_10005826_pt1 | contig 24014 bp, 18 predicted proteins | sample S1TSphgellanicum_2_FD_89695 | JGI IMG/M metagenome (GOLD analysis project Ga0116231, IMG submission 89695) | Host-associated microbial communities from peat moss isolated from Minnesota, USA - S1T2_Fd - Sphagnum magellanicum MG | ecosystem: Host-associated > Plants > Peat moss > Unclassified...
ATGTCAGGAACTGGGGAACTCTTTGGGGAACATGTCAGGAACTGGGGAACTCTTTGGGGAACATGTCAGGAACTGGGGAACTCTTTGGGGAACATGTCAGGAACTGGGGAACTCTTTGCTTCAACACACATCAGACAATGAAGATAAGATGATGGGTGGTTTGTTTCTGACTATTTTTATAAGATGTTCATATGAAGCTTCAAATTTTGTAGAAAGAGAGATAAGGCCCAACCGAGGTTTAGAGTTTAGAACCAAAGCCCAGAACCCAGGTTCTCCCAAGAGCTTTAAATTTTTAAATCCTAATCTTATGGGTTGATGAAAAGTGTTGACTATTGAGTATGGTTAAATTGCCTTTTGTTTTTTGTTTTTCCTTAAAAGAAGAAAATGTATCAAGTATTATTGGGTTACTAGGGTAGATGGGGGGGGGGAGGGAGGTGAGAGTTATATGCAAACCAGGTCTTAGCCTGGGAAGGTTCATTATGTCTTTGCCATTTCTTTTTCAATTTCCTTTTTTTTTTTCTTAATTGGGTCTCAATATTCATTTCCCAAATAAGGAATGAAGAGGGGCCATATCATTCCATTTCCAAACAATGGGCCACATCTGTCAAAGACTGCCTAAAAAGAAAGTGTTTCAGACACCCAATAACTACCTATAGGCATTTTATATTATTGAATAATTATAAACACCCCCAGCTCTACCCCTCACAATTGTTACCATACTGATGGTGCATTCACACTTGAAGTTAAGTCAATGTTAAATGAACAATAGCTTAATGTTAATTGAATGGTAGTTTAACATAAAATTTTCATGATAACTAGGTTTAAGTCCTCAATGGCTAGCATGGTGTTAGTGGACTTAACACTAAAGTCACTAGCATCAAGTGTGAATGCACCTTTATTCCACCAACCTCTTTCTCTCTCTGTCTCTCTAATGAGGACAAACACAGCCTACAAGTCTCCTAGACTCTCATCAACTGAAGCCTGAAAGAAACTAGTTGACAGACATGTTCTCCTTGCTTGGGGGTCAACTATATTCTGAAACTGCATTGAAGACAAATGAGAGATATGGTAGATGGGTAGGTGCAAGCTGGAGACAAAGTCAGCTCAACATGAAAGCTGGTTGGACTCACAGTTGACAAGTTAAACAATTCAACCAAAAACTAACAACACCCTGCCACTCCCCCCCCAAAGTTCCTACTTCCAACTTCCTATTACCAACTCCAACTCATCACATACACGATACCTAGTCCCTCTTGAGAAGAGACTTTTTGTCTTTTCTTTATTTTTTGGGTGGGGGAAACAAATATATAAAACCCACAGCAAAAAAGTTCAAAACTTTCTTCGGAAGATGAAAGAGAATTCAGTGCCGAGAAACTTTTGTATTTTGTAAGTATCTTTTTTAGCATCTTCTAATTCCTGAAACAGATTTTGGATTGCCCCATCCATTCTAGAAACAAGCTCAACCTCATCAACAAGTAGTTTGTATTTACAATTTCCACACCTCTCTTTGACTGCAGACATGCCCTAACTGTCTAGACTAGACTGCAGATTGTTGTATGTTTTAGTAATTGTTTAATGGGATGTTACTTCCCTACTGAGATTCAGATGTGTGGGTGAGCTCATTGCGACAAGTCATGAAACTTTCGATCTTTTTCAGTGATACCATACACCACAACAACCCAACCTGACTCATGCATGGGTCCTCGTCCTCCTTACCTCTCTATATATGTGCAGATCAGTAAAGAAGATTCATTGAAACTCATGTTTGAAAGGGGTCTTGAAATCCCAAAATAGGGTGTGATGAGATAGGTACTACCACTTCGTAGTGTGATGAGTCATTGCCATCTTTGATTCTCTTGACTTTCTACCCATATCATATCATGCAGGGATCTTCTAGAACCAGAATAAACTACCTACATACCTAACTTTTTTTTTTCCCACCTTGCTTTGTTGTTGTTGTTGTTGCTGCATGCAAGGTCTTAATTTCCTTCCTCTCATTACATCATATCATAGCACAACAATAGTAAGAATTGTATGAACACCACATTAATGGACATGGTGACAAACATGTGCATCAGGATGGCATGAGCAATCCCTTCAGCATTCAAATATCAACTATAAGTCTTGAAGAGCAGTTGAAATTACTACTGGCAGTGTGACAGACCTCCTCCTCTCTTGTCTTCTTGCAGCCGCAACAGAGAGATCCTTTTTTCTTTCATGGCTTCCAAAAGTCCATATGGGTTATCATGATGGAAACCCTGGAATTTGAGTTTCATGACATAACATATGATATTCCAGGAGGAGCTGGGTGTATGTCAGCTTATCATTAACAAGGCCGTGTGTCACACTGTGGCCTTGCCATTTACATTAAAAAGTACCTTAAGGGAAAAGAAGAATTATGGAAACTCAAATATTTCACCATGCAAGAATATAATCTTCAAAAAATCCTCTAAAAGAAACAATGGTGCCTAGATTGTGCTATGATCACACTTTACACTATGTCATATTATTTTGCGAGCATGAAAAAAATCAATTACCCATTTTTAAACATGCTGAAAATTTATTTATATTTATTGGGATTACTTTCAAATTTATATAAATTATATTCTTATGTTAAAATAAAATAATGTGATATAAATATAACACACATTTTCAATATTATCTTAGTTTATGAGAATTGTAAATATTAAAAAACACTTGTTACAATTGAAGTGTCTCATCGTAGTTGGTTTTTATCCGATGGTATCAATGTAGATGCTAGTTCACCCAAGTCATGGAAAGGGTGTAGTATAATATTTGTTTTTTCAATAGTTAGCAATTTTTTTATCACTTACAAATATGGACTAACATCTACATTCAAACATTCAAAGGAATCTATTAGCCATTGGATAAGAGCAAACTAATGTAAGGTGGGTGCTTAGTTTGGAAGGTTAAAACCAATGTTGGGCGGGTATCAAAAATGTCTTTAGATATCATCCAATTATCCCTATTTGAAACTCGTAAGGTATCACTTGTACCGATGCCTTGATTGAAACTCTAATCACCGGTTCTCACTTCTATGAGAACTAGATGAATGAGAATTAAATTCAAAAAAAAATTAAAATATTGAAACATGGGTGAGGTAAAGCCCTTTACCCAAGTCAAATTTTCAAAGTGTTGGGTACTTTAAATTATTGGTTGAAATTAGGGTTTAGGGTTAGATGTAGAATGGGAGCCACTTTCCAATGGTTGCCTTCTCTTCCTAAACCCTAAATGCTTAAATAAAAGGGGGCTTGAATTGTTTTTTCTTCATGTTGCAAGCTTTCAATTTTCTTGTGTTCATTGTTCATTCTTGTTTTTTTCTTTCTCCCTCCTTTTTTTTTGCTCTTAAAGTTTTTTTTTCCTTCTTTCCTTCCTTCTTTTTTTTTCTTTTTTTCCCTCCTTCTTTCCTTTCTCTCTTTCCTTCCTTTCATTGCTATTGTTTGGCACTTATTATTTTGTGCTTTGTGTTTCATTGCTTCACCCTACTACTACATGTTCCTTCCTTGACACTTCGCCTTATTGCTGCCTACTCCATCTTTCACACTTTGCCTTGCTATTGTTTGTTGCCTCCTTCATGTTTCACCCTAATACTACTAAATGCTTCCCTCATGCTTCACCTTACTACTACCTACTCCCTTATGCTTCACTTATTGTTACATGCTCATTCGCACTTTGCGTGTTGCTACCTATTCCTTCCTTTGCGCTTCGCCCAACTATTATTTACTCCTTCTTTTGTGTTTCGCCTTACAGCTACTTGTTCTCTCCTTCACATTTCACCTTACTACCTATCTACTCCCTCTTTCATGTTTCACCCTACTATTGCATGTTCCCTCCTTCATGTTTCACCCTACTATTACCTCCTCTTTCCTTTGTGCTTTACCCTACGACTACTTGTTTTTTCCTTTGTCTTCCACTTTGCCACCTACCTACTCCTTCGCATTTCATGATGTCGTTTTTGTCATGGATGCCAATGCTATGAAGTTCAATCATTTAAATGTTCATCCATGATTTACATAATAAACTTGTATTTGACTTTTAATTTAATTTCATTTTACTCTTAATTAGCTTCTAGTTAAGTTTTAGTTCACTTCCAATTGACTCTTAGTTTACTTTTAATTAAGTCCAAGTTCACTTTTAATTCAATCATAGTTCGCTTCTAGTTAACTCTTAGTTCACTTCTAATTAATTCATAGTTCATTTTAAGTTCATTTCTAATTAACCCTAAATTCTTCTTTTTTTCACTTCAAGTTAACTATTAATTCATTTTGAGTTAACTTTCAATTTAGTCTAAATTCATTCTTAGTTAAGTTTTAGTTCACTCTCATTTGAGTCTTAATTCACTCATAGTTCACACATGGGCACACATGGGCGCACATGGGTCACATGTAAATTGGAAAAAAAAATTCTTTGAATAAAAGTAGAATTCCCCATTACCTTTACTGTTCAACACTAATTTTGGGTACGTTTCTTATTATAACCTTGTTATGTTTCTGTTTATTCTTTGCAACAAAATCTTGTTGGATTCTTATTTCACATGTGTCACATTTTTATTCTTGTTTGTTTTGTTTCACAATTTGGATTTATAATTAAGTCTACCTTTTTTTGTTTTGGTTAAAAAATCTTGTAGTATTACTTATTTTCATGCCTGCAATAGCTTCAACCTAAGGTATTATTGCCACTCCCTCCCCCTTGTTGTTTAACTACATACTTCTTTGCACTTAGCCTTGTTGTTTATTAGTGTCAAATAGTACTTCCCCCCTTCTTTTACAAGTTAAAAAGCTTGGAGCAAGCTTGGAGTTTCAAGCTTCTTCAACTTGGTAAATTTTTTTTTGATCTTATGTTTTTCTTAATTTGAATTTTGAAGTTTTTTTGTTGAACAAAAAGGCAAAATTTTTTATGTTTCTTTCCTTTTTTCTATTTTATTATCATTCTTTTATTTTTTGTTTCTTTTTTTTCTTTTTATTTTTTATTTTTTGTAATTTTGTAATTTTTTTCCATTCTAGTTTATTTGTGTGTTTATTTTTAATATTTTCTCTTGTTTTGTTTATGTGTGGGATCTTAATATTTTTTAATTAAATAATTACCCTCCTTTAATACTTTTTTTATCATGATGAAAGAGAAAGAGAAATGATTTTTTGATTAAATTTTAAAACCTTAAACCCCATTTCTTAAACCCTTACCATCTTTGTTTTTAAATGTTTTACTTTTTTCATAAATATTTTTTCATTTGCTCATTGTAAAAATTGATTTTTTTAGTATAGAGTCTTGTTTTCTCCATTAACTTTGAACATATTCTTTTGAAAACTATTAATGTATTAGTCTTGTGATGATGACAATAAAATAAACCCTAATGATGAAACAATTGAAATATGCATAAATGATTTAAGTATGGAAGATATATCTAAAAAGAATCTTAATGTGCAGACCAAAGCAAACATAATTGAACATTATTAGAATTCCTAGTTTTTCAAACCGAAAATATCGATTAAAAAAAAATAGATTTGGACAAGACTCAAAAAGACCCCATGGTCATTTTGGACAAGTTGATTCTAACATGTCCAATGTGACTAAGTGTTAAAAGAATGAAAATCCACAAGGACAAAGGCTAAAGGAAAGGTCTAAATTTAACTTTCAAACAAGGAACAAAACAAGATTGTGTTATTCAAAAAAAAAACACATGAACATAGAACTTAACTAAGACTTAACTAATGTGAACTAATAATCAACTGGAAGTGAATTATGAATTAAATGGAAATGAATTAAAATTTAATTGGAAGTTGACTCAAAGTGAATTGAAACTAATTTAAAGTTAGGTACATGGATGAACATTCAAATGAATGAATTCCATGGCATTAACATCCATGACATCACCTCCCCTCCTAGTGATGAATTCCATGAGCAAACTTGGGGTCCATTTAGATATCATCAATGAAAGTTATGCACCTTCTCCATGGCATTCGATAGGTTCTTAATTGGTTCCCAAGGATGTTCACTCATGTCATACCCATGCTAATGAATAAGATATTGGAGTTGACGATGATAGATCCTTGAATTTAAAATGTTCTCCACTTCATATTCATGTTCACCATCGATTTCAATAAGTGGAAAGGGATCATGGATTCTTTTTGGAATGGTAGACACATGGTAAAGTTCCAACAAGGAAACATGAAACACATGATGGATTCTCATAAAACCTTGAAGCTTGAGCTTGAGTTGGAAAGCCACGACATTGATTTGTTTCACAATGAGGAATGGACTTAACCTTTGATGATCCAATTTTTTGATGGGCTTGTTGTTTTGATATCTTGTCGTCGAAGCCAAACCTGGTCCTCGACCTTAAAACTAAGTCAAGTTCCTTCCGTTGTTCATTAACATTCCCCTTATATCACCTTTGCACTTCTTTGAGGTTAAATACAAATTGAATTCAAACATCCGTTAACCACATGGTTCAATTTTCAACAGTTGGATTCACAATTTTGTGCACACCTTGAATGTCAAATTTGGCGTGCAAACCATGATTTGCAAATAAAGGTGTTTACTAAGTTGATGAATGCATTGTGTTGTTGTAAGCAAATTTTTTCATGGCCAAAATTTTTAACCAATTGTATTGATGAATTGGTTGTGCACCATAAATATTGCTCCAATACTTAATTGACATGTTCTATTTACCCATATGTCTAGGGGTGGAAAGATGATGAGAATTTCACTTTCACACCTAAAAGCTCAAAGAGTCACTTCTAAGACTTGGATGCAAATTCAAGCCCATGATTATAAATGATATCTTTAAAAAAACCATGATACCGAAAAACATGATCAAGGAATAACTTAGTTGTTCCTTTGCTAGTAATTATTTTGGTACACGAAATGAAATGAACCATCTTTGTCAAACAATTCACCACCACCAAGATGAAATCATAAGAACTAAAAGGTGGAAGGTTTGTGATGGAATCCATGGAAATTGAAAACCATGGGGATGCGAGGATCAACAATGGTTGAAGGAGATTATGAAGGTGACGACGAAGATTTTTTGCTCGAACACAAACATCGCAAGATCCAACAAATTCCTTCACATCTTTCCAAAGTTGTGGCCACCAGTAATCTCGAAACACAAACTCCATAGTCTTGTTGAATTCAAAATGGCATGTAGCCAAAGCATCATGCCTAACCTAGAGAACTTGAAGTCGAGTAGGGCCATCCAAAATATGCAAAAGACCATCACCATAAAGTAGACCATCTTGAAACTTGAACTTAACATGATCACTAAAAAAATCATGGACTTGATGATGACTCCTTAATTGATATTGGATGACAATAACAAGAGGGTCTTTCTTCAAATCTTCACAAATTTGACAAAAAAAGGTTGTGTCATCAAGAATTACCGACAACACCTAAAGTCAAAGATTTTTAGGCTTGAGAATGATATCACATTGTCATTCATAGGCTACATCTCCCTCTTTAAGCATGAGGTACAAATGCCAAGACAATGCATTACGTTTCTTTTATTAGCGCCCTGGGCGATATGTGATGATGAAAAATTGGAATCAAGACAAGGACAATGTTCGATGAACTTAGCGTTGATTCAAACATGAATTGTCATGAAATATTGTAAATTCTTGTGGTCTGAATACATAGGGTGCAAATATTTTTAAGTGTACCAAAATATTGTCACAACGTCACCCTTATCTATCTTTTTTACCTAATTTCTTTTTACCATATAAAGACACATTTATGGATGATTATGGTGGAATCTAAAATTGTAATAATCTAAAATAGTCTTTTTGAAAATTTTGACAACTTTTGATTCATTTTTTTTTATGGGGATCAAAATATAAGGTAAAAAAGGATTGTAGTAAGGATTAGGCCCTTTTCGTCCTATGTGGTACACCTTAAAGGATTTTCACCCCACAATGATTTCATATTGAACTCCTTCAAGCAAATGACGTCACTCCTCAAAAGTATCCACAATGGTCAAAAGTTACTTATTATGAATTTCATAATTAATCGCCGCAAGAAAAAACTTACAAGAACAGGAGTTGATAGGATGAAAAATATTGTTTTTTTCAAGTTGTGAGAATACAATGTTTGTTAAAAAGTTAAAAACGTCCGTCTCCAAAACAAAATGTTTGGAAGGGTCTACATGAATTAGGAATGGGTAGTTATGAAAAAAACCTTCAAAGATTGAAAGGCATTATCAACTTCAACTCCCCAAGAAAAACATTAATCCTTCCTAGTCAACTGAGTAAGAAAGGCCACTATTGAAGAATAGTGGGCAATGAAAAATCGATAAAAGTTGGTAAATCCAAAAAAACATTGAACATTTCGAACAAAAGTTGGAATAGCCCAATCAACAATGGTTTGAACTTTACAAGGATCCATGCGAATGCCATCTCCAGAGATGATGTAACCCAAGAATTTCATTTCAAATTGGTGGAATTCACATTTTCCCAATTTGGCATAAAATCTAACCTCTCAAAACTTCTCCAAAACCAAACATACATGGTGCTCATGGTCCTCCATGTTCTTTGAGAAAATGAGGTTGTCATCAATGTAACAAACCACAAAATCATCCAAGTGCTCATGAAATATATCGTTCATCAAATGTTAGAAAATAGCAAGCGCATTAGTAAGGCCAAATGGCATCACAACATATTCAAAATGGTCATAACAAGTTTTGAATGTCATCTTCCATTCATCACCTTCTCGAATATGCATCAAGTTATATGTTCCATGTAGATCAATCTTGGTGTACATGCTAGCATGACTAAGTTGGTCCAACAACCTTGAAATGAGGGGCAAAAGGTACTAATTCTTGATGGTTAGTTGATTTAGTCCATGATAATCAACACACATTAACAAAGAACTACCTTTCCTTTTAACAAAAAGGATAGGGGCATTGGCTGGAGATTAATTTGAATATTGAATGAACCCCATATCGAGGTCCCTTCATCGAAATATTCATGAAGCACCACAAGTTTGTCTTGCAACAAATTATAGATGGGTCCAAATGGAGGTTGTGCTCCTTCCACAAGATTAATGGTGCAGTCATATGGTCAATGTTTGGGCAAGGTGTATGCATTTCTCTTCTTAAACACATCTTTGAATTCTTAATATTGGGAAGGAATTTCATGTTGAAACATGGCTCAACATTTGGTGAAGGAATAACATAAATCAAGAATGCATCTCCATTTGTGGCAACCTTCATGAAGGTTTTTGCTCCAACAAATAAGGGCTTGGGCCACCTAGGCCTTCTTGTACCATCTAGGTCTTCCTTTTGTTTCAAAATTTGCATGTTTTTTACAAGGATTTCACACTCCATGGCCTTGTACTATGGTGTTTCAAAGTGAAGACTCCTCATCTGCCAATCCACTTGCGGATTATGTAGAACAAACCAAGACAATCCAATGATAACAAGATGTCTTGGAGATGAAATGACATTGAAAACAACCTTGCTAATGTGGGAACCAATGGTAACATCTCATGGTTTGGTTTCATGTGTGATTAGTCTTGATGAAAGGTTCCAACCATCAATGATTTCAATTAACAGTAATGACAACAAGGTGCTAATGAATCCAACTTCAGCTCAGCTAGTTAGATACCAATGAAGATGAAGTCGGATGACCAAACACACTTGGTTAACAAAACCTCGAAACTTTGAATGTGTGCCATCAAACTTGTTAGGTAGGCTGATCCATGGCTCTTTTGGTTGGGGTTGTGTTCCCGAAATGCATCCCAAAGAGGTCAAAGCTTGATTGGTTTGTAAATGAACAATGGATTCACAAAGTGTTTGATTTCTTGTTTAAAATTCTTAAGGACAACAAGGACTTCTTTCATGGATGTAAACATGATTATGAACATTATGAAATATGACACCAATAACAAGTGGGTAATCCACAACCTTAATCAACAAGAAGTGGGTAATTCATAATTTCTTGAAAAATTTTCCTTTGAAAAAAAAGGGTAATCCACACTTAACTCTGAAAGAAGGTAACTCCTAAATGATTTATAGATGTAAAAATAGACATGGACTTAATGGGATTTGTTCAAATTGTTAAGGACATGAAAATTTACATAGATGAAGGTTAAAGGAAAGGTTTAAATATAACTTTCAAACAAGGAATATAACAAGATTATGTAATTCAAAAACAAGAACACACGAACTAAAAACAAGAACACGAAATGTGCAAAACAAATGTGAAAAAAAATATTTATTATGTTAACATATGCAAACATGAACATGAAAAGAACATGATAAGGCTATGGTGCAAGATCGTGCCTAAAATTAATGTTGAACAAACTAAAAAAAATGAAAGGTCCTACTTTTATTTATACGCCTTTGGGGACCTAGCTCAAGAAAGCTTCCAAGGAGGTTTTTATGTGTGCATTGAATAAAAAAACTTCTTGAAAACCTTCCTAACTAAGAGTCAACTATGAGTTAACTGATACTTAATTGAAAGTTAACAAGAACTTAACTATGAATCAATTAGGAGTTAACTAAGAATTAATTATGATTCAATTAAAAATTAACTAGGATTTAACTGGGAGTTAACTATGAGTTAATTGAAACTTAATTCGAAGTTGATTGAAAGTTAATTAAAAATTAATTCAGACTTCATTAAAACTTAACTAAAGTGAAGTAAGAACCAACTTTAAGTGAACTATGAATTAAATGGAAGTGAATTAAAATTAATAAACTAAAACTAAACTACAAGTTAGCTACATGGATGAACATTCAAATGAATGAACTTTATGGCAATTGGCATCTGTGACACCAAGTGGTCTTTTTGATTCATAGAATAAAGACCATTTCACTGGTCATTTTGACTAGCAAATAATGGACCATTTGATTAGTCAAATGATTTAAATAATTTTTTTAAAATAATTATAAGTAGATAGGCAAGTAGGTAGGTAGGTCGTAAAAATGCAAATAGGTAGGTGGTAGCCTAGCCTAGCCTATCTTCTTTACCTTAACCCCCATAAGCATGTAAATAGGCTACAAATATTAGGGATTGAACCCTTGACCTCCCCAATGATAAATCGAATAATTAAACAATGGACCACACCATCAAAAGGTGTTTAACTTTTGTCAAGTTTTTTATTTCACATGTTTAATTTGACACGTCACTACGAGACTATGAAGTACGCATGTAGGTATGTTGTAAGAGATAGGTGGGTGGGTTAGTAGGTAAATAAGTAAATAGGGAGGTAGGTGAATGGGTAGCTATGTAAACGGGTAGGTTGGTAAATATTAGGAAGGTTAAAGAATTGTAAGTAGCTAAGTTGTAGGCTTAAGGTGGTAGGTAGGTAATACCTAGAGGAAATTTCCTTGGTCGATATATAAATAGGTATATAATACCTAGAAAAGGCTACTTAAGTCAATATGTAGGTAGGTAATACTTAAAGGAAACTACCTATGTTAATAGGTAGATAAGTAGGTAGGTAGGCAAATAGGCAAGTGGGTAAGGAGGAAGGTTATGTAATAATGTAGATAGGTTATAAAATGGCATACTTAAAAGCTACTTAGGTTAGTAGGTAGGTAGGTGAGTAGGTGTGTTGTAGATTATGGTAGATACGTAGGTAGGATGCCCCATTTAACTATCATAACATTGGCTATTTTGACCAAGGTGGTCAATATTTTGTCCAATTTCACTAAATGTTTAAGTTGATAAATAGTCAAATAGGTTAATTCAACCAAGTTGATTGGTCAAAAGATACACATGTCATTCAAGCCCCTAGCCTATAGTCAAAATGTACATGTTCACTAATCAAAAAAGACCAATTAATCAACTTGAACCATTTGAAAAACCAAGAATTTTAGTATTGGAAGAAATGGAAAGTGAAGAATTAATGAAAATGAACCTTAAAACGTTACATGTTTAAAGAAAATTTTAGAAACCTTGTGGAAGAATAATTTTATTTTGCAACTTTTTATTGTGTAAATGATAATGGGGAAATTGATTTTGAAAATGCACAAATCATGCATTGTATACTTTGTAAAAAAAATCTAGTAACTACAACAAATCCAAAAACACAAGCAAGAACATAGGGATTAATTTATTATTACAAAATGATTAAAATAATTATACTTTAAAAACATGTGAATGGAAATCATCTTGTTATTTCAAAGAAATTTGAAAATGAAATGGATAGTTTATTGAAGCAAACAAAGGAAAAAAAACTCGCAAGAAAAAAAATTAAAAAATCTAGAAGGTTAATCACAAAAAAATCTATGTGAAGGGTTATTTCCAAAAGGAAGATGTGCCACCAAAAAACATTTCTTAAGAACCTTGGTCTTTTAGTTTTCAAAAGTAATTTACCAATTTATTTTATTTAAAGCATATGGCTGAAACGTTTGCATTATTAAAAAAACATGGTTTTTACGCTACTAACATCATGTCTAAAATGACTATATAGTCAATATCTATAATGCACTAGTAGTTTGAAGTGACTAAATGTGTTCATTATGACTAAGATCAAAAGTAGCAATGTCTGTTATGATTAAAAAATCTAGCATTATAGTCAAATCAAACAATATGTTGCACACATGGTAAGTGTGTGTGTCCACATGGATTTCTCTATGTTGATTAATATAACTAACATGATTAGAATTAGTCATAAAATATGACACACGTGATTATAATGTTATTTTTAATGATGTGGTACTAATAAAATGGAAAAAAAAACATGTTTTCATTTTAAAAACTTCATTACAAAAAAAATGATATAGTTATCATAATTTCAATTAATATTCATAATTATTCAAGTAAATCAATAATTTACAATAGGGAAATTTTGAAAAAAAAAGGTAATAAAAAATAGGAGTATTAATTTAAAATTTGCTACTTTTGTCAAAATTATAAAAATTAAATCATAATAATTACCTAAATGTACAAGTTAATATTGAATTATTCAAATTTCATGATTCATTTTGTATGTGTGATGAATCAATTAAATGCATATAAATTTTAATACCATATTTTCAAAAGTGAATTTTTTTGGTTATGATATTTTTAAGATATTTTGTTAAAACATTAATTTTTGATAAATATGTGGCATCAATCAAAATATGTAAATTAATGGAATGTATAAAAACTTGGATTTAAAATATCATAAAAATTGAAGTCAATGATGAAAATAAGGAAACCAAATGTACCCAAATAGTTATATGCAAGCAATTTCTAACCCAAGCAAAAAAAAAAACATTGCTTGAATTTTTGAAACAAATATTGAAAATGTTTTGAGATTGAAAGGAATCACAAAGTTCAATATGATTATGATAATAAATTATTTTTTACCAAAATAGTTATAGATTATGACTTAATCAAATATTCAATACATTACATATGAAGTTTTAAAATAAATATTTAAAATTATATTAGTTGTACATTTTGAAATGGAAAAACTCACAAAGTTTCATAAAATTGAATAAATTAAATGTGTTTCAATAATATTTGTATATATAACTCAATTCAAAGTTTTTAAAAATGCATTTGAATTTGTTAATCAATGAGTTTTTAGAATAATCATGATTTATATATATTTTTGAATTTTAAAAAATACAAAGTTCTATGTAATAATAAACCTACCAAATCAATTAAATCAAATAGTGATATTAAAAAAATCATTTTTTTGTTCAAAATATGTGTTCATATATTTTGCGATGTCATTTTTTTTCACCATGTGAAGTGATGGCTTAGTGGTTAAGGCCTTGGAGTGTTGCTGAAAAGGTTTGGGTTCAAACCTTATTCGAAACATTTATCATTAAAACAAATCCCAAGTTTGGGGATTCAAAGGCTTATGATGTCGGCTAACATGATCTGACAATACATCAACCTGAAAAAAATTTAAATGAAAAAAGAAAAATTCTAACATTGAATCATCATAAATCACATTTTGGATTCACCTATAGTTCAAAAATATTAAAATTCCATAATGTCATTATATATGAACATATAAATAATATAAATTTTAATTGAAAATTAAATTAAAAATGTCACATCAACTAATAGCCTTAGTCATGTTAGTGATTTCGGACAAGCATGTTTAGTCATGTAAGTTATACTTTTTTTGTCACATTTGTGTCAAAAATGACTGGTTTTTTATGACTACAACCAATTTTGTCCATTGTTTGATGTGATTAAAAATATGACTAAACTTAGTGAAAAAAAGTAGCTTAAAAACATATATTTATAGTAGTGTTGGCTTTGTATTTATGTCCAAAACCAAATTTTCTTTCCAAAAAATAGTTTACACAAGAAATATTGACATGGCCAGTGGAGAAAACAAATCAGTTGTATGTTTTTCCTACATTGGTAGAATGCCATTTTACAACTACTAGCTTTGATCTTTGGATGTCCAAGGGAGCTTATGATGTGTTTGTGTCAATCATTAATTTTTGGGGAAAGGATTGGTAACCAAAGCATGTGACTACAATGAAATTATAAAACAAGCTTTGGCTAAAAGTTTGAGAGATTTGTTGGATAAATATGGTTTAAGGAAAAAATCATTGCATATGTCAAAGATGAAGGTTCTAATATCAATGCCATGACTATTGCATTGAAATCTTGTGTAAGTTGTGAACCTCTTGGGTTAGAAAAAAGCTTCCAACAAATTTGTTTTGTTCATGATTTTTCAAAGGCATGTCAATATGGCATAACAAAGGAAAAAGTTTGCAAAAATTTGAAATATGTGTCCATTAAGTTTGTTTAGGCAAATTTGCAAAAATGCATCACTTGGCCTAAGAAATCTAGGATGAGACAACATGAATGGAATAACGCTTGTGTTGAAACTAGAATTCAACCAAGAAAATTGAACACTCTACTAAAAACCAAGTAAGCTTTTAATTTTGAATATTGTTTTAGTTCAATTTCATTTTTTGAACATTTCAATTGAATGAGATACTTATTAGTATTGTTGTTTTGTTTTGTAGGTTTGCTAGTAAGATTATTATGTTTCAAAAGGTTAAAAGCATGATCAGTTAGAAACAAAAAATAATTATTGTTCATGTAGTCATATTTTTGCACATAAATGTAAGAAAGTAAAGTCAAAATGTTTTCAATCATTATCAAACCATCATGTTACTCAATAATGAATTTATAATTTGTCGAGTAAAAAAATTGAAAAGAAATTTTTATAATAAAAATAGGTTAAAAATATTTTAGAAACATATTAGCCAAATGTGTTTAAAAATACTTTCACATTAGAAAGCTTGATATATTATTACTTTTAAAGTAAAATTTGAAAGCAAATAAGTACATTTTAGAGTAGCAATATCCAAAAAAGTAGAAAAATTAAAAATTTCTCCTACTTTAAGCTTGCTTTTTATGAAATAGATGCCTGAAAAGGAGAAAAAAATCTATTTGCAACTTTGAAAAATCTACTTAAATGGACATTAAACATGTATTTTTTTATATCATTGGCATAAAGTCAAAGAATATGCCCATATCGATCATTGGAATAAATAATATTTTAACACTTATTATATGAAGGTGTATTTTATGGCTACTTTCCATTTATGCATATAAGTAACAAAGAGTGTATAATAGATCATTTTTCACCCAAGAGGCATTGCAATTTTGTTTTGCAATTGTTCTCTATTATAATAGAAAAATTGTTGTGAGGGTCACTAGTCGAATGTTTCCACCTTTAACTTGGTAGATCTCTCATATTATTGCGGGTTATCTTTCTCCAATTGTTTCGATGTGTGTTCTTAACTAGTCACATGGAGATTGACTACTTAGTGATGCATTACATTGTGCAATTTCCATGAGTTTAAGAATTAAGGAAGAAAACCAAATTCTTCTTTCATTTAAAACCCTAATGGATGATGATTCAACTATTGCTATTGAATTGGCTTTGATGGCTTCTAACATTAGAAATGAGGTTTGTGGCGTGTTGGATTTTTTCCTTTCATTCTTAACAAAATATGAAAATTGAAAAACCCATAATATTATTTCTTTGATGTTAGACCCTAGGTTTAAAAACCTTTGTATAATATCTTCTTTTGTTGGATGGAGCAAGGTGTTAATCTTGTTGAAGAATATGATAGGAAGTTTTTATATCCTATGTTAGTCAAATGTCATGAACATTTGCATCTTTTAAAAAAGTCAAATGTACACATTATGTTGACCAAGATATTTTTGATTGGGATTGTAGTTTGGACATTTTTGAACAAACTACAAATATAAATGAATTAGCAAAAGAAATTATTAAAAGGGAGTTGTTGATTTTTAGACATTACCAATTGGATGTTAAAGACATCAAATGTCCTCTTTGATGGTGGGAGAAATATGAAGCAATGTTCCTTACTATTGGTTTTTTAATTTGCCAAATTTTTGGCTTTGTTGGATCATAGATTGAAACTAATTTTTTTTTTTCCTTGGTTGGAATACCTACTAACCTCAGGAGATGTCATTTGCATATTGAGAATTTTTAAGATACCTGTGAACACAAATTGGCCTAATGACCCTAAAATAGGATATAAATTTTCATCTAATTTAGTAGAATTCCTTGAGAGGGATATAGATTTAAAAGAAAAGTTAAAAGAATTTAAAAGTGACTTTCAAAGGGATGAAGTTGTTGAAGTATGAAAACTATACAAATAAATTGTTGGTTGTTTTTAAAAATCTTTTTATAACAATACTTGTGATTAAAAAAAAAGAATAATATGTAATTAATTATTTTTTTGAATTTTTATTATTTTTAATTTTAAAAACTAATAATTGGTTTGTGAGAACCACCAAGTGAGAACCGACTATTTTCAAATTTATGAAAACCGACATTGTGAAAATTAATTTATTTTTTAAAAAATTGATATCATGACCTAGTGTATAATTTTAAAAAAATTAAAAGTGAAAATTGGAACCTTTTTGAACTATTTTGCGAAAATTGGATTTGGTGGATATCAAAAAAATCCAATACCTATCCAACACTAGTTAAAACTAGCAATTCTTGGAGTCAAGTGTGATTTTTGGAATTGGGTTTCAATATTTTAAGAACAAAAATTGAACAAAAATTGAAATCCTAATTTTTTTGAACTATAACTAAATTTTTTTTTAAAAATGATTTGAATAAATAACAATAATAACTAAAGGGCTAATTATTAGTTTTGGTCCAAGTTGTAACCTAAAACCAAATCAAAATCAAGGTTAATTTTTAGAACTAAAATCATAATCATAAATGTTTTTGGGTGAAAAATCAGACTTAGAATCAAATTATAGGTTCCATTTTTGTATTAACCATAATTAGATCAAACCCACTTTAATATGTTTTTGGTTCAAAACTGAAAGTCTTTCATAAAAGTAAAAAATTGTTCAACATTATTTTCAACCTGAACACATGGGTAGTGGTTCAAAAGCTAAATATTATTGTTGGACAACATTAATTATTGCCATTGTTTGGATAGGTTCCCACTTTTGCAAGTATATACAAACCATCAATTTTGGTTCTAATTAATAAGAACATGATGTAATTGGAATTGGAACAAGAATTTTGAAAAGTCAAATAGAGGACCAAAATTGAAATTATGATTCATTTATATATATAAAAAGACATTGGAATTGGTGAATAGCCAATAATTAATTGTTAGTTTTAATTTCAATTAGTAAGAATTAGATTCAAACTTAAACTCATTTTCAAAAGCAATGTAACTCACCATAAATACTATGTGGCCTTATAATATGGAATGCAAGCCTTGACATGAAAAATTTGATGAATTTTAACTTTGAGTAGTCCTTACTAGATTTAACGGACACAATGTTGTCACCTCATTGATGGAATCCAAAACATGTGGGCTTTGGCAAAAAAAAAACTAGTGTAAGTTGCATTATGCATATTAAAGTTATTTGTAAAGTACCTAGGATTGGGGGTTCTAATCTCATCTTTGGTCAAAATAGAAAATCAAAGGCTAGCTTAGGTGATTGATGCAAGACTAACAAAATAACATGCGTCAAACTTGAATGACCACCAAAATCTATGGTTATCATAATTTGACCATATATCTTATGTTTTCGCATGCATTGTTCCAATAAGACATGTGTCGGTAGTGGAGAAAGGAGCAAAGCAAATGAAAGCCATAATTTTTTTTTCAATTCAAAGAAAGGAGTGTTGAGAGCCTTTTTGTATAAATTATTTGGAGGGAAGAGCAATATGTATGTTGTTTTTTTTAAAAAATCATTAGGAGAAAGGAGCAACAAGAATTCACTTATTCTATTTCATGTTTCCATCTTGACTTTTGAAACTAGTCCTTTATTTGGGCGACTTTAATAATATGTCATGATTTTTGATGAAAATGTAAATGTAAGCCCAATGTAGAATTTGAAACCATTGAGTTGTGACTTTTGGTGGACCACTTTCACCATAACTCCATTTCACTATGGGGTATAGTGGATTTTTAGTGATGGGAATAATTTTTATTGGAATTATTTATCAATTTAGGTTTTTTCTAATAAAAATTATGTGAAACATTTAAACCATGACTTAGAGTGTAATTGGCCCATGTGAAAAATTGTTGCAACTACCCCAAAAAAGTATTACACTTCAAATTATATGTCTTGCTTCTTGTTCTTAATCCTTGTATACATGACATATATATAACAAACTTGTTATATTGCACCATTAGCCACTTCCACCCAATTTTAGTTTCAATGGAATTTGATTCAATGTCCCATTCCAACATACATTGACTATAATGAAAACCCATTGGATCTATCTAATGGATTATCTTGGTGGAAGTGTTGGCCAAATGTAATTGTTGGTCTAATGGATTGACAAGGAGGAATTGTTGGTGTATTGAATTGTTGATCTAGTGGATTAGCTTGGTGGAATTGTTAGCTTTATAATAAATTTTTTGGTCCAATGGAATTTTTAGTCTAATGCATTGGTCCATTATGTTAAACTTCAATAGTTCATGAAGGTTAAATGGTGCATCAATGATGTCCAATGTCCCTAGGGTTTAAATTTGTTCCATGAATGATTGCACTTAAAGCTAGACATATAATGGAAGTTTATGTACATGGTGTTAGCATGATTATGTTAATATTTTCCAATGTGTTTCAATGTGGGTGGTTTAGGATGGGTTTCAACTTGTGGATTAGGAAAACATGTTTACTTTACCACATATCTTAATTGCATGTACATGAACCAAATTACTGCCAACAAATATAGTGAATCTTATTCATTATCAATGGTATGTTCATGAATGTACTTGCCTTGACTTTCAAGTGCATTTGTGTTGGAACACATGCATTCAACACCCGCCTCCATAACAACAACAATGTGGGTTGCATAGATTTGTACTTTGTGAAAAATCACACCTAAAGATTACATCAAAATTGAAACATGACCAAAATCAAACTTAAAACAATGGAAACAATGTTGTATTTGCTCATTCAAATATAACTTTTTGAATCACAAACAAAAGTAATCATTTCATGCCATAATTTCTTGCTAAAATATTTGAAATTCATTACAAAATATTTAATGCCCATTTGAAAGCCTTCCAATGGTGAACAGTAAGATTTTCATAATGCAAGCATTCATTATGAAAAAAATGGAAGTTTTGTAATTGGGCTTGCAACTACATTTTTCAATTACAATGATCACTTGCAACTCAATATAGAATTATTATGTTAGTCACATTGGACAAGTTGCATTAGTTGCAATGGACATGATGTGGTGTATATAGCGTTCCATGTTATCATACATGGTGAACGAAATACATGCAACTTACTACAACTAAGTTGCAACTAGAACATCACAATATATGACTCATTTCCAAATGTTTTCACAATAAAACGAACATGAAAAATTCATCAATCTTCATTAATCTAGCATGGGTGAAAATAGTTCAACTAATATGGAACTACCTTCCAACTAATGTAATTGAAATGCATATATTATCTTATAATAAGAGTTTGGTTATTAGGTCCAAAACAATCATATGATCATTGATTTTAACATTACAATGTGATTATTGAAAGTGTGTATGTATTGTTTTTTAACTTTTTTGTTAGTGTACTATAATGGTGGCAATTAGTTTGTAATTATGTGATGCATTTTTTTTTGGGGTGGTGTTATTCAACTAAATGAATATATATCGTTATTATTTTACAACTATAAGGGGCACCAAGCATACCATGTCTCAACTACCAAAAATATGCTTAATAATGTTATGTAACTAATTGCATTTCACACATTTTTATTTACAAATGTTGAAATTCATTACAAAATATTAATCTATAACTAAAGCAATGGATGGAATATTAACTTGCAACAAACAAACATGGTTGTGGAACATGCTTGTAACTATGTTGGAAACAAATGATTCCTTGTTAAAATCAACAAATATTACATTAAATAATTAAATGTATGAGAATAATATTTAAACTATAGATACAATGTAAACTAAAAAAGTCTAAATCTCCAAGGATGTATTGAGTTTGCTTCCAACCCCCTATATGTAGACAATTGTTATTGGGATTGGTATGACTTACACCTGTGACTATAGGAACTAACTTTGTGTGAAGCTGGAACGTTTAGACACTTGCACTCGTGTCTCTAAATATCTGAAGAGAGACAACATAAGAACATGAGTCTCATGTTCAATAAAGATATATTTCAAGTAATGTAAACCTCTCTCAATTCTAACACAAATCTCATTGATGTAATTTTTGCATTCAAACTTAGTTACTAACTTGTTAATTTGGTGAAATTGCTCCCATCACTTGCAAGCAAACCTGATTATTATGCATATGGAAAAAGTGGACGACCAATTGACTTAGAGACCGCCGGGGTATGTGTTCAATCTTTGAAACTATGGTTAAGGAAGTTGAATTGGATGAGGGTTAAGCTCCTTGACCGTGACCGATCAAGTGAGATTGAGTTTCCTTTGTTGCTGTTGCAAATGACATGCACCCTGTCACAAGCACGCTGGCCCTGCCAATAGATGAGATGTTGTACATCTACCAACTGTGTTCACACCTTGAACACCAAAAAAATCCGTTCCAATCTAAATAGTCTAAACACTTTCACCAAAGAAACCGGTTCATCTAATGTGAAATCGGTTCTATTAAGGTAAGAACTTCCAAGAGTTGGATCCAATGCGATATTCCCTGACCCTGTGGGGGGCAAGGCCCCAAAAAGCACTGAGCGTTAACCATGGTTAGCTACACAATTGGAACCCAACAGAAAACTGTTTCCTGACCACTTATCATCCATCCTTCATGGTGTGCTGGTGGGTGCTGGTTTAGTGTGACCATTTGGAGGAATGTTTGCTGGTTCGAACTACTGTTGGGTGGTTCTTTACTTTTGTGAAGAACCTCCAGTCCAGCCCCTTCTAAAGAATAAATTAGAACTCTCTCGGTCCTTGTTCTTCCAAAAACAAAATTTGGTTCCAATTTTTAAAATGAAACTTAGTTCCGTCTGTTTCTTATCAACTTGGACTGGAAGCGATGGTTAACTACCAGGTAACCTCTGATTAACCTCTACTAGTGTAGCTTGTGCTGTTGGCTAAAGTGTGAATTTATTTTTCACATTTTTAGAATTAAAAATTTCTACATTTGGCTATGTGAACACATGGAGGGCTCGACTGATTTTTTTTTATTAAACCCAATTTTGGCAATCTGTTTGAATTTCCAACAACAAAATTATCTCAAAAATCAATATCTCCCACACCTTAACTCTGAAAATTGTGGAATAAACTTTATCAAATCTGACTTGTTGAGGGCTTTCCAACAAGGTCAAGAACAGCCCCAAAAATTCCAATACAATTTTCAGTTTTAATTCTATTTAATTTTCATTGAGAAAATGGTTCAATAATCAATAGCTTCCACACCATGGCTTCAAACAATCTCAAACCAAGTCAATGCACCCCTACTCATCCAGAGCTTTCCAAAGATACCAAAAAGTGACAAAAACAAACTACCTTGCTTTCATAGATAGATTTCTAGTCCTTTTTTTTAATATCTTGGTTCAGGTTCTGGTTTCACACATAAATGGAATCAAGAACCTATTTCATCTTAAAAAGTCATGTTCTGATCCTGTAAGTCATACCGAATTTCAATTTGGTTCTTTACTAATTGAAACTAGAACCAGCCAAAGTGGGTACCCCGCCCAACACTAGTTTGAACCTATCATAAAGAAGTAGAGCCGTTTGTGATGAGGAATGGCTTGTTTTAAGTGTTGACATGATACATGAGTCATGGAAGTCCATTTCATCTCACATTTGGAGGAATGCAGATGAAGTGTTAGTGTGAACTGTGAGTTCATTTTTTGGTATAATCCTTATTTTAACATTTGCTGGTTTGAACTTGCCATAGCAAGGAAAGCCATTGTGGGTAGATGAATTATTACCACCTGAATAATTTTTGAATATTTTTTTATCAATATGTTCTTGAAAATATTTACCCAACAAAATATATGTGGTGTTGCATTATTGATCAACATTTTGAAAGTTTATTTTCTGAATCATTTTGAAGTTTATATAAATTTTTGCAAACATATTATTATTAAATAAAACAACAACCAACCTATAAAACTGTTATGATAAAATTATGAAGTCCTATGATATGGATTACTCAATGAATTGCTTGTTTCTGTTGTGCTGATATGATATTGGTCATGAAGTCCTGAGCTTCATATCCTTTCTGTTTAATTTACTCCATGCAAATGTTTTGAAATTTTTGTTTTAAATTTCATTTATGTAGCCAAATCGCGATCATCCACAAGAAGGCAAATGTTTTTAAATTAAATTAAATTTGTAATGTAGCCAAACTCACAATCATCTTCAAGAAGATTAAACTAAATTACTTAACCCTCTTACACGGTTCCACCATTTCTCATGATTTTGTTTGAACTGGCCATAAAAGGCAGAGAGCCCTTATCAATGAGCAGCTTGTTTTTGTTCCTACTGCACTGGCAGAATTTGTTCAGTGTATCTGGAGGGTACCTTCTTCAAGCATAATCTTTCTTCCCCAAATGGACCACCTCTTTTGTCTCGGTTTCTTTTCTCTGAGATACCTGGTGGGTATCAAAGGGATTTATTAAAAAATTGCTACCTAGTTGGCATGTTGTACCCAGGGCAACGGCCTCTTATTTCTGGAACATATTATTTCTGGAACCCTAAACCCTAAACCCTCTTGAGATTTCTTTAGGAGAAAAATCTTAAGCAATCTGCCATAAACATGTACGTACTTTACATGTTGAATGTAAGCGACATGCAATTTATTGTTATATGTCAAAAGACATGTCTTACATTTTGCTTCCAAGTATCTTTTGGAGTTGGGATTTGTAACTTGAAGTGAACAGGAAATGCATATGAGTGGTGCAAAGAAACTTTAAAACTGGGGTTAAGGGTTTAGGCCATTGGCAAGGTTAAGTTCTACCTGTGTAAGTACATATTCAAAATGGGTTACCAAGGTGAAACTAGATGTTAACTCGGTTGAGTTCCACCCACAACGGAGTCATGATGGGGCATCCGGTGAATGGTGCACTGGTGGGGTGATAGCTCATTCTGGCCAGGCACAAGCTCCACCAAACTTGCTTACAACAATGAAACAAGGAAAGACAAAGCAATGAAACAAAGATAACAATGTGAGAGCACACATTATCCTTAGGTCATTAGTGTGGGTATTTTAAATCCCCACATGGCAGGGTATAGGAAGGGTATCAATTGGGACAATTATACCATAGTTGCTTATTTGACATTAGGGTTCATAGTTGTTGATTCTAGGATTGTTGGATCCCAAAATTGTATACCCAAGGATGTTGTTATACAAATGAAATTTAGAGAGATTCCAAAGTTGTGAAAGAATCTGACCTAATAACATTTCTACTTTTTTTGCTTTTTTACCCTCTCATTGATAGAACTTGTAGCCGGAGGCATCAACGATAATTTGTCGAAGTCCACCAATGGATGATACAAGCATTAGCATCACGCCTAGTATGATACATGCCTGCATGCGTCATGGTGATATACAATGTCAGTGACATCATCTTGC
>Ga0116231_10005827_pt1 | contig 24013 bp, 13 predicted proteins | sample S1TSphgellanicum_2_FD_89695 | JGI IMG/M metagenome (GOLD analysis project Ga0116231, IMG submission 89695) | Host-associated microbial communities from peat moss isolated from Minnesota, USA - S1T2_Fd - Sphagnum magellanicum MG | ecosystem: Host-associated > Plants > Peat moss > Unclassified...
GTCTTTAGTTCCCGGCGTTGGACACTATCGTTGGTTGCGCGGTCCGATTCGTCGACTACCTCCTAATAGCAAAGCGGACTACCTAGTTCGTACCATTCGACGCATTCTAGACTTCCTACAGTTTTGAGCTAAAACGTAGCTAAGGACTTGACATGTACTTGTAGCTCCTTGTTGAGCTTGCTCATAATCTAAATAAACATTTCAGTCCTCATGAAATTCCTATTATCATTGGCACACTGTCACATCGTCTATTTGATCATTAAGCTCATTTGAATCAATCCTTTGCTCCTATGGGTTGAAGATTGCTCTAGCTCTATTGGGCCTTTCACTAACCCCTCACCCTACTTCATAAATTCCCAGCGTTTTTGCTACTTGCCAACTACTAATACTAGACCAATGTTTTGTCGCACACCATGAACTCTGGTGTTTGTTTTTCTTTCCCCAGCCTTCTAGAGATTTCTCATCCCTACTTTCGCTAGTAAGGTTCCAAAACTATGGTTTATCAACTCTTTGCTGCAGAAAAGAACTAACCCAACTAATATCGTATTTCAGACAACCAAACCCCCCCCTCACAGCTTGTGCACACTCATCAACCCCTATTCTAACACAAAGTTGTTAAACCCCATTAATAACTTCATCACACTCACATATTCCTAACCCAATTTTTAAATATTGAGACTACTAGCCATGGCCATGTCGGTAGAGCTCACACATGCCCTGAAAATAATGGTGAGAAAAACATTTTTTGCTCTAACATGTGACAATTTGCTAGTTTCAACAAACATTCATAATAAACTTCAACATGTGCGACGATTTGTTGTTGTATATTTCACAATTACATATAGACCTTTTCATCGTTCTTTACAGTTCTGACTCGCTTGCAAAATGCTTGTTCCAATTCTTCAAAAGTGTAATTTGGATGGTCTTAAACATTGTTTTCTCCCCATTCAAATATACCACCATCCTTGAGAGCAAAACCAAATAAGTTGATGATGTCAACTTCCAATGTTTCACCATTAACTTTAATGACCACCTTGAACAGTCTAATGTGAGCATTAAGATTAGTGTCTTTGACATAAGGTTGGATATTGTAACTTCATCTATGGCAATTGAATTGCTAGTTTTGGTACATGTTGCACAAAAAGTGGTTGATATCATGGTGGTATGTGCGAATCAGGCACTAGCCATCCATAAGATCCAATAAGTAGATTTAATGGTGGTCCTTTAGGTCCTTCGGGTGAACTTTTTATAGGTGAGTTTCAAGGTTGTCCTCCATTTGGTGGTTAGTGAGCAAAACCTCTAGGTACATAAATTGGTAAATTGGTATTAACATGTATAGTGGTTGGTGTAGTAATAGGTTGCTGAACATGTTTGTATTGGAAACAACTTGAAAACAAGCAAGAAATGAAAGATTCAAGGTTCATGAAATGGAACAATTGTATTAATTAACAAGAAAATCACAAAGGTTGTATGCTTCAAATGCTATAATCACAAAACTATGACTTGCAACAAGTAACAAAGCTTGAAGGTTCTATGTGCATTCAAAAACCATGAAAGGAGAGAATGAAAGATTACTCAAAATCACTCCATTATATATTATCTCCTAACCGTAAAGTAGCCGCCACTTAACTCCAACCTAGCCACCACCAAACCCTAACCCTAGCCACCGCCTAACCTTAGTTGCCACTTAACCTTAACCTAGTCGCCACCAAACCCTAACCCTAGCCGTCGCCAAGTCTTAAGTAGTTTCCACTTCTAAACCCTAACCTAACTACTACAAGGATGTGAATATTATTCATCTTTTTGATGAATGTTTAACACATTCATCAATATTGAGAATTAGAAATGAATAGTATTTTTAACAGTTTGTGCCTACTTGTCACTAGTTGAACCATTATTGGAATGATTTCTAATAGAATGTGGTGTATATGTTGGTGGTACAACAAGTTGTTCAAGTACTAGCTACACATTCCCAAGTACATAACCTATATAATTCTTAAAGATCAAATAATCAAGTCCTTTTATTCTAGTTGGATATGTTGGATACAAATTATGATTTAAAGGCACAAAAGGGGGTATGACATTATATCACATTGGGTATGTTGAAATGGGTAACATATTGGTTTTTCATGGTACAATTAGTGTAACAAGTTGTGACCAAATTGTTTAATAATTAACAAATATTATCGTATGACCTATATTAGGATTCATGGTTTAAGTTTTTAATATAATCACATTGGGTATTGTTATTGTAATGGTTCGAAAAACAAGTTTATGAATTCATCGCCTCCTCATTTAATAATTATTTTGATCTATCATCAACAAGTGGACAACAATTGAACATGCGTCCCACATGTTGACAATACGAATAGGTTATAATTCCAGTAGCTTGGTTACCTCGTGAAACTGGTCTGTGATGTGGAACTTATGATCTTTCACTTAGACCAGGTACTATTCTAACAGGCCAAGTGCCTTGTTGGTAGATGCGTAGTCAAGTGGTTCATTTTCAACAATGAAAACTTGTGCAACTCATATGGATTTATGAAAATATGGTCAAATTTTAACCATTCAAAAGTCCCTAACTATTAAATGATTAAGGTTTTCAAAAAAAAGATTCTTCATATGAATTTATCATCTTGTATTACATTATATATTGAGTCTCAATAAAAATTTGGAATGTGAATCGATATTTTGTGATGTTACAATCAAATGATCAGTCCATATTTTTCGACTTCAAAAGTTCATTGTTATAAAAAAATGATTTTTTGTTAATAAATAACCACACAATGAAATTATTTGTCTAGATCCAAGTCCCAATTAGTAGATCAAAGAATATATTAATCACCATATACATTTGAATAAAGGGTATCTAGGGAAAAAACATTGTTTCATCACAAAAGTGAACCACCATAGCTTGCGTCTACCCTTGTGGATATGTAACTCCTTATCGAACAATTGTGGGTGTTGCTCGGGGCTTAATAGGTTTTAAACATTGTATATAATTTGTTTGATTGGACACTCTTTGATTAATGTGATGAAGCCATTCCCACCTATTAAGTAGGCGAAGTCGTTCCATCTTCGAATTAGTGGATACCAAATTGCTATTGGTGTTTGGTGGTTGGTTTTGAGAAACAAATGTTGCAATTGGCGTAGATGCACCGATTCTAAATAATTTGTAATTTGAGGCTACAGATAGCCATGGTTGTCGTGTGGAGATAACCTCATCAAACGACTGAATAGATTCATGATTGTCATCATGATAAACGTTCACTACTCGTGGTTGGGTTATTGTTTGTGCTATTTTTAATGATGGTTGAGAACATTGTTGGGTTTCTTTACATAATAAATTATGTTACATTTTTATGCAATTCATTGAATTTTTCCCTTTGTGCTACATTTGTGTTTGGTGCATTCAGAGGTTCATTTCCCATAGGTTGCACTTGTTCATCTTGCACTTGTGTAAGTTCTAGAATAGGTTGATGTGTGACCTATTCTAGTTATTTTCTAAGACTTATAGTGAACACTCTTAACATCTTTTTAAATCAATAAGTTCTAGGAAAGCCTTTGCATTATTTTTTTACATAAAATCTTCAGAACAACCCTTCCTAACAATTAGGAATTTATGGAAAACTTCTTTTATAGATTGGTTACCTATTTTATTTCAAAAACTTTACACTGACCTCATTCTATTCCCAATGTTTTAAAAGTAAATCAAGAAACATGAACTTGAATCCTAAAATTACATAAAAGCAAGTAAAACATGAAACAAATCATAATTTCAAATGTGATTACTTTTCATACTTGATCTACTAAAATTACTGAATCAAACCAGAAATTATAAGTGTGATTACTTCTGAATTTTGATCCATTGCATGGTTGCCAAATGTTAACGAGTTTTTCTATTCCCATAAGGTTATTAAACTTTTGATTATTTTCCAGCAATAGATTCTTAAAACAACAAGTACATTTGAACAACAAAACTAAAACTAATTACAATTCCCAACTAACATGTACACAAATTATTCAAAACTTCAAGAGAAAGTTGGTTGAAAAGAAAATGTTTCATGTTCCAAAGTGAAAAATAAAAACACAAAAACAAAATGAAATCAAATGTGTTCTCAAATAGGTTTGTCTTCCTAGTCTTATACTATTCAAAAATGAAACAATCATAACTAACTATTAAAATGGTCATTGGCTAGTTCTTAAACTATTGGTCAAAATTTCAAAAAATTATACCTTGTTTTACTACTTGTTCAACTACTTGTTCTACCACCTGTTCTACAAACTATTAGTTAACTAACCTATCAACCTATATACTACCACATGTTAGGTTAAATAATAAGTTAGGTCACCTATTAAATTTAACAACCTGCCTAAATCTATAACCTATTAGGTCACTTGTTACTAATTTTGGGTAACAAACATTATAAAGTGAAATTCGTGATAAGAGGTTTCACACAAATATTTGGAGTCGATTACACAAAACCGTTTGCACATGTTGCAAAGTTTGTGTCAATTCATTATATCCTTGCACTAGTGGTCATTGAAGACATGGATATTCTCAAATGGATATCAAAACTACATTTCTCGATGGTGACCTTGAAGAGGAAATCTACACGGACCCCAAGGATTCACACAAGGAGGCAAACATCTTGTGTGTAAGCTTCACAAGTCATTGTATGGCTTGAAACAATCTCAAAGAGCTTGGAACCAAAAGCTAGATGCATTCTTGAAAAACATCAAATTTGTGAGTAGTGATGCAAACCTCAACATGTATGTTGCACAAGTGGGAGATGTCAAGTTTTTCATTGTTGTTTATGTCAATGATCTCATCTTGGTGTGCAATAATAAGGACAAGCTTTTGCAAATGAAGGAATAACTTTCTTAAAAGTTTAAAATGAAAGATCTTAACAATTTGCATTTCTTCCTTGGCACAGTAGTGGAAAGGGATCATGCGCAATGTATTATTTATGTCAACCAAAGTGGGTATCTCCAAGACCCTAAACCCTAAACCTTCACACTCACACTTTTGTGAGATATCATGCATTTCATGATAGTAATGCATTTACATCAATGAGATGTTTGTTCATAGCTAGCACAAGATGTGGATGGGTGTGGAACTATATTTATTTTTCTTTTTGTAAAGTTATCTTGCATAAAAGATGTTTATGAACACGAGCAAAATGAGCTCAAAGACATGAGTTGTAAGGTTTAACAAACTATTGAAAGTAAACAAAGCGATTGAAGGCAGAAAAGTCTCCTTTAGTTAGTTGGTTGGGAACAATTGTTGGGTCTAATGTTAACAACCTACATCAAGATACCACAATGTCCTACCTACAAAGAATATTGATAACGATTCCATGTAAAGAATGGAAGTCATGTTTTGATTTTGTTTATGGTTGTTCTTGAGACGTGGTTGAACATGACAAAAAAGAAGCATTTTGCAAGGATAGTAAATGTATGAATGTGTTACATTCATTAGAAAAAATTTGAAAATCAACAATTGGATTTACGGCTCATTTGTAGTTGTAATTACACATGCAATTAAAAATAGCCTGGTTGCCTAAGACAAATGCCATTAGATAGTTAGTCACAAAAAACATGACATGGCCATGAAATTGAAAGTGTAGTTGCAAACCTTACAACTTGGCCAAAATTTCTCATCCATTGCCATGGATGCTCTTTGGTATGATGTGGAACCCCAATTTGTGATTGCATTTATGACTACATTTGGGATAATGGCATGCTACCAAATGTATTATTGATGTGTGGTTAAGATTTAACCACATGGTAATTTAAAGAGCTAATGGCCATAAAACACGTGGAAATGTTTCCATCTTTTCAAAAAATATATATTATAATTATAATAACTAATTATTACATTTAAATAATTAAAATCATTATTATTTTATTATTTTATTATTATTAATTCATTATGATCTATCCTAGGCTAAACTATAATAGGCAACTTATTTTAGGTTAAACTGGGGTAAAATAGGCTACCTAGCATAGGCTAAATAGGTGGGTAGGATCCTATTTATTTTGTTAGGGACAAGCCTTTTATTCGGTTCATCCCATATGGCACATGCACTATGTTTATAGTGCATGCCATGAATTTAGTCCATTCTTTCGCCTACTTATATACTTTACAAGTTTGAAGTTGTAGACAAAGGATATGGGATAAATTCTAATGAAAGGGAAACACTACAACACTACAACATTACAACATTATCACATCCCTTGTCCCATACAAAAACATTATCATATATCAACACAATAAAATATTTACTATTTTCTATTACTACCTACAAATTACCTAGCCTACCTAATAATTAATTACTTAGCCTACATTTAATAAATTACTTGTTTAACATAGCTAATTATAAAACAATTAATACAAAAAGACTACAAAATATCCACAAAATAAAATACATCTTGTTTAATTTATAACCTACTTACCTACTAATGCTTATCCTACTTATTACTTAGGTTACATACCTATTATTTACTACCTACCTAATAAATAAATTATTTAACATAGCTAATTAATTAATCAATTAACACAAAAACACTATGACTCCACAAAATAAAATATTTCTTGCTTAACTTATAACCTACTTAGGTTACGTACCTACCATTTACTACCTAACCTATTTATTACATATTACTTAGGTTACATGCCTACTATCTACTACTTAGCCTACCTAATAAATGAATTACCTAGCCTACATGTAATAAAATAATTATTTAACATAGTTAATTAATTAATTAATTAACACAAAAACACTATGACATATCCACGAAATAAAATACCTCTTGCTTAACTTATAACCTACCTAGGTTACATACCTACTATTTACCACATGGCCTACCTAATAAATCAATTTTTTAATATAGCTAATTAATCAATTAATACAAAAACATTATGACATATCCACAAAATTAAATACCTCTTACTTAATGTATAACCTACCTCCTTACTACCTATTAGTGCGTATCCTACTTATTACATATTACTTAGGTTATATACTTACTATCTACTCCGTATATAGCCTACGTAATAAATTAATTATCTAGTCTACATTTAATAAATTAATTGTTTCACATAACAAATTAATTAATGAATATAAAAACATTATGACATATGCACAACATAAAATACCTCTTGCTTAGTTTACTCACCTACTACTACCTATTAGTACATATCCTACTTTTTACACACTACCTAACATATCTAATTAATTGATAATTAAGTACTTAATCTAATTTTTGTTAAAAATCTAACAATAATAAAAACATAAATAAACAAATGTTTTAACTAAATTAGTAAAAAAAATAGTGTTATGTTGAGATATAGCCAAAATTTAAATGGTTAATTTAGAGTAATGCTTTGAAATAGAATATTATTTATGTTAAAAATTTATGGAAATGCCATGTGCGCCATGTAGGCTAATTTGAATTGATATTGTCCATAGTTATAAAACATTATAGTTATTGTCACCATGCAACTCAAATTATCATCCATAAGTGGATAGATAAGAGAAAATGAACAAAATATGTCAAAATTTCATCTACATTTTGACCTAAAACTTTTGTAGTTGTATCATGCAACAACATATTTGACAAATAGTTGGTTGGACCCATTATTTAGTTGCACATGTAGTGGTAAATACTTGCAATTGCATGGACACATAGGATTACAATATCACAGTCGGAAATGTAGTAGGTTTGGACAACAATCGCATTGTAGTTGCAAAGTGATGGTTAAAATGGACAAGATTTCTTTTAATGATTGTAGGGGTGTAACAATGGTCGTGATTTTTTTAAAAACAACAACATAAAGGTAAAGAATAATTCGTTGCAATATCATGGTGACGTGATCATTTAGAAAGGAACAATTGAAGAAGAAAAGTATGAAAAGCTTTCACCCTACCAAAAAAATTGTTCACCTTATGAACATATGAGCATTTCATATATCAAAAAATTAAAAAAACTCACAACACAAGACCTTGAAATCCATCATCCATGAACTAATCAAATTTTGTAAGTTAAATATTTTTCAGAAACATTGAATGTGCAAATTGAAATGGAACTTTTATGTATTGAAATTTGAACAAAGTTTTCCACCAACTTTAGGATAACAAACATAATGTCATCCACCCCCAAGTTCAACAAATAGTAAAGAAAAATTAACAAACACGACTAAAAAGTAAAATGGAAAAACTATCTATATTAGTACAAAAGTGGGGTGTAGTTCACTAGCCTAAATCATTATGGGACCTTAAAAATGAAATAAGTTCATTGCACTTTATTGAGTTCACCCTAGTTAAAGTTATTTCATTATAATATCATTATGTAAACATTGTGTTTCACTACTAGTTAACATTATTTACTATTATAATTTATTGTGGCAAATAGGTTTATTTTTATGTTGTTTTAAATATCCCATGTTACTTTATGATATACGTTATATTATTTTAAACTATTTTAATTATTTTATCTTATACCCTAAGTTATTATAAGTTTTTATAAATTATTATACCTTAAATTATTATACATTATTCTACCTTACAGTATCATAGCTAGCTTATTATAGGTTTTTTACTTTAAGTTATTTTAAATTAAATTATTCAACTAACCTTAGGCTATACTTCATTTTATTTTATTTTAAGTTAATATATGTTATTTCAAGTTATACTTTAGGTTATTCAAGGTCATTATACTTAATGTTATTATAAATTATTTTATTTTAAATATAATAATTTAAAATATAATATAATGACCTAAAATAAATATCATAAAGTAACCAATAAGAGTTTATGAAAAATAATTTAGAACAACCTACAATAAAGTAATTACTAATAGCCCATGATAATATAACTTAAAATATCAATTAATAATTTATAATAAAATAGCCACCAATTGTCGTAATATAACTTAAAATAACCTAAAATAGCCAATAATAGCCATTTATAAAATAACCATTGGTAGCACCAATAAAATACTCATCAATAAAATAACCACTAATAGCCACTAATAGAATAATCAATAATAGTGACTAATAGAATAACAATAAATAACCTATGGTAATATATTTTTAAATAACCAATAATAGCATAAAGTGAAATAACATTCAATAGCCAAAAATAGCCAATAATAACTTCACATAACCAAAAATAACATAAGATGAAATAACTTATAATAACAAAAAAAATTATAATAATTATAAATAACCTAAAGTGAAATAGCCTACAATAGCCAAAAATAACATAGAATAGTAAAAACAATTTATAATGGTTGAAAATAGCGGAAGGTGAAATAACCTAAAATATCTAAAAAAATTTTAGAATAATCGAAAGTAACCTAGGGTGAAACAACTAAAAATAACAAAAAAAATAATAATAAATTGTAAATAATGTAAGGAAAAATAACTTAGACCAATGAAAAGTAATGTTATAATAATTGAAAGTAGCTTAACATAGGTAATATTATTATATTAACAAAAATCTTATTAAACATTTTTTTATCAAAAGAATGTTCATTGAAATGTTATTAAATATTGATATTCAAAAACAAATTTGTTCAATGATTTTACACTTTTAAAAGGAAATAAATGTAATTATGTACATTATTGAAAATAATTTAAATTAAACTTTAATCATTTCATTTGGACAAAATTTTAATAAGATATGAATTTTCAAAGTTCATATTTTTGTAATGTTTAAAATGAAGTATTTAATAAATAAAATGCAATGTAACACATTATCACAACAAATGTGATGGCTTGATGGTAGGGGTGTTTACTTCAATCCTACAGGTCAAAGGATCAAACTCCACAAATGGTGTGTTTGTGGTTAATAGTGATAAATTGATCAAATATTTTCCTATGTAATTCTTTATAGTAGGTGCCTACTTAGGTTGATTACATGGCCTATGTACCTAGTCTAGGTGTTTAACTTAACATGGATAATGACATGTGTCAATAATTCATAGGCTTAAAAATGAAATTATCAATAATATTAAATATTAAATAATTTAAATTTAATTGACTTCCATAGTGTTTAGTTAATTAACTAACAAGTGAAATGGCTTGGTAAATTTGTATTTCACTAAATACTAGTGGACCAATTCATTGTTTGTAATAACCTAGTCTTCATTCACTTAGGGGTTGATTAGTTTCACCATGGTAAAAATGTCCAAATTCATGCAAAATCTAGTGAAACCCAAAGTGAACTATGACACATTTTGGTGGAATGCAAGGACTAAAAACTTTAACTTCATAATTAATAAAGGCCAAAACATTGGGATCATATATAAAAAGGTGATAAAACTATAAACAATGGTAAGGATTGCATATATGCCATAACCTTAACCCAAACTTTAGCATATGGAGGCAATGTTGGACTAGTTGAAAGATCTTGGGAGAATTGAAGGTGTGCAAAAAATGGAAGTTTTTAAACTGGATCTTTGCAAAAAAAAAAAAAAAAAGGATTTTTTTATTGCGACAAATGTGGGCATTTTTATGAAGGAATTAAAAGAGTTAAATTTGGGACCCTTACTCATAATCCAAAATAATTTGTTGTTTCTTTTTCACAGAGGAGTCAAAATCCAAATTGGGGGGTAAAAGTACTAGCAAGTGGGTGGTGGTGCCACAATTGACGAAAAAACTATGAAAACCTTCTAGAACAAAAGCTCCTCAAGCTCAAGGGTAAGAATGTTGATGCAAGCCCTTTCTTGAATGTAACCCTGTGGAACAAAAAAAAAGAAATATATATAATTTCCAATTCAAGAACAAAACCTATTCAAATGTGAAGAAGGAAAGTGATCTATAATGACTTGGTCCATAGTTCAAGTCTGCAACTAGTGATTTAGGCCCTGCGCATGCCTTGATAAGCACTTGCATCATCCTAATATCTATTTCTTTTGCGGCTCTGAATGGTTTCCTTGAACTCAATCTTGACATAGTTGTCAAGCTTGTGAAATTGTACAACACGTCCTCAAAGGCTACATTAATTCACTTGCTCATGAAATAAATCGAAAGGGGTCAGAAGCAAAACTAAAGGTTGTTCCCAAAATTGGGATTTGAGACCTTCACAAGAAGGATAGCCTTGTTCACAAGAGTATGAAGGAAAAACAAATGTTACCATATTAGAGTGTGAAGAAAGGAAGGAAAAAATGTGAACACATGGAAAATTGAATACTTTTGACAAATGGTCCTCACTACTTGTCTACTCAAGACTATTGATCACAATCCACTTCATCTAAATCCTTAAAAAATAGTTTTCCAAGAAGGAATTAATCTCTTTCAGTAGACACAAGTCATCGGCATGGAAGAGGAGCACAATGCCATTCTTGGACAAAAAATTGTCAAAAAATAGAATGATAAAGTCAATGAAGTTGTCTACACTTCAATTCCAACTTGGGATATAGTCTATAGAATGTTGGGTTAGAGACATAAGGCACCGAAAATTGGTTGGGATGTCCATAATAAGAAAATCCACCTTCTTGCCTAAGAGATATGCAAAGATGGAAAGGCAAAATTCTATCAAAGTCTAAGAGAAGTTAAATAAAGTAACATGCACTTGACTACAATAATTTGGTAGGATGAAAATATTTGGGGTATAGGATGGAATCCTCACCAAACTTTGGTGTCAAAATTTGGTGATGGATTGGTTCCAAAAAACCAAAACTTGGCACTAAAAGTGTTGACAATCCCTCCATTCACCAAAGTTTGGCATTGAATTTTGGTAATGTGTAGCACAAGCTCACCAAACTTCAGCAACGAACTTTGATGGGTAGAGCCACTTCTAACAAATAATTCTAAGGTGGAATGTATTTTACAAATTTTTCAAAAGCATTTGGTTCTAGAAAATTTCAAATAGAAGATGGGAAGAATGGAGAACTTAACCTACTTGAGTAATGAAGTCATCAATTTGTCCAAACTCCTTGAAGCTCCAATGCTCAAACTCCAACCTTGACGCCAAGATGGAATTCCATTAAAAGCTCATAGTGCTCCAAAATTTAGTGTCAAACTTTGGAGTTGCGAAAGGTTTTTTTTCTTTGCACTCCAAAGCTTGGTGTTGTAGAGATGGCAACCAAAATCAAGTTGCTATATATTTTTTCGGCACTTCAAAATTCGATGTCAAACTTTGGAATGCCAAGAGTTTTCTTTTTCCTCTCAATGCCTTAAAGTTCAATGTTGAGCTATGGAAGGCAAAAAGTTTTATGTTCTTAGCACTCAAAAGTTCGGTGTCGAACTTTGGAGCACTAAAAGGTTTATTTTCCTCTTGGTGATCCAAAGTGTGAAAAACCTCTTAGTGCTCCAAAGTTTGACACCAAAATTTGGAGTGCCGAAAGGGTTTTTTTTCCTTGCAGTGCTCCAAAGATCAAAAAACCTTTCGAAGCTCCAAAGTTCCACGCCAAACTTTAGAGCGCCAAAAGGTTTTTTCCTTTTAATGCTCCAATGCTTGAAAAACCTTTCGACACCCCAAAGTTTGACACTAAACTTTGGAGTTGTGAGAGGTTTTTAATCTAATGCTCTAAATTTCAGTGCCAAAGTTTGGAACACCGAGTGGAAAAAAAAAAAGGTTAAAAAATGCAACCTGATTTTGGCTCCAAACTTTAGCATTCCAAAGTTTAACAAAACCTTTTGACGCTCCAAAGTGTGACACCAAACTTTGGAGCTATGAAAGGTTTTTTTTTCTCATGTTCCAAACTTCAATGCCAAAGTTTGGAATGCCAAGCAAAAAAAAAGGTTAAAAACCACAACCTAACTTTGGCTCTAAACTTTCAACACTCCAAAGTTCAATGTTGAACTTTAAAGTGCCAAAAAAAAAAAAAAAAAAACCGTTAAAAAATGCGACCTAATTTCAGCTCCAAACTCTCAACACTCCAAAATTCAATGTTGAAGTTTGGAGCACTAAGTGGGGAAATTTTTTAAAAACCCATGACCTGATTTCAATTGCTATCTTTATGACCAAGGTTTTTCAGTCAACTTGTTTTCTTCAAGTTCTATTGGCTTTTACATTAAAAAATTTACAATAGAATGGAAAGAAAAACACAACTATTTCTATGGTGAAAACCTCCTTTGCTGAATTTTCACTACAAATAGCCAAATTATGCGAGCTAATTTGATAATTACTTATCTATCATCCTATTACATTTGGGATTATAGGTCCCTAATGATAATTCTGTTAAGTACGCAAATGATTTGATTTCCCTTTCCCACTTATGCTTTAATTGAAAATTGATATCCCATAATTGGCTATTTTCCAAATAAACCTAATGTCAAAATTTGGACCTAAAGCCATATAATTTGAACGTATCAATTATTTCCAAGTGAATTTCCAAAACACTTATATATATTATATATATAATTTGGTTAATGATTTAAATTACAACTTATAACACATTATTAGATATATCCCTTACATGTCTCTTTTTCAAAAAAAAATCCTTTCTAAATATTATCTTTTTTACAAGTGTTTACATTTGGATTTCATAAATTATTTCCATATTAATTTCTAATAGCTAAGTTAGTATTTTTTTTTAAAATTCATTTCGTTTATGGAAGTATTGCTCTACGATGCATCATTTCATTAATATCCCTAACATCTTTTTCTTTTTAAAATTTCCACCCTTCTCAATATTTTATTATTTCTTAAACCCTTACATTTGATATTGATAAGTTATTTCAAAATTGAGTTCCTTTGTAAACAAATTAGTATATTTATTTAAAATCAGTTTGGTTACTCAAATGTTCAAGAAAATTTAGTACACATTATCACATATGTATCCCTAACCTACTTTTGCTTTTAAAATATTTTATCATTTTTTAGTATTGTCATATTTGAAGGTATAAAAATTTGGAACTAATAAATTATTTTCATATTAATATCCAACATAGAAAATATTTTCTGCACACAAGTTATTCTACTTATGTTTATGTTGATTCCCCATATTCCATTATAGACATTCCTTTTATGGGAAAACCATTTGTCTTGAGTGTAGTAGATTATCTCAAGACAATGTCACTTGCTACCCATGTTAATTCCGAGTTTAAAGATTTGAACTATGATAAGTTTCACATTAGGAATGTTTATTACATTCTAACCACATTTAATGGTGATGTTTTGTTTAAACTCCCTTCGATTGATAATCTAAACAATCATTTTGGGCATATGCAAGGAATGGACATGAAACATGATGACCATGCGTGGTGTAAGGTTAAGATGACAACATCAAGAACAATTTTAGCTTTACTTTTTGAAGAGCTCCATGCTTGGGCTATTTGCAATGTCAAAATGATGTCTACAATTTCTTTCTTCTTAACAAATGTAGAAACAAAATAGCTTGGAGTGGCAATGTTGTTCACAACCTTAAAGGAAATTACTTTGCTCCCATGCCACCTTTTTGCAAAATCTGTAATAACACCCCCTTTTGTGTGAATCTATGTGTAGCTCCCATCTATTACGTTGTGCACAAGCAAGAGAATTTGACTTAAATAGTGATTCATTTAAGTATGCATGATCATATGGTGGTGGAAGGTCACTTTAGAAAAGTTATCGAGCAAGTTAAACCCTCGGTTGAGGAAGATGTGTCTTGCACACCACAGGCTACCTCGTTAGCCATTACATTAACTACAAACAAAAAATTTCTTTTCAAACACTTGTTAAATGAAGATGGAAAAGGATTAATTGAGGTTCTGAAAGGCAACAATCTACATCAAATTATGGACAAGTTCATAGCGTTGTCTTTGCCCAATGTTTGATGGTAGTAATCATATAAAATAATACATAATTTTGATATTTAAAATAAATATTCATTTTATGATATCTTGCCAAACATTCATTGTAAATATGATCATTACTATTGTGCATAATAATAATAATAATTATTATTATTATTATTAACATTAATACATAGAATTATAATACATATAATCAATTATAATACTAATATATATTAATGCTAATATAAATCATATTTATAATTGAATATTAGTTCATGAAGTAATTTTAATTGTAAAATATAATTTTATTAGTGAATAATGCTTGATAATATTATTAATATTGATAATAACTTATAATTTATACATAATAATATATACCTATGTTATACTAATTTAAATGAGATATAATAACACACAACACACATAAATATATATATAGGTTGGTAGCTAGTAAGTAGGTACCTACTAATTAGCTAAAAGTTAAACCTACCTAGATAATAGCTACCTCTAATTACATATTAAGGATTTAGTTACTTAGTGCTCTAAGTCAAACTAATTAAATACCTAACTACTAATAAGATGAGTAACTAGATAGGTATCTACTTATTAGTAATTAATAGGTACCTAATATAAGTATGACCTACTATATTTACAAATAGTCCTTATGGTTGAAAAAGAGTTGTGGCAAAGTTATAACAAAAACATTAGTCCAAAATTGCATTTCATCTATCTAATTGGCATTTATCATCCATGCCTATGTTTGTGATAGTAGTTGGACACAAGACTTGTGAAGTTTACATAATGCCATGAGAAGCATGACTTGGGATGTCGTCATTCTTCGAATCAAAGCCTCAACTATAACTCAATTGTAACACTTGTGGATACCAAAAATATTTCATGACTATCCTTTTAGTTGAAACACAGGTTCGACTGTCCACCAAAAAAGTTGACGTTTCAATTTGCTTGGTAGGACCAAAATATTTAATTAAATGATTAAATAATTACAGTTGAAATGTAGTTGAAAGTGACTTGCAGTTGAAAATATTGTGGTTGAAAGAGGGGGTTTTCTATTAGTATAATCTTGGAAATCGACTAACACAAATGAGATAATTTAGTTTAGCACATGTTGTTGTTACAAATGTTTGCTTCTTCTTAGTTCGTAACTTGTCTACACACATATTTATGTACAAACAACTTTTTGACATCCTTATCCTCTTTTCGAACACCCCAATTATGCCACCAATTAGGATGAAAAACATGTACACAAACAAAACACTTGTCGCAAATCCTAAAAAGTTCTTTTAAACAAAATGGGTGGAATGCATGTTTACAATAGGTTACTACTACATCATGACAATGGTACCTCTGTTGCAAAACCCATAGGGCTTGACCAAGATGTAGGTTTCAAATTTGTCATTCAACATGGGATGAACAATGGGTTTAGGCCATAAGGACGTACCACATTTGTTTTTCATGTCCTCCAACTAGGCACACATTGCTTCTCTTCAACTTGAAGAGAAAGTACTTCTTGTCTAACAAATGTTTTTACCTCATCCATCTTCAAGCAATCCACCTCCATATCCACAAATGTCACCTCACCTTGGATGACATTTTTTTGTTTTTCTTCTACAAAAAACTTTCACATTTCGAGTTGTCTTTGTAACATAACATGCTTATCTCAAACAAAAGCAAGTTTTGTTTAACATTGGTAAGAGAATCTTCCAAACCCATTTGACTTTTTGTAGTTGTAGAAACGAGAATGTGTAATCATAAGGTTTTTGCCTACACATAATACAAATCAAACATCACCACCAAAAGTTGTTGGAACCAACATGCCAAAATACCTTGCAACAAATGCAAATTCCCTAAACAAAATTTGATTAAAAAAATAACAAAAGGTCCAATTGGTCCTCCAAAACCTTAGATCGATATGCAAATATCAAAGGATAAGAATGTAAACAAGTGCACCCAACACTCAAACTTGACTATGTTTTTTTCCAAAAGCTCTACATTCACCATAAATTATAGAATCTTTCGCTTTTAATTATGTTGCCAATTTTAAGTATTCCACATTAAATTTCATTACAATCATATTTTGAAAGCTTTGCCTTCTTAACCTCCAAATGCAACATTTTCCACATGGCATTCTTGAGCAATTCACCTAATAGCTTATGGACATCATCCACTTGGGTGATTTTTTACGCCAAAATAGTAAAATGACATATTGATAGTAGGGTCTCAAGGCCCCTCTAATTTCACAACATGATTGGTCATGATTTCCATAGAGCATTGCTTTTCATTCCACAAGATATGTCCCTTCCATTCAACTTAATCAAATTCATGGAGCCACCACTCTTCATAACTTTAACTTCTTCTTTTCTAACCTTCTTTCTTATTGTAGATACTATTGTTTTGCCTTACTTCCCAACTTCATAGTTCTGTTTTGTGATGTAACCTTTAACAAACCACAAATAAAATTCATTGTTAGTCACAATAGTTGTGCCATACATTTGCCAATAAAACTTCTTCACAAGTTTTCTCTTGGTGTTAAAATGAAGATGTGGATTAGTTTAATCTTCAAAGTCTCAAAACCAAGGCCAAGATTTTTAGCAATGTTAGCTTTTGTGATAGACAACTAGGGATGTTTGTTTTGGGATTCAATCCCATATTACTTAACCTTCTAACAATCTTGAAATATTCCTCTATTTGGTATTTGTATTCTACATGTTCCCATTGTGGAAATTCAGGCCACATTTCATTCGTAGGTTTTTTCTCTTCTTTCACCATCGTGCTACAACGAGATGACCTCAACTTAAATGACTCAAATTTGCACCAAGTTTAATCCTTTCACAAATATTTCTTGGCATAATCTCAAACAAATCAAACTTACCTTTTTCACAAATGGTCAACCTTAGTTCTAACAACTCCCCTTACCTACTCAAGCAAGGAAGTTTTGAAAACACAAAGAGAAGCCTTGCACTTCCAACAAAGTACATGTGCAACTCTAATTGTGTTTGATGTAACTGATGATTGGCTGATCACATTGAATTTTGAAAATTTTCACTAAACATACATATTGAACACTTCCTAAAACCCTTGTGACCTAATTATCCAAGCTCTAGTCATCCGCCACATCAACCCTTGCCAACCATTAATTCATGATCCAAAAGTAAAGGACAAAGTAGTTGGGTTTGGTTCATTATAACATGGACTGACCTATTATTATAGTGTTTAGTCTCCTTGAACAAGTCACATAAGACATTATGTGACACCTAGTCAAAATGTGATTAATACCAAATTTTCATCCAACTAACATCCAACCTATCTAGCATGTTCATTTGAAACTAGTTTAACAATTTAAAAATGTAGTCACATATGATGATGTGGCATGGTCTTTTTTTATTAAGTTTATGATTAAAAAGTGTAATTGCATGAGGTGTTTTATAGTCAATTAAGATGTATCCATGTGACAATAGTCCATTCGAAAATCCTAGGTTAGGTAAGTTAGAATAAAAACCTAGCATATAAGCCAAATAGATTGGTAAGTAAGCTAAGGATAGGTAAGTGGGTGTAAGTTATAGGTTTAGGTAGGTAGGTAGGATCTTAGAATTTTTTTGTTCATGGTCGTAGGGTTAAAACATGTAATTAGGAGCCAAAAAAGGTGTTAGACATTAAAAATTAGTCAAAATCAAACATTTATTTTTTTATTACCATTTAAAACCATGGTAATCATGGCAAGTTAGTCCTTTTTCCCTCATATGAATGTCAAGAAACTTAGAGTAAAAAATCATTTGATCCAATTTTAAGTTTTAATTCAAATTTAAGACATTTGAAAATGTACACCTATTACATTAGATGGAGTTTTTGCAAAGGACTATCAAGAAGGCTCATATAATAAAATAATTTTTAAATGTGGAATTAAAATTTTTTACAAATTCAAAGAATGTTTCAAAATTGCTTTAATTTCAAAGCTTCAAAAATCCTTTAGCATGTATAAAATGGGTTATAATAACTTAGAATATAATAAAACTAATGAATGTGAAATTTTAATTTTTCGTGATGATTTAAAATTTTGATCACTTTTCAAGATGAAACATTAGATCTATAAGGAATTTGCACACTTTAAAAAATTCATATTTATTCAATAATGACTAAAAAAAAAGGTGATGCATTGGGGAAATTTTAAATATTTGTTAGAACAAGTTATAAAAAAAATTCATTCAAAAATTCATTTCATGTAAAAGTTATTTTTAGGAGAAAAAACTTGCAATCTTTTTCCAAAATAATTCTTTTGGCTCCTAGTTATAGGTTTTGACCCCACAAGTCTTTTTGATTAATTCATCCCAAATGGCACATGCATTTTGAATGTCTATAATGCATACCATAAATAATATTTTCTTTCACCTAATTACATATTTTATAAAAATCAACTTGTAGAAAAAAAATTATAGAATAAATCTTAATGATAGGAAAATACTAAAACATTATGTAATAATATCACATCTTTTGTCTCCTGCACAAAAACACTATCACGTGTTCAAAAAATAACATACCTACTAGCCTACCTACTTGTTAAGGGTTTTTTCTATTCTTCTTAAATTTAAGATTTCTTGTTTTCAAACTACCTAATTATGGTTTAGATTTTATCAACACATTATTTCATATCAAGAATTCAAATATAATTATACTCTCCCAAATCCAAAAAATAAAATTTTACATAACAAATTGAAAGAAATAAAGATATTCAAGTTTTAAATGAAGTTGTTCATAGACCAAAAATATAAGCAAGAAGCGATCTAACAAATTAAAAAAAGAAAAAAGTTCAAAAGTTTTCCAAGTAGTTTTCCAAAAAAGATCTCCATGTCAATTTTCACATCCTTATATTTATACCAAACATAATATTGTTTCAAATTAATAGTCACTAGTCGATAATATTTAAATTTAAACTACAACAACTACTAGTCACGTGTTTAAACTAACCTATTACTATCAACAACTAGTTATTGTATTGGTTGATTACCAGTTAACTTAACCCACTAGTTACCTTAACACATGTTATCTATTACTAGTTATTTCAACAAACTAGTTCATTTATAGTCATGTTGCTCAATGATAATTGTACTAAATCTCAACATTATATTGCTCCATCAGTTAGTATATACACATTTGAAAATTTGGGTTAACATTACCCCCCTTGAAAACCAGATTTCGTTTCAAAATTAATCACCTAGAACTACTTCTTTAACTCCTAAAATCAAATCATCAACAAGTTGTTCACTTGTGGTATTAATAGGTTTAACTAAAGTGATTGGTTGAGATCCTAGTCTCCTAGCAACAAGTGTGTCCTTTAGTATTATATCTAGAGTTTTGAAAACTTCAAAGGCATGTATAACAAGGTCAATCAAAGTAACCTCTACTCCTACCCCAATCTTTGGTATAACTAACGATATAGGTTTAGGAATAACAAGTTTTTCCAATCCTTCTACTTGAGTAGTAACAATTATAATAGGTACTTCCATAGGTTTTGTGGGCAAAGATAAAGTGTAAGAAACAATGGCTAGTTGTGCTCCTCCTCAGATTGGCTCTAGTTCCTCATTTGTAATGACAATAGGTTCACTCCGAAAACTTGTAGCTATAGGCGTTGCTTGCACATGTGAAAACTTTTGTAAAGCAGTAACAGGTACCCCAACCAGTTTACCAGTAAGTTGGTCATATGTATAGCCCTCAAACTGTAACTGGTATGTAACTATTTCATTCAAGTAAGCTTCTTCATCTACACAAGTTATCTCCAAATTATTTTGGATTCGTTCTTCAAAATCTCTTGTACAATTTACCACCATTCCTTCCATTTCGGGTTTTTATCAACCAATGTTTGGTTTTGTACTTTAAGCAAGGCATTGTCCAAAAGTAATTCCTCAAACTCCTTCAATTGGTTATCCATGTAAGTGGGTTGAAAAACTTTACCTGGCGCTTGACAAAACATCTCCAACTCGCCTTTCAATTTTTAAATCTATACCCAAAGTTCATGGGTACAATTCTCCATGTCAATGTTGACTTCCATTAATTATTCCCTTTGATGCAAACATGTATTATGCAACTCCAACAAATTCTTCTCCCATTGTACACTAATGGCTTCCATCTTGCCATAGTCCCCTTTTAATCAATGAAAGTTAGTCTATAAGGCCTTCATGTCATTACGAGTTTTGAAATGAGCTTGGTTTAGCTCATTGTACTCTTGCTACAAAGCTTCAACCTTCTTGATTGCCTTTTCAGCTTCAACATTTTTGGCAACCAAGTGTTTATTACCTATTTATAGTTTAAGGACTAAGTTTTCACAATAACCAAGTTTTTAACTTTGTTCTAAAGGGCTTGTTTATGGCTAACTAGTTCCAGGCAACGGGCTTGTAGTTGGTTGTTAGTGTCCTTAACAAGTTCTCAGCAATATTACATTTGGTTATCAAATCAGCTAGGTTGTTTACTATCTAAGGCCAAGTTTGGGCAACTAGGGCTACTTGCTTAAAGAAAAATGTAACCTATTTTAGGCTTTCATGTTGAGCATAAGCTATTGATATTTTAAGAAAAATATAAACATGTCTAGGTTGAACTAGTTCAATAGGTTTAAATTGAACTAGTTTTGTACCTATTGATAATGATTTGCTACTTGTTTAAAGTCATGTTCACTTCGATCCTCCATGAATTGGTCACTTTTCATCCTTATTGATTTGTCATCTTGCTACGTAGTAACATCAACTTCCATGTCCTCATCACCTCCTTCCATAATTACTATTTGCTAACGGGTGCAAGGTTTCTTTTCAATGGTGAACTAGTTGGTTCTGGACTGGTCCTTGGGTGTTGATGGCTCAATTTGTATCTTCATCTGGTGTGACTATCGAACTAGTTGTGGTGACATGTTAGCTTTACACCAATCAATGCTCACTAATGAATTGCTCCTTGGTCACAACCTTAGGAGAGGGTTCTCTCGGTTATTCCACAACAACCTTTTTCTTTTCTCTTTCCTAAACCGATTATGGTTTTGGAGAGTCAACAAACATATCTTCCTGTAATAAGGGAAATTGGTGTCGTAAACATACTTTTATAATTGGTCTAGAGTAACAAATTGTTGCCTTCCTATCATGTGATGCTAATTATGCTATGATTTGCTTTTGGTGTTCAATCCACTCAATAAGTTTTATTATCATTTTTGTCAACATAATAAAGCATTGGTTGATATTCTTCCCCTTGTTTGCCAAGTTTAAAATAATGGCAATGCGGTTATTGAAATAAATTAACCTTTCTTGTTGGTAAATTATTTGCAAAATTGTTGCAAACCTAGCATGGTACTCCTCTTTCATTCGAATGATGCTCCATTATTCTTTGTTGACTAGTGCATCTAGTCCAACTATGTTTTTGAGAACAACTTGGGCCTCCTTGACCAATGTTTTTGTTGCATCAACTGTTCCTTCAACACTGATGTCAAATTTTTGAATAATTAATGCTTGGTCAATGGTGATCTTCTCACCACAAATAACTATCCCAATGTGTCCATCTGCTATGGATTGCCAAGTGTGCAAAAACTCCTCCAATAGGTCTAGTCGTGGAACTGTCCAATGAACAACAAATAGACCACCCAAACCAGTTCACTTTGCCCATTTGTCACTTTTTGGATCCCATCTGGATCCATTAAAACATTTTCTAAATTTCTTTTACTTTAGTAGGTGCTCACTTTCAAGTCACTTTAGCAAATGAACTGCCTTCTTCCACCTATTCTTTTTCCTTGCTTCATCATGTATTTGGATTGGGCCTTGGTAGGTATAACAACATGTATGTTAAGAGAGTTAAATTCTACATCAAAGAATCCTCCTTCAATAGGTGTTGATGAAAAATCCATTGGTTACTCAACTTCAATAGGTTGTTTAACTTCTTCTACCTTTGTAGTTTTCTTTGCTGCTTGTTTTTCCTCCTCAAAATCACTAATTATAACAAATGCAGGTGTAGGAGTTAAAAATTGTCTTCGAAAGCCTCACAATGTTTCTTCAAGTTTTTCTCCCATAGTAACAGCATGTTTTAATGCTTCAAAAATTTCTTGTCCTATGTTTTTTTCTTCCCTAGAACTTTCATTATTCTTTCAAAATACTAGAGGCAGCCTTGATGTAAGTGGTTCAATGTAAATTGCACTAGTTGCTTTAAAAGCTTCCTTTCTAACTCTCTACAATCCTCTTTCCTCTCCCTCTTTTTCTTTTCTTTGTCTTTTCAACTCCACTTCCCTCTTGCTTATTCTTTTTGTCAACTGATCCAAGGCATTCATTGCTTCATTTTTGTGCAGTAAAATATATAAGGGAATCCAAAATGAAAAAAAATGAAAAAACACTATAAGTTGTACGCCAATTCTTTGTAATAACCATGGAGCAAAAAGTGACAACACTTGGAGAATGATGCAACTTTTAGGGCATACTTTCCTTAAGAAGCTAACACCTATAATTAGGTTTATTAGTACATCATTAATTCACACGAAACTAGGGCTAACTAATAGGTTTCCAACCAATTTTCTCTTCAATAGGTCACTGATATTCGTTCCACCCAATTTTGGATTAAACAAATCATGGTTTGTTCTTCTTTCAATTGAATTGTTTGTTGTCAAACCTTTAGTGTTAACTTAAACTAGATATTCAACAAATAGGTTACTAGGATGGTTTGTTTCAACCAGTTCCTCATTTAACAGGTTATTAGAATGGGTTACTTCAATTAATTGTTTGGTGAACATGTTATCAGAATGGGTTGCTTCCATCGGTTCCTTTGGTAAAAAATCATTAAACTTAGCTAAAACAAGTTGAAGTGTGTGATCCTCCACAAACCTATAAGGTTTCAACTTATTAATGTTAACTAATACTAGATTACACTACTACCAAAGTGGGGTGTAATTTACTAGCTTAAATCACTATGGGACCTTAAAAGTGAAATAACTTCATTGCATTTTACTGCTTTCACCTAGTGAAAATTATTTCACTATAATATCACTATGTAGACATCATATTTCATTACTAGTTAACATAATTCACTATTACAATTTACTATAGCAAATAGGTTTTTAAAAATATTATCTATGCTAGTTTATGATATACCTTATACTATTTTAAGTTACTTTAATTATTCTAATTTATATTTTATGTTATTATAGGCTATTATAAATTATTGTACCCTAAATTATTATATGTTATTTCAAGTTATACTTTAAACTATTCAAGGTCATTTTATTTTATGTTATTATAAATTATTTTATCCTAA